>Ga0105048_10000511_pt1 | contig 59984 bp, 40 predicted proteins | sample MAT05_FD_78382 | JGI IMG/M metagenome (GOLD analysis project Ga0105048, IMG submission 78382) | Freshwater microbial communities from Lake Fryxell liftoff mats and glacier meltwater in Antarctica - MAT-05 | ecosystem: Environmental > Aquatic > Freshwater > Ice > Liftoff microbial mat | place... | reverse complement strand
CCCATCGCATCCTGGGGCTGGAGCAGGTCCCAAGGGTTCGGCTGTTCGCCGATTAAAGCGGTACGCGAGCTGGGTTTAAAACGTCGTGAGACAGTTTGGTCCCTATCTGCCGTGGGCGTAGGATACTTGAGAGGAGCTAACCATAGTACGAGAGGACCTGGTTGGACGCGCCTCTGGTGTTCCGGTTGTCCTGACAAGGGCATAGCCGGGTAGCCATGCGCGGAACGGATAACCGCTGAAAGCATCTAAGCGGGAAGCCGGCCTCAAGACAAGGTATCCCGGGCCGCAAGGCCCCTCAAGACCCCTCGTAGACCACGAGGTCATAGGCCAGGTGTGAAAGTAGCGGAGAGCTACGGAGCTAACTGGTACTAATCGGTCGTGCGGCTTGACCTACCTCAAAGGCAAGTGTCGTCACATACCCTTCCGCAAGGTTGGGAGCTGCATACTTCGACCTCAGCGTTCGGGCTACGAGCTCGCGCTGGGAGTCAAGCCATCTGCTTCGTGCAGGTGGTTCCCCGGACGTCTCCGCTAAGGAGGCGCTCCGACAAGCGCATGAACGCTCGCACTCCTGCTGCCCTGCACCCTCGGTGCACGCGCGCGGTGAGTTGCCCTTCGTCTTCCGGTGACGATATCGAAGAGGTCACACCCGATCCCATTCCGAACTCGGAAGTTAAGCTCTTCAGAGCCGATGGTACTGCTAGGGAGACTTAGTGGGAGAGTAGGACGTTGCCGGGATTTCTTAAGTCCAGCGTAAGCTGGCGTGAAAGGCAGAAAGCCGTAAGGTTTTCTGCCTTTTGCCTTTTGTTCGTCCATTCCGGTTCAGGGCGCAATCTGTAGCTCGGGTGCCGTCTCGGGGGCGGTCATGATCTCGCAGCCGGTCTTGGTGACGAACAGGGTCTGCTCGAACTGGGCCGACGGTCGGCCGTCGGCGGCGACGTGCGCAAGAGTTCGTGCCGCCGGGATGCCGGCGCGGCGCATGGACGTGCGGGCTGTCGGGCCATGGATTTCGATGCTGCTGCTCATTCCCCCATGCTCGCGGGGCGTGGTTCCGGCATCCAATACCGTTTGGATCTTGGAGCAGTCGCTGCTCCCTTCGGCTAGTCTGGAGCCGTGAGCTTGTCGCAGATCCGCTACTTCGTCGCGGTGGCCGAGACGGGACACGTCGGTCGCGCCGCAAGCCGCCTGCATATCTCTCAGCCGCCCTGAGCCGGCAAATCCGTGCGCTCGAGGACGAGCTTGGCGCCCCGCTGTTCGACCGCACCTCCCGTGTCATGTCCCTGCGGCCCGCTGGAGCGGCGTTTCTTCAGCGCGCCCGGGCCATTTTGAGCTAGGTCGACAGCGCACCCGGCGTGGTCCGCAACTTCGAGCCCAGCGGGTTGGGCTGACATCGCGATCGCGGGGCACCTCGCTCGCGGCGCCGATGTCATGCCTCGCGCTCGGCCGAAAGTTTTGCAGTGTTGGCATTGACTGCCAGTCCAGAAGGCGGGTCACGACTTCGCTGTCAGAGCTTCGCGTCTCGGACTGAGCGCCGACGATGCGGAATCGCCCGAGTTCGCGATTGGCCCGGTTTTGCGCGCGACCCATGCGTTTCGCGGGTGCGGTGAATAAGCGCGATTGGCCTGCCATTTGCGAAGGCTCTCCGTCATGAAAGCCTCGCTCTTCTGCTTGCTCCCCGCAGTGCTCAGCCTCTCTCTTGGCACCCAGGCGTTCGCCGACGAGGCGCCGGTACCTGAAGCTGCTCCGGTTGCTGAGCCTGCCAGCGCGGACGCGGAAGTCGACGCCGCGCCCGTTTTGATCGCGCAGCCTGTCGCAAAAGCCGGGCGACCTGGGCCTGTTGCAGCACCCGCGGCCGAGGCGCCCACGCTCACCAAGCTGGTGGGTCGCGTGAAGAGCCCGGCGATGATCATCGTTGGTTCGATCTTGTCTGGCATCGGGGCTGCGGGTCTCGTCAGCGGCGGCGTGATGTTTGCGCAAGCCGATGCAGACGCCGCGAAATGCTCGAATGACGCGAGCGATTCCTTCGGCATTGGAGCGGCGTTCTGCGGCATGACCACGGGCCTCACCAAGTCCCTCGCGACCGGCCTCATGATCGCAGGTGGTATCCATACCGCAGTCGGCATCCCGCTCATCGCTGTGGGCTCGCAGGCCCCCAAGAAGAAGCAGAACGACGAAGCGCCTGCGCCGCGTGCAGATCTGCAGATTGGCGCAACCGGCGCGACCTTCACCATGTCGTTCTGAGGTTCGCAGACCCGAGCGTCACCGCGCGGTCACCGGAGGGTCATCGCTCCTTCTCGAGACGCGAAGAGCCTTGCGTAGCCACCTCGGGCGCGTTCTCTTGTCGAGGTGCTGTCCGCCGGAGATCGAGTCGATCGGTACGTGATCGAGCGTTTGCTCGGTCAGGGCGGCATGGGTCAGGTGTTCGTCGCGCTCGATCCCAAGCTCGATCGCAGAGTGGCCCTGAAGGTGCTGGCGATCCCAGTCGACGCTGAGGACGGTTCTCAGCCTTGGGCGCAGCGACTGGTACGAGAAGCGCGCGCAGCGGCGTCTTTCAATCACCCCAACGTCGTCGCGATCTACGACGTGGGTGAGCACGACGGGCACCCGTTCATCGCGATGGAGCTAGTGCTCGGCAAGACGCTGCGCGGCTTCGTCGGCAAAGCGCCAGAAGAAGAAATCGCGCAGCGTGTCGGCTGGCTGGTTGACGTGGCGAGAGGCCTCGCGGCGGCCCACGCACGCGGGATCGTGCACCGTGACATCAAGCCGGACAACGTGATGTTGACCAGCGACGGCGTGATCAAGATCGTCGATTTCGGAATTGCGCGCCGCACCGCCAAACCAGAAGACGCATCCGAGCCCACGGCGGTGGGCGCGACGCTCACGCAAGCGGGCGCACTGGTCGGTACGATTCGCTATATGGCGCCGGAGCAAATGCGCTGCGAGCCGCTCGATGGACGGGTCGATCAATTTGCGTGGGCCGTCATGGCCTACGAGCTTCTCTCCGGCACGCACCCTTGGTCGGGAGAAGACAACCTCGCGCTTGCAGCCGCGATGCTGACGCGCACACCCGAGCCGCTGCGAAAGAACGCGGGCGACGTCCCGAAACACGTCGCTGAAGTGGTCGATCGCGCTCTCTCCGCCGACCCAGAGCAGCGCTTCAGCACCATGGGCGAGCTGACGGCTGCGCTCGGGCACGACAGCGGATCAGGCGCCATTGCGGCGATCACGAGGACGACCGTCGGACGCGACACCGCTGCAACAGCGAAACCGTCCTCGACTGCGCACAAGGTCGGCATCGCGGCGGCAGTGCTGCTGGTGGGTTCGCTAGCATCCGCGGCGATCTGGGGGGCAGTCTCGAACAAAGAGCAGCCGAACGTGTCGGGCAGCGCTTCGGCTGCGCTGCCACCGCCGATGGCAGGCGTTGTGCGCGTGCGCATCTCGCCGCTCGAGAACGCCTCTGGGCGCGCAGCTGAGGACTGGCTCGGGGCGGGGCTTTCCGAGGCGCTACGGGGCAAGTTGGCCGCGCTGCCCGATGTCCAGGTCGAGCTTGCCCAGGGCAAGCGCAGCGCACCGACGGCGCCGAACGAGGTCGAGATCAGCGGCACCTTCGAGCGTTCGGGCACCACGGTCAAAGTCGTGTTGTCGATCGCGCAAGCAGGCGCGCTACCAGCCACGATCGAGCAATCGGCGCCGATGGGCGACCTGTTCACGTTGCAAGACAGCTTGGCAGCGGCGATCGCGGCGCGCGTGCGAGGCGACTTGCCGGAGACGGCCAGCGCAGACCTTCGCAGCGCGGGCACGCGCAACATGGACGCCTTCGAGGCCTACGGCAAAGGTCTCGCTTTCTTGAACGCCAAGCGGATCCCCGATGCGTTGCGCGAGTTTTCGCGCGCGGTCGAGCTCGACCCCACCTACGCGAGCAGTCGCGCTGCGATGAACGTGACACGCGCGCGCTCGAATCATCTGCTGGTCAAGCCGGACGGCACGATGGTCAACACGGTCCTGTTCACGGTTCCTGCCAGCTCTTCCGAGCCGACTTGGCCGCTCGCGACCAACATGGGCAAGGTACTCAACGCGTGGGATTTGGAGGGCCGCCCGCTGCGCGTACAGGCCGAGACTCAGCCGAACGAGCACTTTCGTTACACCTTCACGTTGCCACCCGCGGCGCCCGGCAAAGAACGCAAATTCGTGTACGAGTTTCAGAGCCCGCGGAAGATGCGCATGAAAGACGGGCTCGGCGTGTACTCGAGCGGCCACTCGACCAGCGAAGGTGGCGAGCTGACGACGATCATCGAGCTGCCGGCTGGCTCCCAGGTTCTCTCGGTCTCACCGATCCCCTCTCAGGTGTCGATGGACCCGAGCGCGACGTTCGTGATGATCAGCGAGCGGCGCTCTCCCTTCGATAGCTACTTCATGACGCTGCTCATGACCGCTGACGACGCAGCCAAGAAGACCTTCCTCGAGAAGACGCCGAGCGAGCGTCTCGACCACCTGCGCAAGCTGGATATTCTGCCGCAAAACGTCGCTGTGGGTGAGCGGCTGGCAGCGATGGCCGAGCCGTCGCAAGTCTGCTTGCTGGCGAACCGCGGCAAGAACGCCGAAGCAAAGGCGGCGCTCGAGCGCTTCGAGCAGCTCTTCGCATTGAAGGGGGCGCTGCCCGAGAAGCACGCGGGCTTCTACGCTCACCGGGCGCGTGCCTGCGGGGCGCGCGCAGCCGGCGACGGCAGAGCGTTCATGAGAGAGCTCACGCTCGCCGTCGGAGAAAAAGGTCGTCCACACGAGCTGGTGCAAGATGCGCTGTTCGAGCTGGTCGACGCACACCTCGAAGCGAAAGAGCCGGGCAGGGCGCTCGGGGTGGTCAAAGCCGAGCTCGCCCGCGCGAACGTCTTCGATGGTCCGTTCTTCTCGAGCCCGCCGGCAGAAGACGACAAGAATCCTGCGGCGCTGATCGATCTGGCGAACAGCAACATCACGAGCGGCGATCTCGATCGCGCGCAAGCATTGCTCGGCAAGCTCGATCCAAAGGCCCGCACGCTCTATGGTCACCTCGCACTGGCCCGGCTCGCCGTCGCTCGTTACGAGAGGGGCGGGTCCGACGAGAACGCGGCTGCAGTGAAGAGCGCGCTGGTGCCGATTTTGTCGGCCCACCCGACACCCTGGTTGTTCGCGGATACGGCGCTCTTGTTTGCCCACGCCGGCAGGGCGAGTGAAGGCCTCGATCTGTTGCTCAAAGGCGCGGCGGACTCCGACTACACACCTCCCGTCTTCGATGCGTTGGCTGTGGTGATGACCAAGCTGCCCGATCCAGAGGCGCGGGTCGGCGCCATCTTGACCTTGCTGCGCGGGGCTGGAGAGCTCGACTACGGCGCCCACTACAGACTCGAGCTCATCGCAGGTGCGGTGGGCGCTACCGAGTCGTTGCCCGAGGCCAAGCGGGCGGTGGTGGCGCGCGCGCTCTTCGCGGAGGCCGAAGAGCTACTCAAACATACGGGCGATGCGGCCTGCGACCGCGTCTGCCAAAAGGTCTCGCTGAAGAAAGCGTGTCCGGTGCTCGCGGATCTCGAACCGAAGCAGCGCGAGACCGTCACGCGTGCAGGAGCATGTGACAAGCGCTGAGCGAGCCTCGGTCGGGTCGACATTGAGCCTCGTGCTGCTCGCGCTGTGCCTTGGTTGTGAGACGACACCCGCCCAGCCTGACTTGCCGGGAGAGCTCACGAGGGGGGCGAGTGCGACGAACGTGGTTGCCGAGCCGCATGTCTCGGCGCTGCCCGCCCAGACGCTCTCTGCCGGTGTGCCGGCGGCGAAGGCGAGCACAGCGAGCGCAAGCGCTGCCCGCCTGGCGCTGCCCTCCGTGCCGCGCTTTCTTCCTGACAACCCTGCGTGCCAGGTGCCCGAGGGCTATGAAGGCTGGTCATGGAAGCGCGTTCATCGAGTGGAAGGGCTCGCTGAACGCGCGGTGATCTTCACGCTCGACGTCGGCGCCAAGCTTCCGAATTTGGAAGGGGTGCTGGACGTGCTTCGGGTTGCCGACGTCAAGGCGACGATCTTTCTGTACGCCGCCGAGCTCCGTGTCAGCGAACGAGGCAAGGCGGCAGTACGCAGAATGGTGGCGGACGGGCACGAGCTCGCCAATCACACCCTGTCGCACAAGGATTTGACCAAGATGACAGCCGAAGAAGTGGAGGAAGAGCTCGACGCTGTCGAGCGCTTCACCCGCGAAACCACAGGAAAGAGCGCGATGCCGTTCTTCCGCGAGCCGTTCCTGGCGACGAACGACGAAGTCGACGCGATCATCAAGCAGAAGTGCCTTCGTCCGATCTGGTTCACGATCGATACGGCCGACTGGCAGCCAGAGGCCACGGCGGCGGGCATCGAGAAGAACGTGTTCGAGCACAAGGGCAAGCCTCGCTCGATCGAACCCGGCAGCATCTTCATCTTTCACGGCAGCCAGAAGGAGAACATCGCGGCATTGCCCAGCATCGTGGCGCGGCTGCGGGCCGATGGGTTCTCGTTCCTGACCTTGGGCGAAGGGCTGCGCCGGTCCGGTAGAAAATAGTCGTCACTTTCTCGGGCAACAGCTCGCCGAGGCTTGCGTCTTCTCTCTCTCGAGACACGAAGGAGACCGCGCACCGAGGCGCGGCAGGCGTCTTTGTCAGGGAAGGTACCGGACCATGAAGCTGTCGATGCCGAGCCCCGTTTTCGTACTCGCAAGCGCGCTCGCCCTGACGGGGTGCAAGAAGGGCCCCGCTCTGGAAGAGGTCAAGAAAATCGATCAAGCGTGCGCCGCGAAGGACAAATCGAGATCGCCATCAAGCTGCCGAATCGAACAGCAAGTTCAAGAAGGCCTTCGACGAAGTGCTCAGCGCTGTCGAGGCGGTAATCGGCAAACTGCAGACATGTAGGCGGCGTGTCGTTGGAGTCCGAAACCAGGTCACTGAACGATCCAGGTTGGTGACATACACCCTGAAGTTGCGGCAATTCCGGGTGGTGCGCCCTTTGCTTAGACGCCAAGCAGTGAAGTCCCTGCTTCGAGTCGCCGCCGGCTTCCTGTTCGTTTCTGCGAGCGTCGGCTGTCTCGCATCCGATGGAGTCGACGTCGGCGGTGGCGAACCGGGTGAGGGTGGCGGCGAGCCAGTTGCGGGCTCGGGCGGCGAGTCTGTAGGGGGCGCCGGCAACGAAGGTGGTAGCCAAATCCCCGCGGAAGAAGATCCCTTCGAGCCTCCGCCTGTGCCGTCGACCTTCACAAACGCTGAGCTCGCCGATCTAAAGTCGGACATCGACGCGGCGCTGGCCGGTGCATCAGCGACCTACTCGGCGCGTGTGGTCGGGCTCGACAGCGGGCAAATCGTCTACGAGAAGAACGCGACCACGCTGAAGAAGCCCGCATCCAACACCAAGCTGTTCAGCACGGCCGTGGCGCTGGTGCTCGGCGGCGAGGCGGGGCGCCCGAGCGCTGGTCTCTACGGGACCCTCGATGGCAACGTCGTGACAGGCGATCTCGTCCTCTTCGGAGCGCATGATCCGGTGACGACGACGTCGTTCGGTGCGAGCTCGCGCCAGTCGCTCGATGCTGCAGCCGAGCTACTCAGCGAAAAAGGCGTGACGCAGATCAGCGGCGGCGTCGTGGCGCGCGGCGAATTTCTCTACGAAGGCAACTCGCTCGGGACGATGGATTTTGCGACGGAGCGCGCACAGACAGCGAGCGCGTTCCGTGCGGCGTTGGTCGCTGCTGGCATCTCGGTAGCGGGCGGCGCGGGCACTTCTACTTCGCTCGAACCGCCCGCGGATCTCGATCTGGTGCTGCCGATGCCGAGCGCATCGCTGGACGTGATCGCCAACGCCATCAATGTGCCGAGTCACAACGAGATGGCGGACTTGTTGATGCACCACCTTGGCATCGCGGAAGGCGGCGCCAGCAGCTATGCGTCGGGCTTCGCAACAGTGTCGGGCGTGCTCGACGACATCGGCGCGTCGCACGAAGGCCTGATCTTGAACGACGGCTCTGGTCTCTCTCATGACAACCGCGTGAGCGCGACCCACATCACGAGCCTGTTTCAAGCGATGGCTCAGCGCGCGGATTGGTCGGCGTACGTGCACTCGATGGCGATCGCCGGTGTGCGCGGCACCATCGGCAGCCGCATGACCGGCGAAAATACGAACGGGCGCTTCTGGGGCAAGACAGGCACCCTCACGGGAGTGGTGGCGCTGAGCGGCGTCTTGTTTCATCGACACGACGGGCAGCGCTATGTCGTCTCGCTGTTGGCGAACGACGTCGGCAACTCGACCTCGGCGCGCGCTGCGCTCGACGCAGCGGTGGGCGCGCTGGCCTCGAACCGCAAAGGCCAGACGGGGCTCTTGCCGGCGCCGGCGCTCGTTCGCGTGAGCGACGACGGCAATGGTGAAACGGCGCTGGTCGAGCTCGAGCCGGTCGACGGTGCCAGCAGCTACCTGCTGTGGCGCAGCGCCGATGGGCAGACGTGGAGACGAGAAGACGCGCGCTTGATCGAAGCGACGCAGCACCGCACCTTCATGTTCGATGGCTCGCTTTTCGTGCGGGTCACGGCGCTGAGCGAAGCCGGGGAGGGCGTGCCCTCCAGCGTGCTCGCGGTGCGGAGCGGCGACGCGAAGACGCTGTTCGTAGACGGCAACGAGCGGTACGCCGCCGCACCGGTCGGCGAAAACCCGATGGGCTGGGGCAACGACGCGGCCGTGCTGCACGCGCTGGCCATCTCCGGCGGGTTCGAGAGCTGCTCGGCGCAGCAGGTCGAAAGCGGCGCGGTCGACTTGGCAGATTTCGATCGCGTAGTCTGGGCGCTCGGCCGTGAGTCGAGCGCCGACGAGACCTTCTCCGGCGGCGAACAGCCACGCGTGAAGGCGTTCGTCGACGGTGGCGGAAGACTGTTCGTCTCGGGTGCGGAGGTCGGCTACGATCTCTTGGCAGAGGGCAGCGCAGAAGATGCCGCCTTCGCGAACGACGTGCTTGGCATCGACTACGTATCCGATGACGCGGGAACGACATTTCTGACCGCTGGCGAAGTCCCCCTCGACGTTGGGTTGGCTCGCTTCTCGAAGCTCGGTCGGCACGAGACGACTTTCCCGGACGTGCTCGCACCGGTTGGAGGCGGCAGCAGTTGCTTGCGCTACGCGGCTGGCGTGGCCGGTGATGCGTGTGTGCTCAGTGATACGCCGAGCGGGGGTCGGGTGATCGTGCTCGGCCTTCCTCTCGAGTCGGTCGATGATCCGACTGTCGCTGCGGCACTGCTGGCGTTGCTCTGACGCGGATACGCGCGGCTGGCGGGCGACCTCAGCCAAATCGTTGCAGCGGGCACGCTGGAGCCGGCGCTGCCCCGCGCCGGTAGCCCTCGAGCAACGCTTTCGAGCGCTCGGCCAGCATGCGGCGGACACGCCTGCGCTCGCCGCGTACCCGCGGGATGACCATCCCGTCGTAGGCGGTGGTCTGGTGCCGCAGCCACGCGATCACCGCCGACTCCGCGCGCTCGCCGATCGGGATGCGCTCGGTGCGGGCGACGGTTCCGCTACCCACTGGCGTTGCGTGTTTGGTGACCGCGTCGGCGATCACGCCTGCCAGGGAGAGGTGCCTCTCGTGAAATGCCAGGTACGCGAGCACAGCGCCGCGAAAATCCTCGACATAAGCGATCTGCTTTTTATCGCGGCGTTCGCGGGCTCTGCCCAGCTTCTTGGCGTACGCGGGGTCGGCGCGTTCGATGGCGAGCGCGCTCTTCGCCGACAAGACGTGAGCTAGTGGCGCCCACACGCCTCGCGAGAACGATCGCCGGCCGACCTTCTCTTCCACCGTCCACGTCGGGCCGGCCGCCTTCACGCGACGGGTGAGGCCCGCGTCGCCAGGTGGCAACAGCTCCCAGCCGCAGGGAACCGACAGCGTTACGCCAGCGTCGCTGATCACTGTGAGAGGGGTGGCTCCGGGGCGGACAGTCCGGGACTCGGTCGGCATCGGGCAAGCCCATACCATCGCGCCAGCACGCCGACTTGATGCCTCTCCGAGTGTCCGCTGAGGCTACCAGCTGAGAAGCGCTGTCCGCCGGAGCGGTCACTCCGAATTGGTCTATCTGCGACAATTGCAGAGACGACGGAGGCGAGCAGGCTGGCCCGAGCCTTGCGATAGGCATTCACACACGGCAGGAGACGGAGCGGAGCAAGGCGCCTCGCAGACTCTCGCCGAAACCACTGGAGCCCATCATGAACATCCGCTCGTTTGCCGTCGTCGTACTCTCCACGATCGCTCTCTCTGCCGTCGGCTGCGTCTCGGAGAACCCCGAGCCGGAAGAGACGGAAGAAGCCGCGGCGACGCTCGCGAGCAAGCTGAACGGTAAGTACAAGTTCGTGTTCGACGATGCGCGCCGCGGCACGATGGTCGCGGATCTGCAGAAGCGCTTCTCTGGCGAGGAGCTTGCGGCCGCCAAACGCGAGCTGGACGACGAGGCCGACGTCAGCGTTCTCGAGTTCCGCGATGGGCGCTTCATCTCTTGGATCGGCGACAAAGCGATCGCCGATGGCAGCTACGAAGTCGAAGTTGTCGGCCCCGACACGCTGACGATCAGCATGAACGGCAAGAGCACCCAGCTGGCGTTCGCCCACGACGACACCATCGTGATCTCGGACCCGCAGAAAGGCGAGCTCACCTTCGAACGCGTCAAGTGAGCGCGGTCAGCGAGCAGCGTTGTGGCCGTTGACTGCGATGGCGATCGAGCGCTCACCAACACCGGGCTGCGCGAGTAGCGAGCTTGCCACGTCGGCGAACTCGCTGTCGGCGGCGGGCGTCAGGCCCGCCTTTCCGAGCGCGAGTGGCAAGGCCACGAAATCGGTGGGGACCAAGTGCGACGCTTCGAGCGGGGCATCGGCCGGAATGTTCGGTTCTCGACCGCGGGTGAGCAGCACGTCGGCGTCTCTCGCGCCGCCGTCGAAGGCGAGCGCGAGCACTTGCTCGACGCGCTTCCACTGCACGCGGCGATCGACGATCAGCGCCAGATCGATACGGCGCGGCGGCGCGGCGTGCGGGTTCTTCGTGTCGATCGAGGTGTGGGCGGCGAGGCCAGCGACGATGGCAGTCGCGATCGCTTGGCGCCCTGTTTCCGTATCCAACGCGCTCAGCTTTCCGATGCCTTTGCCGTTCAGCGCGATTGTCTCGAGCGTGATCTGCAGCGCCGGCGCCCCCACCGGGGCAGCCAACGCGCCGTCCGCGTAGCTCGGCGGATCCAAGCGCGAATAGAGGACGTATTGCTCGCTCAAGATCCGGTTCAGCTCCCGCTTGCGGGACGCCAAGTCGCGTTCGCAGAAGCTCGCAGGCAAGAGGACCATGAGCGCGAGCCCCGCCTGCAAAACGCCGAACCACAGGCGACTGCGCGCAGTTTCACCGACCAGCAAGCCGGCTCGCTTGGCGCGCAAAAACACCGTCACGCCGGCAGCGACGACCAGCAAGATGGCGAAGACACCGGCGAGCAAGGTCAGTCTCTTCTCGGTGGCAGCTCGCACGACGAGGGCGATGCGATCCGCGCGCGTCGTCGTTTCGAACCAGGCGGTCGCGGCGAAGGCGTCTGCCCTGCTCTCTGCCGCGCCGCGCGCGCACAGGACGGCGCTGATTGCGGCGAGCGCCCGCTCGCGGGAAAGGGACGTCGGCGTCTTGGTCCAGGTGGCGAGCAAAAGTAGCGCGCCCGATGCGGGGAGCAGCAGCAGCGCGGGGGAGGGCACGCCCATCGCGAGGGTCAGCGCGGCTGCGACCAGAGAACCAGCAGACGCCCACAGCCACGGTGAGCTCAGCGCGAGTGACGGGGCGCCCAAGAGCACGATCAGCCCCAGGCAGAGCACAGCGCTCACGCCTTGCCCGACGAACGTCGACAGCGCGACCTCGTAGAAGCCTACGTGCATGATGACGAATGACTGCCCTGGGTCGATCTTCTCGGCGCTGCTGGTGACGACCCCCCAGCCCGTCAAGAGAGACGGCACCGAGAGCGCTGCGGGTGCCAGCGCTGCAGCGAGCGCGACTGGCCCGAACCCTGGGCGCGTGCGCGCCAGCGCGCCCAGCTTGGGCAGCGCGATGCTGGCTGCGATGGTGGCGACCAGCATCAGCGGCGCGCCCCAACCGATACTGAGGAACCACTGGCGCACGTCCCAGCGTATCGAGCCCGCGTAACCCACTGCCCACAGCGCTGCGAAGCCGAGCACGAGGGTGACCGCGTAGCCGAAGCGAGCCGTGCGGTTCTGGCCCGAGTTGCTGACGACTGCGGATGGCAAAAGCTCGGTTGGTGCCGTTCCCTGTACGTTGAGCGATGGCGGGCTGATGACGACTCGCGGGGCGCGCACGGCGCTCTCGGTTGCCGAGCCGCTACCGCTGCCGCTCGCGCGATCTCGGGTGATCTCGTGCACGGCCAGAGGTGCCCCAGCCGACCCGAAGGCAGCGTCGCCCGCCTCGATCACTGCATCGAAGTCCGCGTATCGGTCGGTTGCGTCCTTGGACAAAAGGCGCGCGACCACGGCCTCGACCTCGGCGCTCACAGCGCAGTCGACCTCGGAGAGGCTCGGCGGCTTCTCGTGCAAGTGCTGCTGCAAGAGCTGCGCAAATTGCGGCGCGTTGAACGGCGGCCTGCCGGCCAGCATCTCGAACAGCACGACGCCGAAGGCGTACTGGTCAGTCGCTGGCGACGACGGCGCCGACCACCACTGCTCTGGCGCCATGTACAGCGGGGTCCCGAGCGGCACCCCAGTGGCAGTCAGCTTCATCTCGTCTTTCGGGTCGATCTCGTCGGCGCCTGCGTCGATGCGCTTGGCCAGGCCGAAGTCGAGCAACATCGGCTGCGGGGCGCGGCCGGCGTACTCCGCCAAAAAGACGTTGTCGGGTTTGAGATCGCGATGCAGCACGCCACCCGCGTGAGCTGCCGACAGCCCCGCTGCGATCTCCCGCGCAATTTGCCACGCACTGTGCGGCGCCAGTTTGCCGTGCCTGGCGAGGTGCTCGCGCAAGGAGCGACCGGTCAATAGCGGCATCACGAAGAACGGGCGGCCGTCGTCCAGCTTTCCGAACGAAAAGATGTCGACGATCGTCGGATGCCGCAGCGAGCTGACGCTGCGGGCTTCGCGCTCGAAGCGCAGCGTGTGGTTCTTGTCGCTGACGAGCTCGCGGCGCAGGACTTTGATCGCGACGCGCCGACCGATAGTGGGCTCGACCGCGGCGTAGACAGCGCCCATGCCGCCTTCGCCCAAGAGGTGTTCGATGCGGTAGCCGCCGACGGTGGAGCCGGCGGCAAAGCTCGGATCGCCTTCTTTCACGCGCGCGCCCCAGCGATCATCCGGGCTTCTTTCGCGCGAGCGAGAAGCCACGAATCAGCTCGTTCAAGTGAGAGCGCGACAGGTCGAGCCGGCGAGCGGCTTCGCTGACGTTCCAGTTGCACGCGGTCAGCGTGTCGGCGACGAGCTTGCCTTGGAAGTGCCGAGTCGCTTCTTGGAAACCGAGGTCGCTGGCGGGTGCATTCGCCGAGGTCGGCGCTTTGTCGCCGAACAGGTGTCGCGGCTCGATCGCAGCGGCGCGCTCGGAGAGCGCCGTTGCCCACCCGCGCGCCACGACGTTCTCCAGCTGTCGTACGTTGCCCGGCCATTCTGCGTCGCTGAGCGCCCGCGCCGCCGCTCGCGACAACGGGAGCCGCAGGCTCTCGTCGTCGCCGAGGCGGCTGGCGATGGCATCTGCGATGACAGCGACATCCTCTTTTCGTTCCCGCAGCGGAGGCACCACGATCTCGAGCACGTTGATGCGGTAGTAGAGGTCTTCGCGAAAGCGCTTCTCGCGGATGGCGTCTTCCAGGTTTGCGTTGGTCGCCGCGACGATGCGCGCGTCGGCTGTGATCGGGGTGGTGCCGCCGAGGCGCATGAACCGCTTGTTTTGCAAGAAGCTCAACAGCTTTGCCTGCGCGCCGAGCGAGAGCTCTCCGATCTCGTCGAGGAACAGCGTGCCGCCGTGGGCCGCCTCCGCCTTGCCGATGCTGCGCGTCACGGCCTGGCTGTGGGAGCCCTTTTCGGCGCCGAACAGCTCGCTCTCGAACAGCGTCTCCGGCAACGCTGCGACGTTGATCTCGACGAAAGGGCCGGCCTGTCGCGGTGACGCCTCGTGCAACATCCGCGCGAGCATGCTCTTGCCCGTCCCACTCTCGCCGCGCAACAGCACGGTCACCGGCACCGGCGCTGCCACGCTGATCTGGCGAAACACCTCGCCGAGGGCGCGGCTCTTGCCGCCAATTTGACGACCGCGGCGCAGGCCTGCCGCTTCGAGCCGCGCGCGCGCCTCGAGGGTGTGGTCCACAGAGACGGCTTCTTCGCGCCGCTCGAGGAGCTTCTCGACAATGGGCGTGATCGAGCGGGCGGCGATCTCGACAAGCTGTCGATCGTCTTCGACGAACGGGCCAGGCGCGCTGCGGCCCTCGAGATACAAGACGCCGATGGTGCCCGCGTCGGCGCCGGCGACAGCGGAGGCCAACGCAAGCGGCGCGCACAACACCGCGCTGATGCGCTGCGCTTGTACGCTCTCGAAATTGGCGAAGCGCGGATCGTCGATCGCGCTCGCTGTGTTCACCGTGCGCCCCGTCGAAATCGCGTCTCTGATGATCCCTTGCGAGAGGCGCGCCTGCACGCCGGCGATCTGCTCCTCGGTCAGGCCAAAGGCTACGGAGGCGAGCGGCGCCTCGCCATCCGCGCCGTAGAGTTCCAGGTAGCCCTGCTTCGCGCCGATCGCCGTGACGAGCAGTGCGAGGGCCGAGGACACGAACGGCCGTACGTCGTCGACGTCACCGAGCGCGAGCAGCTGCCGGAACAGATCGCGTTCGCGGACGACGCGCGCAAATGCCTCGGGCTTGGGCTCGGACACGGGCTCGCAGGGTACCAGGCTTCAGGCTTCAGGGAGAGGTGAGCTCAGAGCTCGCAGCTCGTCTCGAAGCTCTTCGCCGCGCATCGACATCGAGGACAGCTGATGAAACCCGCCATTGGGGGAAGCCTGCCCTGGCCCAACGCTCCGAAGTCCCGTCTCGCTCGGCGAAATCGCCAGGAAACAACTCCGAAACCTGCGAGAAACGTTGGAGCGTGTCCTCTCTGCTTCGCCAGAACCCGGGCTGTCGGAGGTGAGTGCTTTGAGACCTGATACCGGTGACACCGCATGGCTGTTGGCTTGCACCGCGCTCGTCTTGTTGATGACGCCCGCGCTCGCGCTCTTCTACGGCGGGTTGGTCCGTCGCAAGAACGTGCTCTCGACGATCATGCACTCGATGGCGTCGATCCCGGTGATCACCACCGTCTGGCTGGTGATCGGCTATTCGCTCGCCTTCGGGCCGAGCGTCGGCGGCTTCATCGGTGGGCTCGACCATTTCATGTTGAACGGTCTCGATGGTCAACTGCGCGGGACGGTGCCGGCGCTCGCCTTCGTCGGCTTTCAGGCGATGTTCGCCGTGATAACCCCTGCGCTCATCAGCGGTGGCTTCGCCGAGCGCATGAAGTTCACCGCCTTCTTGGTCTTCATCGTCAGCTGGTCGCTCCTGGTCTACGCGCCGCTCGCGCATTGGGTTTGGGCAGAAGGCGGCTGGTTGTTCAAGCTCGGCGCGCTCGATTTCGCTGGTGGCACGGTGATTCACATCTCGGCGGGCGTGAGCGCGCTGGTGTGCGCGCTGATGGTCGGCAAGCGCCTCAAATATCCTCATGAAAGGCCGCTCCCTCACAACTTGACGATGACCATGTTGGGCGCCGGCCTGCTTTGGTTCGGCTGGTTCGGCTTCAACGCAGGCAGCGCGCTGGCGTCTGGCCACCTCGCGTCGCTGGCTTTCATCAACACGCATCTGGGGGCTGCAGGCGGCGCCATCGGCTGGGTCGTGGTCGAGTGGAAGCACGGCGGCAAACCGACAGCGCTCGGAGTCGCCTCGGGGCTGGTCGCAGGCTTGGTCGCGATCACGCCGGCGGCGGGCTTCGTCGACCCGTGGGCGGGGCTCGTGATCGGCCTCGTCTCCGGGGTTGGCTGTTTCTTCGCAGTGTTGGCGAAATACCGGCTTGGCTACGACGACTCGCTCGACGCGTTCGGCATCCACGGTGTCGGCGGGTTGCTCGGCGCGCTGCTCACGGGTGTGTTCGCGCGGCAGCGCAGCTACACGGATGTCGCCACGCCTATCGGCAGCGATGGCTTGATCTACGGCGGCGTGGGGCAGTTCGGCGTGCAGGTGCTGGCGTCGGTCGTCGCCATCGTCTACGCGGCGGGGGTCACCTGCTTGTTGCTGCTCGTCATCAAACGAATGCTGGGCCTGCGTGCGACTGAAGCAGAAGAACGTGAGGGCCTCGATACGGCCGTGCACGGCGAGCAAGGTTACGCAGGGTAACGCGCCGGCATTTGGCAGAGAGGATTTCTCCGTGCCAAATCGATGAAGTCATTGGCGCTTGCGCGCTTCTTGGCTCCGAAGGGCACGGAGGAATCTTGTTGATTATCAACCTCCGGTTGAATCATTCGTGGGACTCTGCGGCGTGCGATTCCGACGCTGTAAGATTGTCTGCACCATTGGGCCGGCTTGTGATTCCGAGGTGAAGCTCATCGAGCTGATGAAGGCGGGCATGGATGTTGCCCGCCTCAACTTCTCGCACGGAACACACGAAGAACATGGCGCCAGGCTCGAGCGCATCCGGGCTGCTTCCAAGGCCTGCGAGAAGCCGGTAGCGGTTCTGCAAGACCTGTGCGGCCCGAAGATTCGAGCGGGTAAGTTCAACCGTGAGAAGCCCGAGTTCCCCTCGGATTCAATCGCATATTTGGTCGAGGCCGGCAGCACCCCACCGGAAGACCCGCTCGAGATCCCAGTGCAATACGAAGGCCTGGCGCAAGATCTTCACCTGGGCGATCGCGTGCTGGTGGACGACGGCCAGGCGCTGCTCACGGTCTCGGCCATCGAAGGCGAGCGCGTCAAAGTGAACGTGATTCACGGCGGCGTGCTGCGCGACCGAGTAGGCGTGTCGCTGCCTTCGAAGCGGGTGCGTATCAGCACCCTTACAGAAAAGGACAAAGCCGACCTCGCCTTCGGCCTGCGGGCAGGGGTCGATTACGTGGCGCTCTCCTTCGTGCGCGAGGCCGATGACGTGCGCTTGTTGCGCGAAATTTGTGAAGCTTGGGGCAGGCCGACGCCGATCATCTCCAAGATCGAGACGCCGAGCGCCATCGAGCGGCTCGAGTCGATCATTCAAGTTTCGGACGCCGTGATGGTGGCTCGTGGCGACCTGGGCGTTGAAATCGGCCCAGAATATGTGCCAATTTTGCAACGCAAGATCTTGAACTTGTCGCGTCAGTATCAAAAGCCGGTGATCGTTGCCACAGAGATGCTGCAGTCGATGGTCACTGCCACGCGACCCACTCGCGCAGAGGCCAGCGACGTTGCCACCGCGGTGTTCGAGGGCACCGACGCCGTGATGTTGTCCGGTGAGACTGCCACTGGCGCACATCCCGAGCTTGTCGTGAGAATGATGAGCCGCATCGTCCACGAAGCAGAGATGAGCGCGTTCTACAACCCACTGCCGAGCGAGGTGGTCGGCACACGCGCCAATGTATCGGAGGCGATCGCGCGCAACGCCTGCGACATCGCCCGCGACATCGGTGCGCGTTTCATCGTCGCGTTCACCGAGAGCGGGGACACCGCGCGTTTCGCGTCCAAGCACAGGCCCGTCGTGCCAGTGGTGGCGTTTTCGCCGAATCAGGCCACCCGGCGTCGGTTGGCGCTGCTGTGGGGCGTGGTACCCTACCGCTTGGAGCTGATGCGGGACGCGGACGAGATGGTCCAGCGCGCGAGCGCGTTCTTGCTGGGGAACGGTTCGGTGTCGCCTGGTGATCGAATTGTCGCCATGTTCGGTGCGCCTGTAGGCGTGGCCGGCAGCACGAACTCCATCCGCGTGGTGGTAGTGGAATGAGCGAAGCCGCCGTGAGCGACGATTTTCCCAAGCTCGAGAAATACGAGCTGCTGGAGGAAATCGGCCACGGCGGGATGGCGACCGTGTACCGGGCGCGCGACGTGCGCCTCAAGAGAGAAGTCGCAGTCAAAGTCATTCACCGACACCTGCGCGACAATCGCGAGGTCGGCACGCGCTTCATCGCCGAAGGCCGTGCTGCGGCGAAGCTGAAACACAAAGGTATCGTCGAGGTCTACGACGTCTCCAGCGAAGAGGACCGCGAGCGCTACCTGGTCGCAGAGCTCGTGCGCGGCGCCACGCTGCGCAAGGTGCTCACCGAGCATCGCGACATGCCCGCCGAGATCGGCGCCGCGATCGTGGCAGAGCTGTGTGACGCGCTCGATCACGCCCACGCGAGCGGCATCATTCATCGTGACATCAAGCCCGAAAATGTACTGATCGGTCTGCCGCGCGCCGGCAGCGGTGACAGCTTGCCGCCGTCGTCGGGTGACGACAAGCGGCCCTCGGGTCCGAGCTCAGCGTCATCTTCAACAGGACCAGAGGCGCCCGTGGCGGCGGAAGATCCGCCGGACGACGTCGGTCCGTTGCAAAGCTCGTCTCGCAGCGTGTCCCAGCCCATCTCTTCGTCGGCCGGCGCCAAGGCCCCAGTGTCCAAAGCGCCCCGATCGCGCCCGAAGGACGAGCTCATCATCAAGATCACCGATTTCGGTATCGCCAAGATTCTCGACGCGCATGGCGTCACGTCGACGGGTCAGGTGCTGGGCTCGCCCGCGCACATGGCACCCGAGCAGATCGAAGGCGGTGATGTCGATGTGCGAACCGACGTATTTGCGCTGGGCGTCGTGCTGTACGAGAGCCTCGTCGGTCACTTGCCTTTCGATGGGAAGAACCCAGCTCAAGTGCTGCGCAAGGTGCTCGAGGGGCGCTACGAACGCGCCGATCACGAGCGGCCCGCCGTAGGCCGTCGCTTCTCGTCGATCATCGACAAAGCCCTCGCGCTCGACCTGGTAGACCGCCAGGAGAACCCTGCGGCGCTCGGGGCAGAGCTGCGCGAAGAGCTCGAGGCACTCGGCATCACCGACGGTCGCAAAGAGATCGCCCTCTATTTCAGTGACCCCGAGGTTTACCGTGCGGCGCTGACGACGCGCCTGGTTCCCGTGCTCGTCGCGCGCGGAGAGGCGCTGCGGCGCGCGAAGAACATCTCGGATGCGGCGTCGGACTTCAATCGCGCGCATGCGCTCGCGCCTGATGACGTCGCCATTCTCAGGCGGATCACCCAGCTTGGCACGAGCTCGAGCGGAGCACGCGCGCCTCGCAGAGTCGCGGTCGTGGCAGCGCTGTGTGTCGGCCTCGGTGGCGCCGCGTATGGCGGCGCGCGCTTTTGGCGCGCCAGCAACGCCGAGCTCGCTCCAACACCGGAAGGCGCGCGTGCAGAATCCTCCGCGGACTCGTTCCCATGGTCTCGGAATCCGGTGCTCGCGAAGCCGCACTTGAGCGACTCGTCGACCGCCCTCAGCTCGAAAGGTGTCCCCAGCACCGAAACCGCGCGCGCTTCGGCAGAGCCGGACCTACCTGTGAAGCCTGGCGCTTCCGGCACCGCCAGCGCCGCGGTGGCCGCTGGCGAGCGGCGTGTGAGATTCTCGGTGCAGCCGCGCGGTGCGGCCTTGGAGGTCGACGGCGGCCCCATCGATCACGCGCAATCCGAGCCCTATTTGCTGAAGGTCGGCAATCACAGCGCCAAGATCACACCCGCCGCGGGCGACAAAAGCTGCGAGGCGCCCGCTGGGCCCTTCTCGTTCACCGTGCAGGCGCTCAAAGAAAACGAGCCCGACAAGGTGCAGACCATCTCCTTGAGCCTCAAATTCAAGCCTGCCCGCGTGAAGCTCGCCGCGCCGGACGGCGGGCAAGCCGTTTGTGGCGCCTTCAAGCTGGTTGGCGGCAGCCAAGAGATCACCATGAGCCGACCCGTCTGGGAGGGCACCTGCACCTTCCATTTGCCGGGCAAAGACCCCAAGCAAGGCGCGGTTTCGATAAAGGCTGGTGAAGACAACAACGTCGGCTGGCCCCTGGGGGGCTGACCGCCCCGAGAACCGACCATGTCTCGCCCCGATTGAATTTCGGGATGGAGCTAGTGGCAAGGTATGGTTTTTGGTTGAATGCACTCACGTGCGCCAGCGCCTCGGCTCAAGTCGATGGTTTGCGGCAGTCGGGCTCGGCCTGCTGCTTGCCATGCCTGCCGTTGCGCGCGCGTCGGATGACGATGAGTACGAAATGGCGCGTGGCATGGTGGATGCCGCGCAGTATCCGGAAGCGGCCGCCCGTTTCGCGCGCATGTTGGACCCAGCGGCAAGCCCCTGCGCCAAGACGGCGGGGCCCAGCGCAGAAGGGTGCCGGCTCACCGACGCAGCGGTGATTCAGCGCGCGCGCGGCCTGTTTGCCGTTGCTCTCCACGCGGTCAACAAGCCGAACGAATCGAAGGATCAGTTCAAGCAGCTGTTGCGTGAGAACCCCACGTTTTCGCCCAGCCCCGCGTTGTATCCGCCGAAAGTGATCGTGCTGTTCACCGAGGCCAAAAAAGAGATCGAGGTCGAGCTCACCGCGGCCACCATCTTGCTGCAGAAGAAAAAGGCGGCCGACGACGAAGCGCGCAAGAAGTACGAAGCGTGGCAAGAAGACATGGAGAGGCTCGCCGCGAGCGAGACGGTCATCACGTCCCGCTCCCGCTGGGTCGCCGCCATTCCTTTCGGAGTGGGACAGTTCCAGAACGACGACATCGGCCTTGGTGTGCTGTTCATGTCGATCCAAGGGCTCGCGGCTACCGGCGGAATCGTCACCGCAGCAATTCACGCATCTGACACCGCCTGCGCAACCACGCCCGAGAAGGTCGAGTGCGGCGAGCTCCAGCCAACCGAGTACGAATTTCGGACGAACGACAAGCTGATGACGCTCAAGATCGTGAACATCGTGAGCTTCTCGGTGCTGTGCGCGGCGGCGATCGTCGGCATCATCGAGGCCGAGACCAGCTTCGACGCCGAGGTAAAGACAGTACGAAAGCGCAAGCTGCCCCCTCGGCCGCCGAAACCTGCCCCGCCCACGATAGGCCTGTCGGGCGTGCCCGACGCACCCGACGCCATGGGTTTGGGGCTGACGCTGTCTTTCTGAATTCACGCGCCGGCTTCCGTCCTGCTGCTCGAGGCTGCCTTCCTGGTCGTGAATCACGCGGCCGCGGCGCAGACGTCCCGCAAAAGAAATCTCCGTCCCCGCCTTCACATCCCCCGCGGGCGGTAACCATCCCCTCGAACGGAGGACGTGATGGCAAGAGCGGCGGGTTCGTTGGGGTTGAGTCGCTGGACGGTGCTTGCGATGCTGCTTGTGGGCGTCGCCGGCTGTCGCGTGGAGTCCGGATCGAGCCGCTTCGACGACGAGTCGGAGGAGGCCGACCAGGTGGACGAAGCGGATGACGCGGGCGACGGGGACGATCAGCTCGGCGAGCGGCAGCTCACGCGCCGGCCGGTCCAGAGCGTGGGCGAGTCCCCGATCCGCGGCACGACCACCCTCGACGTGCCGCCGTCGCCGGAGGGCTTCTTCCTCGAGTTCGGCGCTGGGGAGTACTCTCCGCAGCTGTACTTTCCCTATCCTCCCCCGACGGCGCCGTTCACGGCGTTCGGGAGCTACGCGATCCGCGTTGTCGATTACGAGGCGCTCAACGAGGCCAATGGCTGGAGCCTCGATGCCGGACGCGGGACGCTCCAGATCTTCGTACGGGACTGCAAAGGCCTCCCGGCGCCCGGGGTGTCATTGTCCGCGAGCACGGCCGATGAGCGGACGATCGCCGCCTATGGCATCGATGACGGATCCGGCGACGCCGAGGTCACCGACGCGGCGGGAACGGTCATCTTCTTCAACCTGCCAGCTGGAGCCGCCGTAATCACGGCCACGGTACCCGCGCTGTGCACGCAGGTGGGCGCTATCGGGGCGCTGGTGAAGGCCGACACGCTCGGCGTCGCGCCGCTCGCGCCGACGCCCTGAGCACATCGGCGGTCGTGAGGCCCTGCCTTGCTGTCGTCGCCGCAACCAACCATCAGGTAACGATTGGTGAACGGCCCCCCAAGCAATACGCAATGGCGACGCTGAGCGCACTTCTTTGGCTGCCGCATGTCGCCGCTGCCGGCTCGACGCCAGCGCGCAGCCACAATCTTGAAAATTGAGCGCACCGAACGCTGCGGTCTCGTGGCTGGCGCTCGCGCCCCCAGGCGAGCTCTCTCCGGTGGTCTGTGGTGGCGTGTTGCTGGGGCTGTGCACGTGCGTCCGTTCATTGTTCGGCAAACGGGCGGTCCCAGCCGAGTGCTTCAATGGGAGGGAAGGGACGATAGCGTGGCGGCGACAGCGCTGCCGAGCTTCTCGCCCGCCAATCGATCAGAGAGCGTGCGTTCCGCCATTCGCCATTTGAGCTCACTCAGGCCATGACGCTTGAGGACTGCTCCGCGCGGCTCTTTCTTGCTCCAGATCTCGGCGCGAATGGCTGCGTACCGCTCGAGCGATAGCTCCGGCACGGAGAGCTTGGACGCCGCTGAAGCGGGGGCTTGCGCCATTGGCTTCAGATCGAAGCCGCCGCCGGCAGGGGAGGGGCCGGAGACGAGCGGGAAACGGCCCAGGGGGGCGGCTGCAGGCGGGACCGCAGCCGGAGGCGCACGCGGCGGCACGCTCGCCGCGTTGCGATTGCGCTCGAACGGCGTGGCCGGCGGTGCATCCTCGGGGATCGGGCGCGGCTCTGGTGGTGCCTTCGGCGCTGCCCATGACTGCGGCAAGATGCCAGGGAGCGACACGTCGGATTGAGAAATGTCGGCGGTGCCTTCGTCAGCGAACGCGGCTTGGGCCTCTGCCTCGCGCGGAGTCGCACGAAACGTGGGAGGCTCGGGCGGGGTAGGCGGCGTGCTCTTCAGGAATGGCAGCGCCGCAACGCCGGCGCTCGGCTCCCCCACATGGGTCATTTCCTCCGGGGCCATCGGCGCTACCGAAGGCTGTCGAAGAAAGGGCAAGGTTTGGGCCTTGGCTCGCGTCAAGGGCGCGGCCGCGATCGTCTTGGCCGTCGTTCGCACCATTGCAATCGTTGGCGGCTTCGCCGCCTGCGGTGCGCCCCAGATTTGAGAGGGCGGCTTCACGGCGATCACAGGCATCGTCGTCGTCGAGGCGCGCACGAATGGCAACGTGCCGCGCTGATTCGACTCTGATGGGGGCGCCTCCGCGGTGTCGGTCCTCTCCGCGGTGTCGGCATTGTCGGCGGTGTCGGCAATGATTGTTTGCCTGGGCACGACACCATCGACAGTCGTCTCCTCCTCTTCCCACAACGTGGTCGACTTTTTTCGCGCCGGGGGGACGGCCGTGGGCTCGTCGATAAAGGCCGGTTTTTCGCGGTGGATGAGGGTCTTCGATGCGGCGCGGAAGCGAGCTGGCGCTGCCTGCGACGGCGGCGGCAGATGGTACGAGGTGGGTGGCTCGCTCGTCGAGGCAGCGTGATGGGACGCGGGGTTTGCGGTAAGCGATGCCTCCGACACAATCATCGCTGGGTTGCGCGGCCAGCTCGCTCCTTGCTGGCTGAAGCTCTCGAGCAGGTTCGCTTGCTCGTCCACCACCAGCAACGCTTCGCTCAGATCGAAGCCATCGAAGGTGGCTCGCAGCGACAGGGTGACGCGGTTCCGCTCCGGGTCGAGCGCCAATGTATCGACGATCCCGCGGAGCATCTCGAGCTTTCCCCAGCGGAGGATGGCGAGCTCGGGCAGCGGGCCGGGGATGAATGCGTCGATGACGGTCTGCGCACGCTCGTAACGAAGGCGCAGCGGGAGCCGAGGTGGCAACAAACTCTGATCAGCGGGCGCATGCTGCACCACCGGCGTTGTCGAGCTCATCGTGGTTGGGCCGAGAGCGGCCACGTGTAGCACCGCCTTCAGCAAGCCGGTCGCCTTCAAGGTCGCGGGCCCGGGCGGCAGCGTCAGCGCTCGACCGACCACGAGCACGTCGCAGCGCGTCTTCAGGCGGACAAAATCGCTGGGAAACAAGAGCACGCCCGCGGGGCTCCAGGTGTCCGGCGTGAGCGGATCAGGCCGCTCCGAGCGAACTGCGTTTCCGCCGCGCTTGAGATCGAACGAGAGCTTCAGAACGACGCTGGCTCGACCGCGCAGCTCTGGCCACGGCAGCAAAGCCAAGGGCAAAGGTTGGCGGGACGCAACGAGCACGACGAAAGCCTAGTACAAGTTCGTGCGCTGATCCGATTCCGACTTCGAAGCAGCTGGTAGGTCACTTACGCTTCTGGGCCGTTGGACTTCGACCTCATCTGCGACAACAAGACATGGGCGACGACGCGAACGTTCACGACGTTCGATCGACATGGCTACGACGTTGTCGTGATCGTCGCGCGCCTCGCTTACTACGTGCCCCCGCCTGCGACCCCCGCATCGGCTGGAAGAATGGCGCGGATGCGGCTGATTTACCGGCCGGTTCGCTTCATGCAAACGCCGCAGATAGGCGGGGGCATCCAGTTCCCGGATGATCTCGCGGACGAGAAGCTGGGGACCGACGTGGGCCTTTTGGGGACGGCGCATCCACCGCGCGGCGGCCGTGACAGCTTCCTCGCCTGGTTGGCGGTGGGCGGCACGCTACGCAAGGTGGTGCGCGTCTACGGCCCACGCGTGTTCGTCGCGGACGGCGCCGCCGTGGTGCCGGGCGCACCCGGCAAGCCGGAGGCCACGCCGCTACGGTACGACTATTGCTGGGGCGAATCTGCCGAAGCCCACAATCCGATCGGGCGCGGTTTGGATGATCCGAGGCACTCGGTGGGGAAGGCCGCGCCTCAGCTGGAAGTAGAAGCCGAAGGCACAGTGAATCGACCGCGCCGATCGCACGCCGCGTTTGGTCCGCTGGACCCGAGCTGGGAGCCGCGGCGCCGACTGGCTGGCACCTTCGACATGGAGTGGCGGCGCAAACGCGCCCCTTTTCGCCCGCGCGACTTCGCTCTCGCGCACCACAGCTGGGCCTGCCCAGACCTGCACTCGGACGTGGCGCTCGAGCCCGACGTACCGATCGAGGTTGGAGGCGTGCGTCCCGAGGGCGTCTGGCGTTTCAAGCTACCGAAGTACCCCATCGAGTTCACCAGCCGCATGAACGGCGACTACAGCGAGCACAAATCCCACCTCGACAGCTTGCTGATCGACGCGGATGAAGCGGTGGTCGAGCTCACCTATCGAGTCTCCATCCGACTTCCCAAAAAATGGGAGCGGCTAGAGCGCCTGTTCGTGCGTAGTCCCGCGCTCATGCCAGACGAGGTCCTCCCCGCGCCTGACGGCGCAGCCCCTGACGCCTCCCCCGCGACGACCTGACCACGAGACGGGAAAGCAACGACATGCAACAGCTGCCCTTCGACCTCCCGCAACAGACGTTCGATTTGTTGCTGATCTTGCCAGGCGTCGAGTGCAGGGTTCGTACCTGCGACGTCGAAGAAGCGCTGAGCGAGCTCGGCAGCGCGAAGGTGCTCGTCTCGATGACCGAGGACTTCGACTTCGAGCCCATGCTCGACGCGGTCGCGACCTTGGTGTTTACCCTCGGCGGTCTACCCATCCGTCGCTTCACGATGCGACTCGAGCGCGGTGACTTCGTCCGACTCGATGACAACGCGCTCATCTTCGAGCTCACCTTCAAGCCGGCGCTGGCGTTCCTGCGCTACGGCAAGAACATCCGCAAGTTCCGCGACATGACGCCGGAGGCGATCATCAGCCAGGTGCTCGACGAGAATGGTGTCGCGCACCGCTGGCAAACCACGCGAAAGTGCGCCTCTCGTCCGTACTGCGTGCAATACCGAGAGACTCACCTCGACTTCGTGACGCGGCTCCTGGAGTTCGAAGGCATCTACTACGCGTTCGAACAAGACGGCACGCTCCTCTTCTTTGACGACTCGAGGGCGGCCGACAACATCGAGGGCCCGTCATCGTTCGAGCTCATCGAAGGCGCGGGCGGCCTCGCGCACGGCGATGCGGGTGTCACCGAGATACGCCGAGGCACCGTGGTGGGGACAGGCAAGGCGACGGTGAACGACTTCGACTGGAAGAAGCCGAGCCTCAGTCTGCTGAAGACGGCGGCCGGAAAGCGCGACACGCAGCTCGAGGTCTACGACTACCCGACTGGCTATCGCGACCCCGACGTGGGCGCGCTGCTCGCGCGGCTGCGCATCGAGATGTACGAATGCGAGAAGCGCTTCGTCGAGGGAACCAGCACCGTGCCGTTCTTCAGCGTCGGCAAGAAGTTCGAGTTCTCCCACGAAGAGGCAGCGAGCTTCTCGGGGCAGTACTTGCTGCGCAAGGTGACGCACCACTACGAACAGCAGTCGAGCCACTCTCAGGCGGCCAAGTACGATAACCAGTTCACGGCCATCTTCGCGGACACGCCCTTTCGCCCGCCGCTCACCATCTCCGACCCGGTGATTCAGGGCAACCACACGGTGCGCGTGCGCGGCCCTGTCGGTGAAGAGATTCACACCGACACGCATGGCCGCGCCAAGGTCCAGTTTCATTGGGACCGCGAAGCGAAGGAGACCGACGAGGACTCGCGCTGGGTCCGCGTGCTCCAGGAGACCAGCTCCTCGATGCAGCTGGCGCGGGTCGGCTGGGAGATGAGCGTGAGCTACATCGACGGCGACCCTGATCGGCCCATCGCCATGGCGCGGCTCATCAATGGCCAGATGATGCCCACCTACGCGCAACCCGGCTTCAAGAACCGGATGACCATCAAGACAGAGACGTACCCGGGCAAAGACGGCTCGAACGAGATCCGGCTAGAAGACTCGATCGCCCAGATGACGATGGACTGGCATGCCCAGAAAGACTTGAACATCGCCGTCGAGAACGACCGCACCGAGAACGTGGGGAACGACTACCGGCACCTCGTGAAGAAAGGCGTCGACCGCGCCATCGAGAAGACGCAGCGGATCAAGATCGGTCAGGACGACATCGTCGACCTCGGGCGCTCGTCGATGGAGGCAGTCGGCAAAGATCGCACAGAGACGATCGGCGGCAACGAGAGCGTCGACGTCAAAGACTCGGGCATGCTGTCGGTGCAGGGCAACGACAAGGAGAACGTCGGAGCCGTGCGCCTCACCATCTCCGGCGGCTTCGGCCTCGACATTCCAAAGCCCAAAGACATCATGTCGAAGCTCGTCGCCACCGGCACCGAGGCGTACGAAAAGGCATTGAAGATCGAGTTCGGCGGCTCATCGCCGGCCGATATAGCAAGCTCGCTGCTGAGCGGGACGAACAAAGGCGATCTCGCCGGCGCGCTGCAGCAGGCATTGCCGACGCCAGAGGCGATCGCGTCCGATCTCACCGGCGGTCTCAGCGACGTGAAGAGCGTGGGAGACCTGGCAGACAAGGTCGTGAAGGGCTCCATCAACAGGTTGGCCGGGGAAACACACCTGCGCCTCATCGGGGCCGCCTTGGTCGAGCTCGCGGGTCAGACGATCACGAACGTCTCGAACAAGCTGTACGTAGAGCTGGTGGGCGGCATGAAGATGACCACCAGCACGACGAGCACGATCCAGCGCAGCATGGCTGATCTGTACTCGACCACGGTGGGCGGCATGATCTTGCGCAAGGCGAAGGGCGATGTGAGCACTGCCTCCAAGAAGAGCACCATCACGGTGGGCGGCGCGACCATCGTCGAGAGCGCCGAGCGGCTCGAGCTCCACGGCAAGGAGATCGAGCTCGAGGCTGGTTCTGGCTTCTCGTTGACCTCCGGGTCGATGGGGATCTCGATGAGCGGAGGCGTCGCCAAGATCACCGGCGAGCTGAAGCTCAAGGCCGGCAACACCGTTCGGGTCGCAGGCGGCCCGGACAAGCTGGTTTGAGGAGCACGCAGATGACGCAAGACTACGTGGAGCTGAAGGTCGAGGGCCTCTCCGTGCAGATCGTTCGATCGATGCGCGGTAGCGAGGCCATCTCCAGCCTGTTTCGCTACGAAGTCGAGGTCGATATCGACGCCCCGATCCCGGACGCAGCCGCGGTCGTCGGAAAGCTCGCCGAGATCACGCTGCGTGACATCGGTGGAGGCGAGCGCATCGTGCGCGGGGTCATCGCCGAGATCGATCTGTTCGCGCTCGATGTCGACCGCGCGCAGGCCAAGCTGGTGATCAAGCCACCCGTCTTCCGCCAGCGCCTGGGGCGCGACTGCTATTCGTTCCAGGATCAGACAGTGGTGGACGTGGTGAAGGACGTCCTGGCCGACTACACGGGCGTCGTCCGCTACGAGCTCGTCCGCAGCTACGCCACGTTCCCCTACCGCGCCCAGTACCGCGAAGATGATTGGACCTACGTGAGCCGCCTCTGTGAAGAGGAGGGCATCTACTACTGGTTCGATCACGAGGATGCCTCCGTCGTATTCGCAGACGACTCGACGGGTGCGCCGGACATCCCGGGCATTCCGCTGATCCCGTTCGTCGAGGCGTCGCAGATGCGGCCGGATCAGGAGGCCGTCGTCGAGCTCGGCTTTGCGGCTCGCTCGGGGCCGGGCAAGTTCAGCGGGCGCGCGTTCGACATGAAGCGCCCGAGCTTCAAGATCGAGGCGCACTCCGGGGACGGCCAATACGAGATCTACGACGCGCCAGGCGGGACCTCCCCGGATCCGAAGGTGCTCGCCCAACGCATGAGTGACGCGAAAGAGAACGCCAAGTCCGAGCGCTCGCGCATCTCCGGGACGGGCCACACGGCGCGTCCCATCCCGGGCCGTGCCTTCATCATCGCAGGCCACCCTGTCGTCCGACTGGATGGGCGCTTCCTCGTGATCAGCACCGAGGTCGAAGGAAATGGCCACATCCCGGTGTCGACCCGCTTCGTGGCGCAGTCTGTCGACACGCCGTTCCGGCCCGCCCGCGTGACGCCGGAAGCGAAACAAGCAGGCTTGCAGATCGCCCTCGTCGTCGGCGAAGAGGGCCAGGAGGTGCATCCCGAAAACCACGGACGCATCCGGGTCATCCTCCGGTGGGACCGCTACGGCCAGCGCACCGACAAGGGCGGCACCTGGGCCCGCATCGCGCAGCGCTGCACGCCAGGGTCGATGCTGCTTCCGCGCATGGGCTGGAACGTCGCCACCTTCAACGAGGAGGGCGGGGTCGACGCCCCCAGCACCGTCTGCCGCATTCATGATGCCGAGCACCCGCCGAACTACGCGCTGCCCGCCCACAACACGCGCGTCGTCTACAAGACTGCGACGACGCCGAGCGGCGGCTCCCACAACGAGATTCACTTCGAGGACAAAGAGGGCGCCGAGGTGATGTTCGTCAACGCCTCGAAGGACCAGACCATCCGCGTTCTGGATCGAAAGATCGAAGCAGTGAAGAACGACCACCGGCGTGAGGTCGGCCACGACTACGAGCTGCACGTGCAGAACGTCATCACCGAGCGCGTGATCGGCGATCAGTCACTGTCGATTGGTCGCGACGAGAAGCTCACCGCGCAGACCCGCTTCTCGAAAGGGGTGCAAGGCAACGAGACTCGTTCCATTGGCGCCAATCGCACCATCAAGGCGGGCGACACCCACGGCATCATGGTGAACGGCAACCGCGACCTTGCCGTCGGCGCGGCCATGATCGACCTCACCCTCGGGACCATCGGCGAGCAGTCGCACGACAACGCGACCCTCGTCGGCGGTGCGGTGCTGAAAGTAGCGGCCGAGACGATGGCGGAGGAGACGAGTGAGGTCTCGCTGCAAGCCGTCGGCGGTATCAAGCTCGAGAACGCAGGCGTCAGCCGATCGCTCGACGTCGCCGACACGATGATCGAGAAGGTCGGTGGGTCCATGATCGTGACCAGCAACGGCAAGTTCTTCGACACCGTCGAAGAGACCAGCCTGTGGACCAGCGCCTCTTTCACCGGCAAAGCGCCCGATATTTTGATCGAGGCAGAGAAGTCGATTCGCATCACCTGCGGCGGCGCGGTGATGACCCTCACCGAAGACACCCTCCGCATCGAGGCGCCGAGCCTGGACATGTCCGGTGCTCACCTCGATGTCGACGCCGAATCCATCGACCACAACTGAGGCGAACGATCATGAGCGAACAACCGCTGCTGTATTGGTTCGACGTCGCGGGGGGACACCACGCAGTCCGCCTCGTGAAAGGTACCGAGGGCATCTCCCAGCCGTCCCGTTTCGAGCTGACCTTCCCGCTCGATCCGGAAGACCCGTTCGATACCGACGCCGTCACCGGCAGCGACGGTGTCTTGACGCTGATCCGTGACGGCGAGGTCCGCCGCATCACCGGCATCGTCACGCGCGCGACTCGCCAGGCCACGCGCAAGCATGGCAACGCCGGCGCAGGCGAGGTGCGGGTGGTGCTCGAGTCCCGTCTGGGCACGCTCGCGCATCGCACCGACATTCGCCTCTTTCGCGACAAGACGGCCTGGCAGATCGTCACTGAGGTGCTCGAAAACCTCGGCGTCATGGTCGAGCAGCGCCTCTCCGGCAAGTACACGCTGCGGCCCTACACCGTGCAGTTCCGCGAGACGGATCTCGATTTCGCCTCACGCCTCCTGCAAGACGACGGCATCTTCTACTTCATCGACCCCGACGACATGGTGGTGCTCGGCGACTCACCTGCGGCGTATGACGCACTGCTGGCGATCTTGCCGTTTCGCCACGGCTCCGGGCTCGACGTTCAGCACGACGCAGTCACCGTGATTGGCTGGCGTGGTGAAATGACGGCGGGCAAGGTGAGCCTGCGCGACTTCAACCACGAGCACCCGAGCCTGAACATGGACGTCGAGGCGCTCTCCCCTTTCACGACCGGCGCCGAGCACTACGACTATCCGGGCGAGTACCAGCTGCCGGCCGAAGGCGAGGCCAAAGCGAAGCTGCGCGCGGAAGCGCTGGCTTGCCAGTTCAAGCGCCTGGTCGGTCGGTCGTTCGCCGGCTGGCTGCGCCCTGGCGTTCGCTTCGGGCTCAGCATGGCGCCGCCCGGCGTGTCCGACGGCGGCTACGCGGTCACGAAGGTGACCCACCAATGGGATCGCGCTGGCGGGTTCGACGTCGCATTCGAAGCACAGCCCGAGACGGTGATGTTCCGGCCGCCGGTGGTCACGCCCGCGCCCACGCAACCGAATCCGCTCACCGGCTTCGTGACCGGCCCGCCGGGAGCCGACGTCCATTGCGACGAGTGGGGACAAGTGAAGGTTCACTTTCACTGGGATCGCCAGTTCCCCAAGGACGACACTTGTTCCCACTGGATCCCGATCTTGCAAGACAACACCGGGCAATCGTCGGCGATCGCGCGGACGCGCTGGGAGGTGCTCTGCCAATTTCTGGAAGGCGACCCGGATCGGCCTGTGGTGGTCGGTCGCGTCTACAACCCGGGCGACCCGCATTACAGTCCTTTGCCGGAGCTGAAATACCGCACCACGCTGCGTTCGCAGACCTCGCCGCGCAACTGGGAGGGCGAAGCCACAGGCGAAAACTTCATTCAGATCGACGATCTTGCCGGCAATCAGTCGATTTTTATTCACGCGCAGCGCGACAAGAACATCATCACCGCGAACGACAAGAGCGAACAGATCGACAACACCGAGTCGCTGGTCGTCCGCGGACACGAGACGCAGACGATCGGGCGTGAGCGCCGCATCGTCGCGTCGCTCGACATGATGCCCGACGTCGGCGGCAATCAGCGGAAGACGGTCGGCGCCAATCGAGACGCCAAGGTCGGCACTTCTTACGGCGAGACGGTGGAGAAGGACCACACCCTCAACATCGGCGGCAGCCACTTCCGTCGCTTTGGTAGCGGCGACAACACCAACGTCGAGAAGAACCTGACCGAGATGGTCGGTGGCGTGGTGCTGGAGGGGTCACTGAAGGGCAACAACAGCTTTGTCGAACGAGCGCAGGCGCTGATCGTCGGCGGGGGGATCTTCGAGATCGTGAGAAAGAACAAGACTGAAGGCTCGGGCAAGCGGCGCTTCGAGCTCATCGGCGGCATCGACATGGTCAACGCCAAGAACCGCATCGATTCGCGGATCGAGAAGATGCGGCAGACCATTGTCGGCGGCGCCCTCAAGATCAACTCGCTCAAATCGGCGCTCATCACGGGGATGGACAAGCTCGGGGTGCGGGCAGGAAACATCACCTTCGATGGCGCGAGCGTCGTCTTGAAGGTGGGTTCGACCACGATGACGATGAAGGACGGCGCCATTGCCATCAATGCGCAGCAAGCCATCAAGCTCGAGACCAGCGGGGCCAACAAGCTCGGCGCCGACTCGACGACACAGATCTGAAGGCTCCTGAAACAGCCATGGCGATGACCCCTTACTATTACATCGTGCGGCAGATGCCGGGCCTCGCGCTCCGGCTCGCGCTGAACGACGTCCCCTTTTATCGGCGGGCCGTCAGCTACAACGTCGCGTCGAATGGCCCAGTCAACCACGCGCTCATCCGTGGCGAGAACACGGTGCTGATGGAGTTCTTTCAAGACGCAGTGAACCCGCTGTCACCCAATGCGCGCATCATGCTCGACTTCGTCGTGCTGCGCGAAGAAGACGACGTCATCGTGCACGAGACGAAATGGCCGGCGCTGCTCGATCTGCACAAGCCGGAAGATCGCAAGCTGCCATTGGTGCACCGTACGCACTTCACCATCGACACCGAGATCCCCAAGCCATTGTGGGCAGACAACCCGCCAGAGTTTTTTCCGCCGGAAGGCACCGACGAGCAACACGAAGCGGTCTTCCAGCTGCACGATGCTTATCGCAGGCAAGACGTAGGGGCGTTTCTGGCTGCCACCGAGCTCAAGCTCGCTGATCACAAGCGCTACTACGGACCAACGCCGGGCCTCGACCCCATTTCGGCAGAGCGGGACTACGGCGCCAAGCTGCGCGAGCCCTGGGACGTCGCGCCCTACAAGCCCGAGGAGCTCGTCTTCGAGCGCTGGCAGGAGGGCCGCGTGGCCTACGTCACGCGCAAGGATGGCGGCTACGCGCTGCAAGCGACGCACCGCACCGACCCGAAGCAAGCGTGGAACGCGAACCTCTATCTCACGCGCGAGGCAGGGAAATGGCGGATCTTTCGATGATGCTCGTGCCCGAAGGAGGTGAACGTGGCTGACGCGACCAATCAGGACAAGCCGCTCATGTCGACGACGAGCGGCGGTAACGCGCAGACCATGGGCGCGACCGACGTTTGTTTCGACCCGTCGATGACCACGACGGCGCCATTCCCCAATACTGCGCCCAACAACGCCGCCTCGACGCACTCGTCGACCAAGACGCAGCTGGAGAGCGGGCCTGTCATTCGCCAGGGCGATAAGGTGGGCCCGCCGTCCGACCCGGCGCATCCCAATACGGGTGGTGGCGCGAACGCTGCCGGTAACCCGTACCGGCAGCCCGCCGAGGGCCAGAAGGGCTCGCCCAACGTGCGCGTCGAGGGCACCCCTCCAAACCGCATCACCGATCCCACGACCAACAACAACGCGAACACGAACGGTCAGTTCAAGCAGGGAGGCTCACCCGCTGAGACGCCGCCGGCAGCGCCGACCCCGAAAGAGGCCTGCCATATCACCGAGGTCTTCATCGAGTGTCGGCATGGGCGCAAGAACGGCCCCGACAAGATCCTGGAGATCCTGGGCTGCGGTGATCAGGACACGGGGCCAGCTGGCGCAGCCGCTGACAAGACCAAGGGTCTCATCACGTGGGGTCAGAGCAAGATGGCGACCGAGAAGGTGGCGCCTGCGACCACCCTGGAAGATCTCGTCAAGCTGGCCGCCAATCGCATCGATGCCCGCACGAAGGGCAACCCGACCTGCGAACCGAAGACGCACACGAACTGGGTGCTCGAGAAGACGGCGCTCCGCGTCGGCGGCAAGAAAGCGCAGATCACCGGCGACAAGATCGTAATGGGCGGCGATTGGCTCGACTACGGCGCCGACGTGCAAGGTCAAGCCAGCGTGACCCGGAAAGATGGTCCGGATCGTCAGACCCTGAAGAAGGGCTTCCTGGACGAGATGCTCGCCAAGAAGAACGCCGAGCGAGCCGCGAACGGCAAGAAGCCTGTCGGCTTGAAGAAGCTCGGCAACAGCTACCGCACCGACGCGAACAAGCGCGCTGACGCCGCCATTGCCGACGAGAAGTTCGACAAGCGGAACGCGGGCAATATCAACAAGGGCGCCATGGTCCTGTCCAAGGCGGTCGAGTTCGGCACCTTCCTGGAGATCGTCTTCGCGCGGAAGCTGGCGCCGACGATCGCCGTCAAGGCCGAGGCTTGCAGCGGTGCCCAGGACTACAAAGTACGTCTGTTCCCGCCGATCAAGGCAGAGGCCTCGATCACCGGATCGTCACCCGCGATCAAGGCGGTGAAGGCGACCACCGCCGTGCTCGAGAAGATGATGAAGGTCTTCAAGAAGCTGGCGAGCATGGCGGGCCTGTCCGTCGATGCCGGCGTTCACGTCTGTGAAGGCGGCGGCATCATGTTCGAGGCGAAGTGGGCTGAGATGACGGAAGACGTTCCGGATCTCAACCTGTTCAAGCACATGTGCGACCTCGGCTGCGAGGTGAACTTCGGATTCGAGAAGTTCATCGGCATCTGGTTCAACGTCGGCGTGCCCATCGCTGCCTTTGCGAACGTGTTCTTCCCGGGCGCCGGTACCACCCTCGCCAGCGCGCTGAATTGGCTCGGCGTGGAGGCCACCATCGGTGTCGACGTGGAGTTCGCGCTCTCGCCGTTGTTCAAGATCGGCAAAGATCCAGGCAAGAAGGTCGACTGGGATATCGACCTCGATCTCATCTTCAAGGTCTTCTTCAACGTGAAGATCAAATGGGGCAAGAGCGTCGAGGTCGCGGGCGGCGTGCTGCTGTCGGGCGACCCAGCCATCGACAAGCTCGAGCCTGCCTGGCCGCTGCCGCAGATCGGCGTCGTCTTCAAGGATGGCGAGATCAAGATCGGGTTTCAGGGCTACGTGAAGGTCGATATCCTGTGGTGGTCGGTCAACGAGTCGATCCAGTTCTATCCCGAGGCCTGTCAGGTTCGGTACCAGCAGTTCACGGTCAAGCCGTTCGCCTGGATGTCGAGCAGCACGTGACGGAGAGTCGCCGGTTCCTCGTCGCCCACGCGCCGATGTTCTGGCCAGGAGAAGCGCGGGCGCGATGCGTGCCGTGCCGCGTGGCGGTGTATCCATGGGCAATGCCCGAGCCAGCGCTGACAGTGATCGTTCGCGCGACCGTCGCGCTCGGTTGCCAGACTGGCTTCGTCCTGCCGACTCGCTTCTGCGCGGGCGAGGTCGTGGAAGGAAATCGCGCCCAGCCTGATGATTTCGTCCCGTTGAGGCCGGTGCTCGACCTCTTGTTCAGCGGCCACGTCGAGATGGTGGGTGTGCCCACGAACGGCGTCTGGATGCGCCAGGCGACCGTGGGCTTCGCCGAATCGCTGGAGACGCTGGTGCTCGCTTGCGGTGCGCCGGGTCGCGTACCGCTGCGCCCGCCCTACACACGCTGGCTCGATGGTAGCGCGGCAGAGATCGGCCCTGGGCCTGTGAGCGCATCATGGACCGAGACGGGCCTGCACGAAGAGGGCTTCGACTTCGACCTCTATCAAGGCGCGTCGCCGCCCCTGCAGTTCGAGGGCATGCCGGTGGGAGAGCCGCTGATACTGGACGGCTTGTTCGAGTCGGATGTGCGCGTGGAGACGATGATGCCCGCCCTCGCCCCGCGTCTCTTCTTCGACCCTTCGCAGCCCGAAGACACGCCTCGGGACATCCTCTTGCGACTCGACACCATCCTCGTCGACACAGACCGGCGCGTGGTCGATCTCACTTGGCGCGGCTTTCTCAAGCTGCCGCGTGCTGCTCGGGTGGCCTGCGACAGGCTGGTGATTGGTTGGGTAGATCCCGCGACCTGGGACAACGAGCGGGCCGGCGCGGCCTGGCTGCGTCTGCTCCGTGAGCTGCCGCGCGGCGAGTTCTTCTGGGCGACCGAGCGAGCCGACGCGCTGGCCGGGCGCGAGCCTCCGCCGCTGACAGAAGAGGAGGCGGTCATGGCCCGCTTCGCGAGCTGGGATCAGAGCGCGGCGCCCACGGCGCAGATCGAGATCAGCGAGCGCGCGCGCATTGCAGCAGAGCTCGCCGAGCAGCGAGAGCCTCGCGTCGATATCCTCGCGCGTCACGAGCTCGACGAGCACGGCTGGAGCCTGGAAGAGCGCGCCACGCTGGAAGAGCTCGCGCGCCCTCCGACCAGCCCAGCCGAGGCCGCAAGTCAGGAGCGATACGCCCGCGCGTTCGTCGAGGCCCAGGAGAGCTTCGCGAAGCCCGCGGAAGCCGATGTCTCGCTCGAGGCTTTTGCGCGCATCATCGCCACCGCCGAGAATGGCCGGCACGAGCCGGTGTTGCGCGAGATGGGGCTCGGTCTCGGGGCTGTGTTCCGGCTCGAGCGCCGCTTCCGCCGCGCCGCCATCGACAACCCGCGGGCCAGCTACGAGCTCAGCGAGGCGCTCGCCGCAGCGCGCCGCACAGAAGCCGCGACGCCGTCTGATCCAGCTCACCAAGGGGCTACTGAGCCTCGCCCCGAGATCGCCGCGAAGGACGATAAGTCCCCCGAAAGAGTCGAGCGGTGAACGACGCGTTCGTGGTCGGCGTGGGAGCCACGAGCCCCTTCGGGCTCGACGCGCGGCAATGCGCCCTGGTGGCGCGGGCAAACAAGCTCACGCCACGCCCTTCCGAGCTACGAGACGCCAAAGGCTTTCGGCTCGCCGACGTGCGCGCGCAGAGCCTCCCCGATGATCTCTACGGCATCGAACGCATGCTCGCGCTCGCTGCGCCGGCGCTGCGCGAGGCGGTCGATGATGCGGGCCTGGCGGATTTCGATCGACCGCTGCCCCTGTTCTTGGCCTTGCCCGAGATCCGCCCTGACGACGACCCTCGCTTCGGGCGAGCCTTCGTCGAGGCGCTCGCCGCCGCAGCCAAGGTCGACATCGATTTCGCGGGGTCGCTCTTCTTTCGAGCGGGCGCCGTTGGCATTGCGGCCGCGCTCGACCGGGCGCGCGCTCATGCCTCGGATCCGAGGCCTGTGATCGTGGGCGGCGTCGACTCCTATCACCACCCCGCCGTGCTTCCCTGGCTCGATCGCGAAAAACGCCTGCTGTCAGCGACCGCGCACGATGGCTTCATCGCCTCGGAAGGCGCAGCCATGGCTGTCATCGCCGGAGCGCGGCACAAGGGCCCGCGCTTCGCGAAGGTCGCCGATGCAGCGGTGGCCGTGCAGCCCGACCCAGAGCCGAACGATGTGAAGAACGGCGAGGCGTTCTGCGAGCTCGCGCGGCGGATGGGGCTGGTCAACGCCGGGCGACCCTTCCAGTGGACGCTCCCGGATGTGAACGGCGAGCATCATCGCGTCAATGAGCTGATGATCATGAAGATCCGCAACGACGATCTGTTCTCCCCCGATGACACGATCGAAGAGCGCCTCGCCGACCAGACGGGAGATTCAGGGGCCGCGTCGGGTGCGCTCGCGCTCAGCTACCTCACCTATGCGTATCGTCTCGGCTTCGCGCCTGCTGATCGGGCGCTGGTCATGTTGAGCGCCGAAGGCCGCGAGCGCGGAAGCTTCCTGTTGGACAAGGCATGAGCGCCGAACGTCTACGAGCCCACGCTGAAGTCCTGCGGGAAGCGCTCGAGGCGCTGCTGCTTCGGCTCGACGTCCGAGGTGGCAACCCGGGCGCTGCGAGCGGCCTGCGCGAAACCGTCCGCGCACTGTCTGCGTTCGTGGAGATAAGCCTGGACGATCCGCGGTCGCTCGCCGAGATCGAGCAGGCAAGGGCGGCGCTCGGGAAGGTCCGCGCGAGCATGGAGCCTGCCGCGGAAGACGACGCCGCGCTCCTCTCCGAGGCAGAAGAGTGGATCGCCACCATTCGTCTCGAGCTGGGCAACCGTCGCGTCGCCAGCGCGCCGCTCGCGACCGCGCACGCCCTGCCGCCCTTCAGCGCAAGCAAGGGCAGCCCCGCGCTGTTCGTCGGGGTCGACGTGCCCGCGCCGGAGCTCATTCCTGTCGATGACCGCTGGGCCGCATACGAGGAAGGCGCGCCGAAGTCGGACAAGTCGTCAGCGCCTGTGCCCGCCGGGCTCGCCTACGCGCAGATCCAAGCCATGGGCCGCGACCTGATGGAAGACCTCGCCATTCTGGGCGGCCTCCGCGAGTCGCTCGATGAGCAACCCTGGGCCGAGTCGGGCCGGTTCGAGGAGCGCTTGCTGCACAACCTCGATGCCTTGCTCAGTCTCGAGCAACCCATTCGAAAAGAGGTGCCCCGGTTGGAGCTCGTGCGACAGCTTCATCGCTACGCCACGGAATGGCAGGTCGCGGATCACGGCCGCAGCTTCACGCTCGCCTTCACGCTCGCCTGCCTCCAATCCGAGACGGCGCTGCGCTGGGTCGTGCTAGCTGCGCAGCGCGCACCGGAGCGCGCGCTGCCGGCGTTCGCGAGCGCCCTCTGCCTCGGGTCGAGCCCGTACGTCTCGAGCGCCATCAAGGCGCTCATTGCAACCGACTCCGCGCCGCTGATGGAGCTTGGCCTTTTAGTGGCTCGCCGTCGTCGCCACTTCGACGCCTCTTTCCTGTCCCTGATCACGCACCCCGATGTCGCGGTCGCCGAGGCTGCAGTGCGCGCCTTTTCGTTCGCGCCGCGCGCGACTGCGACCGAGGCCCTCATCCACGTGCTCGACAAGGGGGGCCATCTCGCGGCTGTGGCCGCCGAGGTGCTCGCGACGACGGGTCACCCGCGCGCCGTACCCGCGGCTCGCGAGCTGCTCCATCCTGTCCCAGCGGCGCCAACGGCTCGCCTCGCGTTGCGCATCCTGGCCCTCAACGCCGACCGCAAGGACAGCGACCTGGTTCACGAGCTCGCATTGGCGGTGCCCGGTGCCCTGCCGTTGCTCGGCTTCTTCGGCGCGCCCGAGCACGCGCGCGTGATCGTCGAGCAGCTCCGGAACCTCGAGAACGTAGACGACGCCGAGCGCGCGCTGATGCGCTTGACCGGGATCGCCTTCTTGCCTCCCTATGACGTCGACAAGCTGCACGAACAGGTCGACGCGCGTGTCCGAGAATGGACGGGTCGCATCCGCTTCGGCAAACCCTACAATGGTGTGCGCGATACCCTCGCCGAGCTCATTGCGCCCTTGACGCTCCAGCGCGACCGTCGCGTGCTCTCGATTGAAGCAGGCATGTTGGCAAAGGAGCCAATGCGCGTAGACCTGGACGGCTGGGTAAAGCAGCAACGAGCCGATCTCGACTCGCTTTCGTCGATGCTCTAGCGCTCCCCAGCGGTTACGCCTCTATTCGCTTTCGATGCTGCCGCCGCTCTGGCAGAAGATCGGCTGCTTGCTGGGGCGCGTAGCTTTCGCAGGGCCGCCCGCCGAGCGGCCCGAGCCCGCGACGACGGGCAGGTACTTCGGCGTCGGGCTGAACGGGCGACGACTGCGCTTCACCGATGGTACGGGCGGGTATGACGTCTCAATCGAGGGTGACGACGCGTCATGGAGGAGCACTAGCAGTCTTCTGAAAAAGTCGACGTCATGGCGGAGCTATGCGTTGTCTCGACTCACGTCCAAGCACCCGACCAAGCCATCCTGCTAGGAGCTCGAGCTGCGCGGCAAATCCGTCGACGGCGAGCACACCGCGCCCGTCGCCATCATCTATCGCGACTGCATGGAGCGGCCCATTGCTACTCCGCGCGCCGCAGGACGGTGTGGTCCTCGCCCGCGACCCATACCTGGCCACCGGCGCCCACTACGTGGAGCAGCCGCCGGTTGGTGCCGGAGCTCTGAGGTACCCAGCCGCTCCCGTCGTCGTGGGCAATGGCTTGGCCGACAGCCCACCGGTCGCTTGGGCTCGTCGCGAAGTACGCGCGGAGGCCGTTCGGGTCGGAGGCGCTGTTGGCCGCCCAGAGGGTACCGTCGAAATGGCGGATGCCATCGCCCACGACGTATACGTCGCTCTCGCTCGTCCCGCCCACGCCGAAGACGTCGCCGGTCGCGCCGACGTCGATGGATGTCCACGCACCCGACACATAGTGGAGCACCGTGTTCGGCGCAGCCACTGCGTACACGTCGTCGGCCCCGCTGCCCCATAGCGAGGCGATGTCCTCGAGTGTGCCCGAGGTCTGCGGCGACCAGCTGTCACCGTCGTAATGGATCATGATGCCGCTGGCGCCGGCCGCGAAGACATCGTTCGGCGCGGAGCCCCATACCGCCAAGAGGTCCTCGCTGGTGCCGCTGGTCTCGGCCGTCCAGGTTGCCCCGTCCCAATGGCTCACGAGCCCGCTCTGGCCGACGACGAAGACATTGTCGTGCCCACTCGCCCAGATGGCGGTCGGATCATCCCCATCGATGTGGTGGGCCTCCCACGCGGCTCCGTCGAAATGGAGGACCTCGTTGTTCCCCACGATCCACACATCGTCCGCGGCGTTCGTCCAGACGCCGCTCTCCGCGGAGCCGCTCAGCAGATCCTGCGATACCTCCGTGGCCGTCGTGCCGTCATAGCGACGGAGCTGTCCGTGACGGCCCACCATCCAGATGTCGGTTGGGCTGCTCCCGGAGATCGCGCTCGGGGGGTTGTCGTTCACCAGCACCTCGAACGCCCAGGTCGAGCCGTCCCAATGCGCCGTGTTTGGTTGGCCGAGCGTGACCTCGTCGATGATGGCATACACGTTATCGGAGCCGCTGCCCCACACGTCGAGGATGTCCTCGCCTCCGAGCGGCGTCTCGACGGACCAGGCCCCGTCGTAGTGCAGCAGTAAACCGTTGCTGCCGACCGCCCACACGTCGTCGGCGGCGGCGGCCCAGATCGCGGAGAGCGTTCCCGACGGTTCGGGCGAGAGCGACCCGATCGAGATCAAGGTCCAACCGACAGCGTCGCGATGCCAGATCTCGCCCTCGCGGATAGCCCAGACGTCGTCGTCCGACGTGCCGGAGAGGCCGACGAAGCTCGCGGTGCCGTTGCCCTCGAAGGTCCAATCGGTGCCGTCGAAGAAGTAGAGCGCGCCGCTATCTCCGGCGACCCATAGCGACGACGCGCTCGTCCCCCAGATCGCATTCAGATTGTAGTTGATGGGCGTGGTCAGCTCGACCCAGCCCGAGCCATCGTTGTGGAACACGCTATCGCCCACCGCGAAGACGTCGTCGATGGCGGCGCCCCAGACCGCGGCGAAGCGAGGGGACACGAAGTCGGGCAGCTTGTCGCGCGACCAGGTGGTGCCATCGAAACGGAGGATCGTGCCGTAGTCGCCGACCGCGACGGCCTGGCCACCGGCGACCCATACGTCCCACAGCGCGTTGCCTTGCGGCAGCGGGTTCTCCCAGCACCAGCCATCGTCCGAACAGAAGCCGTTCGCCTCGAAGCCGCCACCGCCACCCGTGCCTCCGCCCCCAGCGAGGTTGGCACCGGTGCCGCTGCCACCGCTGCCACCATTGCTAGGAGACGTGCTGGTGGAGCCCCCTGGGCCGCCGCCACCAGTCGTCGGGTCATCGTCGCTGCACCCGGTGAAGGCGAGCACCAGTGCCGGAAGGAGCACGAACCGCATGTCCTTGAGGATAAGAAAGCTCATCTCGGGAGGGTATTCGACCCGAGGCGCGTTCCGCGCGGGCGAAATCGTGCCGGTAAGGATCGAGAACGTGCTCTTTCTCCTACATCATCCACATCGCATGGCTTGCACTCGTGCCGACGAGCGCCTGCAATGGATTGCCGAGCATGCGAGGTCGTGCAACGCATCGTGCGCCAGAGCTTCGGAAAGATTCCGGCTGTGTTACGAGAAAGGCCTGCGCGAAAAGCCGACGATGGCGGGGCGTGTGGATGTGCGCTTCTCGATCACGAGAACGGGGTCGGTGGAGTCTCCGAGCGCAACGAGCGCGACGCTCACCTCCGCCGTCGTTTCCTGTGTCGAGAAAGCGTTTCCTCGGCCTTTCGTTTCCCGGCCAGAGGGCGGCAGGGTGGTGAAAGTACTCTACCCAATAAGCTTCGTGCCCAGCTGACGTCCGATCGACCACGACCGCGTCGAACAGCTGTCCAGGTTCAGGTAGCCGTCTGACAACTTTTCTCGCTACGAAATCCTTACTCGCCTGGCGCTCAGGGGTCGCCACGCTGACGATGCCGGCGCGGGCCAGTCTGCGCTAGGGTCAGCCCATGCTGTGCTTGTCCTCACTTCGCTTCGGTCTTCGCCACTGCTTGGTCGCCCTTTGTTCGAGCGCGCTTGCGATCGCAGGGTGTGGTGACGACACCGCCCCGGACGACTCGACTTCCACGAGCACGAGCAGCGGAGGCAACGGAGGCACCCCAGGCGATGGAGGCAACGGAGCTTCGGGCGGTTTCGGAGGCGCTGGCGCCGGAGCTGGAGGCGGAGGAGCCCCTTCGGCGGGGGGCGGTGGCGCTGGTGGCGCCGGGAGCTGCCTCGACGAAGGGCACACCGCGGGCGAGCGCTACTCGCTCGGCGACAACTGCAACTTCTGCGACTGCAACGCGGACGGATCGACAGCGTGCACCGACCGCACCTGCCAAGGGTCGGCCGGCGGTTGTGAGTACGACGGCGTCGACCACGCGTACGCCGAAGTGTTCCCCTCTACCGACAGGTGCAACGACTGCGTCTGCGCCGCGAGCGGTCTCGCGTGCACGCGACGCGACTGCACGACGGTTGAAGAAGGCGCGATCCTGGTCGAGTCGCTCGACACGCCGTGCGGTGACGACCCGACCTTCACTGCGCAAGCGGTGCTCGACGGGCTGCCTTTCGACGACCTCGAGGCGCCATTCGCCTACAACACAACCGGGCCGATCTATCCCGAGATTTTGCCGGACACGACCGTGCGCGTGCGTGTCGTCTACGATGGCGGCTTTGCCGTTTGCCGCATCCCCAATCCCGGCCAGGAGGCATTCGACATCGAGGTGGTCGCCGAGTGGATCACCGAGGATGGCGCCTTCGATGAAGGCTTCCACACCTACCTGCGGCGCAATGCGGGCGGCTTCACCGACGTTTGGTCGCTGGCGATGGGCGCGCCCCCCAATGGGCTCGACGGCACCTTCAACCCCGCGTGCCTGGATGCCAACGGCTTCAGCTTCGCCGCGACATTCGACGCCAATGGCACGGCCGACGGCTTCGCGGGCAAGGCCTGCGAGACGGACATCCTGCTCAGCGTGGGTAGCTTCCTCTATCCCTGAGGGCTAGAGCTGATGTTCGGACTGTTCCGAAGCAAGAAGCACGTGCCTAACGCTGTCACTGCCAGAATCTGGCGGTCTTGTCGGCCCACGAGACGCAATCGCCTGCTTGTCGCCAACCTCGCGCATGCCGCTGCCGACGCTGATCTTCCCAGGCGCGCGTCACGCGCCGTCGTACGCACGCCGCAGCTCGGCGATGTCGAGCTCCACCAATATTCGAGCTCCACCCAATATCAAGAGTGTGGGTCGGTGCGCGCTTCCATCAGGTCGGCGTCGTGGATGTACCAAGCGCCTGTAGGCGCGCGCAGCAGCGTCTTGCGAACTTGTACCGAGGTGCTGCTCGGGGTCCCCCGTTTCACCAGCCTCAAGTCCATCACCAACAGTATGCCTCCGGCCAGCGCGAACATGATCGACAGCGCGATGCCGACAATCAGCACCGTTTCGGGTCCGTTCAAACCGATGAGCAGGGTCACGCCGAGCGCCAATGCGAAGAGCGCCACCAGCACGATGGTCGCGACGCGGACGCGCGGACCGGCGGCTTCCATGTCGCTTTCGACAGCCAATCGATCGGCGCTGTGAGCGGCGAGCCGTTTGCGCGCTTTCCGTAGCGACGCCGCGCTACTGGCCCGCACCTGATCGGGACGATCACGTTCTCGTCGGGTGGCGCGAAGGGGTTGCGCTCGCTCATCGACCCATGACGTTCGCGGGTGGCCGGCGGACCGAAGCCTTGTTGTCGGAGACTACGGCCATGGACGATGGCTAGAGAAGAACGTCGCGCGCGGCAATCGCGTTCGCCGGGTGCCGGGAACATCTCGTGGAGCGCCGGTGTCTGGCAGGCGGCAATTCTTTGCGGTCGGGAACAACAGGCACGGGGCGGGCGTATCTGCCGGGCTACCAAACAACCAAGCCGCGCAGCTTGGTGTCACAAAAGAGCGCGCGACCACGAGGTGGGAGACGATCATGCCGCGTTCGAAAGCCGCCCTGCTTGTTTCGTTGCTCGGTTGCACCCAGCCTGCGCCCAACCTTGGCGAGCCGGAGGTCGAGCCGCTGCCTGCGGCTGAAGCCTCGAGCCACGGTCAGCGGCCGAACCTCGGTCATGCGTCCTATGGCGATGACATCACCGAGCTGGTGCGCGTTCAGAATCAGCCTGGCTCCGAGCCGCAAGCTCCCACGCGAAAGGGCGTTGTCTCGCCCACCCCCTTTCGCCCTCGTGTCACGCGCACCGAGAACGGCTTCGAGGCGGCCATCCCGAATTCGACCCGAATCCCCACACCGGCGATCCACAGCGGGCGATTGGTCGCTGGCGGCATCAACGGCCGCGAGATGTACGGCCTCGACGCGTTGACCGGAAAGACCGTGTGGGCGCTGAACCTGTCGGACGACGGCCCCTCGGAGCCGGCCTGTGAAGACGGGATATGCGTGTTCAACACCTACTCCTGCACCACGTTCGCTGTCGACGCTGCGACGGGCAAGCACCTTTGGTCCTGGTACCTGGGCTCGCCGCAGATGGCGACCACGGTCGTCTCCGGCGGCGTGGTGTACGCCTCGTATCCCGACTACAACGGGCCGGCCGGCTACAAGTTCGTCTTGGGGGCGTTCGCGCTCGAGACGGGTGAGCCCCAATGGCGGCGCTGGCTCGACGGAGAGGTGAATTCTGCCCCAGTCGCCCATGACGGCCACATCTATCTGGCCAGCCGCATGGGCACGCTCTACCAATTCAAAGCCAAAGATGGCGCGGTGGAGTCGGTCTTGCGCAACCGCATTGCGACACCGCCCGTGCTCACCGAGCGCGGGGTGCTGTTCGGGGCCGAGCCGCTGCCGCCTGAGAACAATCTGCTCGCAGCCGCCAGACCGCTTTTCCCCGCGCTCGAGAATCGAGACGTGCCACCGCAGCCAGTGGAGGCAAAGCCGCGACCGTTGGTGGCGAAGCACCGCTTGATCAGCATCGACAAGTATGGAGCTGTCGTCGCGAGGCACCACATGACCGGCCGCGAGCTCTGGTCTGCGCGGCTCGAGGGCGTGCAGGCAGCCAACGTCGCCGAGCCACTCAGCTATGCCGGGAAAAGCATCTTGCTCGCCACTTCGAGCGGCAGCGTGGTGAGGCTCGAGCCGGAGTCAGGTAGCGTCTCCGACACCTTCCAACTCAGCAAAAGCCCGTTGTCCTCTCAGCCCATCGCTGTAGACGGTTGGATCTACGCGGGCACGCAAGATGGAAAGCTCGTCGGTTACGACACTGGCAAAGTCGAGCTGACCGGCTGGCCCATGTTGGGTGGCACAGCGGACCGGCAAGGCAAAGTGGGGGATTGATATGCAAGTAGCAGCCAGCGACCTGGTCGCGCCGAAAGGCCGCAGAGCGAGCACCGACGTCCCCACTTGGCTCGCGCTCGCGCTCGCCGCGCCGCTGTACGGCGTGTCGGTGCTGGCGGCCCAAGAAGCGCCGACACACGTGCGAGAGCTGCTGCTCGAGCGCGGCTGGGTCTGCCACGCGATCATGATCCTGACCTCTATCGCGCTGACCGTTCTGGCGCTGAAGGCAGTTGGCCTGCTCTGGCAACGGCGCGCGTTCGGGCTTTCGATCTTGCCGATCGAAGCGGGCCGCATCACGCCGGACAACGTCGCCAGCGCGATTCAGCACGTCGAAGGCATGCGGGCGGCGACTGGCAGCGCGGGCAAACGCCGACGCTTCCTGCTCGAGCGTACGCTACGCACGCTCGAGCATTTTGCGGCGCGTGGCGACATCGCCGAGACAGCAGCCGTGAACAGCAGCGAATCCGACGCCGACGCAGCGGCCATCGCGAGCAGCTTCAGCCTGGTGAAGGTCCTGATCTGGGCGATCCCCATCCTGGGCTTCATCGGCACGGTAATCGGGATCAGCGACGCCGTGGGTGCCTTCTCGCAATCGCTGAAAGGTGCGGCGGAGCTCGATTCGATCAAGGGCTCGCTGCGCGCAGTCACGACCGGCCTGGCCCTGGCGTTCGACACCACGCTGGTCGCGCTCGTCGCGAGCATCTTGGTCATGCTGCCGACGAGCCGCATACAGCAGGCGGAAGAGCGCTTGGTCGACGACGTCGACGACTTCTGCGTGACGCGCGTGCTGCGCACGCTGTCGGCTGCGATCGCGCCGCAAGAACAACCGAAAGCGCCGTCAGCCGGGGCCGCCGACGTGCGTGCTGCCATCCACGAGCTGCTCGCTCCTGCGCTCGCCGGTCTGATGGACGCCAACACCAAGCTGATGAATCGCTTGTCGGAGGACCGCGAGATGTTGCGGGACGCGCAGACTGCGTTGCGCGAGCAGCTGGGTGCTTTCGCCGTGGCCACGCGACATCTGGGGCCGAGCCTCGAGCGCGCCGTGCAAAGCTTGGCGGAGATCGCGCCAAAGCGCGAGCGCAATGGCCACCCCATGAAGAACGGTGCTCACGCTTCCCCCGAGCCGAGCTTCTCGGCTCAGCAAGGGATTGCTGAGCGGGAGGAGTGAATGGCGCGGCGCCGATCGGGTGATCCCGAGCCGACCCTGTTCCCCTTCCTCAGCGTTCTTGCTGCGGTTATGGGAACCTTGATCCTGATCATCTCGGGCATGTCCCAGATCGCTTTGGCCCAACCCAAGCCGCGGATCGACGTCGAACGCTTCCACCCGCAAAAGAAGAGCCCGATCTACGTGGAGTGCCGGCGCTTCGGGCTCCGCATCTTTCCGGATGAGCCTTCCGCAGGAGAGCCCGTGTTCGTCTGGAACAAGGACATCGGCTCACCGAGCTCCGCGTGGATGAAGCTCAGCGCTCGACTCGAGCTCGACTCGACGAGCTACGTAATGTTCCTGGTGCGCGCAGAGGGTGTCGGCTCCTTCGAGCGCGCGCGCGACACGATCAGCGGTACCCGCGTCGAGTTCGGCTACGACCCGCTGTTCGGAGATGGCGAGGTCCGCTTCCGCGGCAAGGCGCGAGAGCCGTGAGCCGGCGCCAAAGAGAGCCCGAGGCGACGATGTGCCTCGATTCGTTCCTCGACATCGTGACCAACGTCGTCGGCGTGTTGATCCTGGTCGCGGTCGTCACTGTGCTGGGCGCGGGCGACGTGGCAGTCTCGTCTGGCGCATCGGCGACGCGCAGCGTGGACGCGTCGGCTCCTCGCGCGCTCTTCGAGCTCTCGCGGAGCGAGGTCTTCTTCGTCGACGAGCTGAGAAACGGCGAGCGAGTGCTGCTCGAGGTGCAGCGGACGCACGGCGATCGCGAGATCAGCAGCGACGAGCTGGTCGGCACGCTCGCCTATGCCGACGTCGGCGATCGAAACCATCGCGTGCGCGCCGAACAGCTGCCGTCGGGTCTCGCTTGGCTCTACGCGCTGCGGGCGAGCGCCGAAGGGGAGACTTGCGAAGCGCTCGTCGCGCCCGACTCGCTGTTTCGCGAGAAGCTGAGCGCGCTGCCGCCGGGCGGGTTCGTGTACTTCGTGGTGCACGACGACAGCTTCGAGCTCTTCCGTTGCGCGCGCGATATCGCTCGGGAGCGCGGCGTAGAATTCGGCTGGCACCCGGTCGAAGGCAAGTCGCCGCTGCGCCTGAGCGTCAGCGGTCACTTGGGCCGGCGCGTCCAGTAGCTCGATTCCGGTCAAACTCGGTCGAGCAGCCACGACGAGCAGATCCGAATGGCAGCTCGCCCGTCGCGGCACGCCGAGCGAGACCGCCACGGCGCCCGACGCCAGCGCTCGCCTGCTCGCCAAGCACGGCATGGGTCTGCTCGCCGCGCCTCGATGACTTGCTCGGAGAGGCCGTTTGCCGAGCCGTCAGGGTCGATCCGCTAAACGTAGACGCGGCGCGGCTCTGAAAGCGAATTCGCGTGATGGACGTGCTGCGTACATGAGACGCTCTCAGCCATGAGCTTTCAAACACGACAGGTCTTTGTGTGCGTTCTCCTCATCGGCGGCACCTTCCTTGCGGCATGTGGCGGTCACCCGGGCGGCACGGTCGGTGATGCTTGCTCGTTGACCGGCTCGAGCGAGGAATGCCTCGCGGACGAGATCTGCGAGGACGTCGAGGAGGAATTCGGCGGTCCGTTCTGTCTCGCGCGCTGCGAAGAGCAAAGCGATTGCGCAGAGCTGGAGGCCTGCAACGGCGTGAGCGGCGACAACGGCAAGGCCTGCCATCCGAAGACGGCTAGCGAGTGCGACCCCGACAACGACTGTGGCTGACGCCGAACCTCCTGAAGCCTAGCGCTTCAAACTCCCTACTCGCCTTGACGGCATTTTCGCGCCTGCCGGAGGCGAAATGAGACGGCGTGCAGAAGAAGTGGTGGATTCTCGAATGGGTGCCGGTCACCTACGACGGCTCTGGGGACCATCACGTGCTCGATCTCGCTCCCACGAAGGGCGCGTCGCGACACCACGGAGCCCTCGGCGCTGCTGCAGCTCGACTCACGCTCGACGCGGGAGTCTGAGCGTTGCCCGCGCGCCACCCTCGGGTCGATCGGTCAGCGACAGCGACCCGCCATGCGCTTCGGCGATCTGGCGCGCGAGCGCGAGGCCGATGCCAGCGCCCTCCGCTTTCGTGGTGAAGAACGGCACGAACAGATTGGCCGTGTCCTTGATGCTCGGCCCGTCGTCGTCGACGTGGAGAGTCACCTCGGCCGAGCTCACCTCCCAGTACACACGCACGCCGCCCCCGGTCTCGAGCGCCGCTGCGACAGCGTTCTTGACCAGGTTGATGAGCAGCTAATCGAGCTGATCAGCGTCGGCTCGCGCCACGACATCGGGGCCAGGCGCGATCGCGACCATCAGGCGCTGCTCGAGCGCGGCGATGCGCGTCACGAATCCTCGAACGTCCACGGCACCCAGCGTGGGGGGCGGGAGCCTGGTCAGGTTCGCGTACGCGCTCATGAAGCGATTCCGCGCGCCCGAGCGGCGTGCGATGACGCCGAGACCGGACGTGAGATCCTCCTCCCAGCTCCACGTTCTCGAGCACGTCGAGGTCGCCTATCAGGTTGAAACGCTGGAAGATGACCGTCCATCCCTTCCAGGCGAACGGCAGCATCTCGGCCACCTCGATCGTGCGGTCCCCTCGACGCACCGGGAACACCAGCGAGAAGCCCCCGCGCGCGCCGAAACTACCCGCCCACGTAGGCCTGTCTGGCGTGCCCGACGCACCCAAGGTCTTCGGTTTGGGGCGGACGCTGTCTTTCTGAATTCACCCGCGGGTCAAGAGTGCTAGCTATCACCGCGTGACGTCACACGACGAAACCTCGAAGCAGTACTACGACGAATTCTCCAAGCAATACGACGCGCGTCGCGGTGGTCGCGAGCCCGGCGGCTATCACGATCTCGTCGATGACTTGGAGGTCGACACGGTTCGCCGCTATGGCGCGGGCAAACGGGTGCTCGAGGTCGGCTGCGGAACGGGGCTCTTGTTGCAGCGGTTTGCCGAGTTCGCGAGCAAGGCGACAGGCATCGATCTCTCCGAGGGGATGTTGGCCAAGGCGAAAGCCCGCGGCCTCGATGCGCTTTTGGCGTCCGCGACGGCGTTGCCATTCGAAAGCGCGTCGTTCGACGTCGCCTGCTCGTTCAAGGTGCTGGCTCACATCCCGGCAATCGACGAGGCGCTCGCGGAGATGGCGCGCGTCGTGGCGCCCCGCGGCTATGTCATCGCTGAGTTCTACAATCCGTACAGCCTGCGCTACCTCGCGAAGCGCATCGCGGGGGCTCGCTCGGTCGGAAACAATCTGGACGAGAGCGCTGTGTTTACCCGCTTCGATACGCCCAGCGACGCAGCGCGCCGCGCTCCTCGGGGCACGCGCCTGATTGCTCGACGCGGTATCCGCATCGTGACCCCCGCCGCCTTTGCGTTGCGGGTCCCGCTCTTGGCACCGGCGCTGCGCACGCTCGAGCACACCCTGGTCGACTCGCCGATGGCGAACCTGGCCGGCTTCTTCGTGGCCATCTACCAGAAAGACGCCTGATGAAGCCGGGAGATCATCCCGAGTTCTTTCGTTTCCCAGCGCCCGAAGGCACGTCCCGAGAGAGCACGATTCGTCTCGACCGCGACGGGCGCTTCACGCACGACGGCGAGCCTGTCGAGCGCCGCGACTTTCACGAGGCGCTGCACCGCTGGCTCGCTGTGCACCCCGACGATCTCCGCACGATTCTATCGAACGGCTACGACTGGTGTTACCTCACTGTCGAGGACACGTTTCGCTTCGTCACCGGCGTCAAAGGCGCGCCGCCGACGGCGCCGGTGTTGGTCATGGCTGACGGGACAGAAGAGCCGCTCGATGCGTCGACGCTCACAGTCGACGAACACGGGGGCCTGTTCGCACGCGTGCGCGACGGCAGCCAAGCCGCCCGCTTCCTTCGCCTCGCGCAGGTCGAGCTTTCGCCCTGGCTCTCTGCCGACGAGCCGGCCGCCGTGCTCATCGACGGTGCTCGCCACGTCATTGCCGGACGCGAAAAGACGAATCTCTGACTGCTCAGTAGCGGAACTGCCACAGCACATCGAGGCCGAGCGTTACGCCGTCCTGGTTACTGTTGGTCGAGCCGCCCTCTTGGTCTTCGTAGCCGCAGTAGCCGCCTGAGCCGCGCAGCGACCAGTTGCTGGTGATCTTGTAGTCGAAGAAGAGATCGCCGCAGTTGCCGGCGCGTTGGGCCGCCGTGGGGTTGCCGTTGTTGGTGCTGTCTTGCACCTGCTCGACCGAGCCACCAAACCGAAACTTGTCGCTCAGCTTGACCTGCGCGCCGAGGTACCCGCCGCTCTCGGTTGCGCTGACATTGAGCGCGAGCACATCGCGCAACACGCCCCCGAACGCAGTGCCGATCAGGTCGTTCGCGAAGCCGCTCGCGAAGGTGCTGCCTACAGTGCCGGCGAGATTGGTTGCGGTCGCAGTCGTGTCACCGAAGACGAGCAGCGCGACGATCTCCTGCTGGGACAGCGGCGGATCGGATCGGAAATGGATTTTATCGTCGGTGATTGGCTTGAGCAGCCCGATGTAGTCGACGAACACTCGGTTCCCGCTGGTGGCCTCCCAGTGGGCTGTCAGGTTCACGTAGGGGTTGCCCGTGTCTTCATCGCGAAGGCGCACGAGGCCTTCGTCGATCTCGAACGTCTTCTTGTTGAGGACGATCGAGCCTTCGTTGAGCACGACGTCCCCGGTCGCGTGCAGGCGATCGCTCAACATCAGCTCGATCGGCGCGTTCGGCACGGTCGAGAGCTTCAAGTTCAAGGCGGAAGACGTGATCTCGGCGTCCTCGACGGTCACCTTGAAGCCGTAGCGCCAGGCCGTCGCGCCGCGCTTCTCTTCCGGCGGGGCCAGCATCGGGTTGATGCGTACTCCCGGCGCGTCGTCGAGCGAGATCACGTCACGGGTCGACGACGTGGGCAGCTCGAACCAAGCGTCGGCGATCGTCGCTTCGACGTCGATGCCGTCTTCGCGCGGCGTGGCGTTCATCTTCACATCGCCGCGCACCTTGCCGAGCGGCACACCTTCGATCGTCAGCGGCAGCTCTTCGTCTTCGTCGATCACGAGCTCGGCTGTTGCTTTCGATAGCGAGAGGCCATCCATCACCACCACTGCGGTGCCATGCACGCGGCCGGAGATGCCCTGCGCTTCGACTCCTGTGATGTGGATCTCTTGCATGCCGTCGGCGCGCGGCGACTCGCTCTTGATCGTCGCTTTGCCGTCATGCAGCTCTTGCCCGAACTGCGGAATGTACGCGAGCGCGTCGGTCAGCGTCAGGTCGGCCCGCTCGATGCGGCCCTGGTTGGTCTGGTTCAGCTTGCCCCACACGATCTCCACGCTGCCGTCGAGTACGCCGTCGAGCTTGGTCAACACGCCCGCGACCAGCGGGAAGGCTGGCGCGATCCCGAAACGCTTGGCGATGATCACGAGCTTGCCTTCGCTGCCCGGATCAGGTGCGGGATAAATCATCTGTTGCCACAGCATGCCGAGGTTGCCGGTGATCTTGAGGCTGCTGCCGTCCCGCTCGGCCAGCTCGAGCGAAACGTTGCCGACCGCCTTTTGCGCACTGTCGGCTGGCGCGGTTGGCTTGATGTCGCCCTTTACGGTGGCCTGGAGAAAGACATCGTGGATGCGCAACGTGGACACGACCAAGTCCATCGCGGCAGTTGGCTGCTCGTTCAGCCCCTTCAGCGCGACGGTGCCACTGAGCAAGCCGGAGACCTCGCGATCCGACAACGCCGGGATGGAGTGCAGCGGCAGATCGTAGAAGTCGGCGTTGAGATCCGCCTTCCATGCGAGCGGAGTATCCGGCGTCGGATCCGTCAGGGCTTTGACTGGCAGGTCGATGCTGCCGCTCACGATCGCGACCGGGGCGCCGTCGAGCGAGAGGGACAGGCCGCCCAGTGAACGACCGGTCGATGGCTCGTAGTTGGCCGTGAAATCGAAGTTCATCACCGGCAACCATTGGTCCCGCTGTCGGCCGATGGCGCTGGGCAGAACACCGACCGCCCGCAGCGAGACGTACGCCGTCGGCGCGTTGTAGCTACCGCCGAGCTGCGCAGTTGCGCCGACCTCACCCTCGAGCTCAGGCAGCCAGGTCGACAGCGGCTTCGGCAACGACGAGAGCGAGCTGAAGCGGCGGCGTGGCACCGTGAGCGCGATTTCGATCGGAGCCGCACGAAGGCTCTTCGTGCGTTCGTCGCCACCTGCGAGCACGCGATCGAGGTCGAGCGTCGTCTTGCCGTTGATGCGCGCCAACAGCACCTCGTCGAACAGCGAAACCCGGAGCTCGGTGGCGCCGGTATTTCCGTCGAAGCTACCCGTGGCGGCGATGTCGAGCAGGGTCGTCTCCCAGGAAGGCTCCCCGAGCTCCGGCGTCGCGAGGTCATCCGAGCCTGGAATGGGCAGCGGCGGCGTGCCCGCTGGTTGTGCGGGCGAGGCCTCCGCGAGGAGCTCACGTTTTCCGACGATCTCCAAGCCGACAGTGCCGAACGAGAAGCCGCTGATACTTGGATGTTTGTCGCTCGGCGCGCGCTTCACGGAAAACCGCGTGCTGGCGAGCCCGGCCATGTGATCGAACGGGCGCTGCTCGACAGGAATGCGCTTTTCGACGCAGCGCAGGTTCCAATTTTCGGCGAATACATCGGCCGTCCCGGTCGCCTTACGCCAGGTGTCGAGCGCCAAGATCGGCCCCTTGATCGAGCCGCTCGCGTTGGCAAAGCGCACCTCTGCGATGGGGCCGTCACAGAGGGAGGTGGTGTCGCTTGCGGCGCGTGCTGCCAGCCGTTCTGCCTCGGGCGCCTCATCGACGAGACGCACGTAGCCGCTGGCCTCCACTTTGTCGTCGTCGAGCTTGGCCGAGACGCGGGCCGAGACGCCGGACACCTGGAACAGGTTGCCCTTCTCCAGCTCGAGCTCGATGGTGCCTTTGCGACCGAGCGCAGTCTTTTGCACGCGAACCTCGATGTTTGCCAAGCCCGCCATGCCGCCGGGGAGCGCTAGCAAACGTGAGAGCTTCAAGAGATCGACGTTCTCCCCGCGCAAGTCACCGACCAGCTCGTCGCGTTCGAGGCGCAGCGACCCGCTCAACGCGCCGACAGTGCCCTCGTCGATCCGCAGACCCTCCAGGGTCAGACCCGCGTTGCCGACTCCGAGGGAAGTCAGCGAGCCTTTGGCGCGCTCCCCTTGGCGGTCGATCTCGAAGCTCACACCGCTGGCTTTTCGCTCCAGAATGCTGACCTTGGCGCTCGCCGAAATCTCCCCACGGCTAGCGTCTTTCACTGCCAGCGTGACGGCTGGCGAGAGCAGTGGGCCTTTGCCGCTGATGCGAAGCGTGTCGAGCTTTTCACCGAAGACGGTGGCACCGGTGATCAGGGCGTTGCTGGTGATCTGGAGGTCGTCGATCGGGCCGCTGAGCTGTGCGTCGATGCTAGCGCTCTGCGACGTGATCGCGCGCGGGATCCCGACGCCATTTCCGTAGCCCGTTGCGGTGATTTTGGCGTCGAGCTTTCCATTCTCGAAACTGCCGTCGACCCGCGCCTTTGCGCTGCCGTCCACCAGCCCCATCAAACGTGGATTGTCTCCCAAGCTCTGCGAGCTGGTGATGGCGCTGAAGGTGACGCGGCCCTCGACGAGCGTCAGCCGTCCGTCGATGGGCATGCCTTTCTCGTGAACGGTCAGTGAGCCGAGCAGCTCGCCTCGGATGAGATCGAACACGGCGTCGATCGCGGGGAGCGGCTGGCCCAGCGCTTCCGCCGCAAATGTCGCGACCTCGATCGACACACTCGGTTCGTTGCCGTCGTCGGTGAGGCCGATATGGATTTGCGCGCGCCCATCTACGCGCCCTTCGGGGGCCTCCGCGAACAGGCTTCTCGGGTCGAGCGAAGCAGCGCTGATATCGAGGTCCATCCGCACGCCGCGCGTGACGTCCATCGCGCCAGTGACGATCGCGGTCGAGATGCCGGTGCCCTGCGTCAGCTCCGCGCTCCCGCGCAGGCCGAGCCGGGGCAGCGTGCCGTTGGCGGAGAGCGTGGCGGTTACGCGTGTTTCTAGTGGGAACCAAGGCAGGACCCCCTTGAGAGCCTCTGGCTCGACGCGCGGTAGATGAGCAGTCGAGGTCAGCTTGAGCCCTTCCAAGCGCATGTTTCCGGAGACTGGCACCTCGCCGAGCTGCCCACCGAAGTCGCCCCACATCACGACAGGCGCTTCTGCCGTTCGCGGTGCGTCCTTCGGCGGTGTCTTGAGGTCGACCCGCAGGTGGTAGCTCGCCGTGCCGGAGGCGACGCCCGGCAACAGCTCGGTAAGCCGGATGCCAGTCTCCTCGACGTCGAGCATCAGCGCATCGTTCGTGTCGATCAACATGCTGGCTTTTGCGCGCGCGACCTCGCCTTCGAGTGGAACGCCCACTGAGCCCGTGACGCTGGCCTCACCTATTTCGATCTTGGGCAGGCTGATGACGACCGACGGGGAGGGGATGATGCTCGGCGGACCGTCGTCGCGCGGGTAAAAGGCCCACGCGATGCTCGGGATCAAATCCTCGTCCGGGATCAGGGTGACGCGCGCGCGCTCGATGCGCGCGTGAGGAATATCGATGGGGATCTCGCCCCCGCGCCACAACGCCCTCAAGAGCTTTGGTGTCAGGATTTTTGCGTCGATGCCTTCGGCGAAGATGACCTCTTCACCGTTGGGATCGAAGATACGGACGTCTTTGATCTTTGCGCCGGTCAGCGACAACCGCTCGATCTCACCGACCATGATGCGACCGCGGAATACCGGCTTCACCACCGCGTTGGTGACACTCCGCGCGACCCCGCGTGCCTCATGGGTGTTCAGGTGCAACAGCACCCCACCGACGGCGCTGGTCACGAACAGGAGCGTGATGCTCACTGTCTTCACGACTGGGCGTAAAAGACGCCCCAGCTTTCTCAGCCGCTGCGGCCGAAACTGCGACATCGTGAACCGGACGAGGTCCACGCTGCTCCGTCGCGAGGACGGCGGAGACGAGGGGTCGTCCACGGCCAGAGCTTAGCAGTCCCCGCGGGCCGCCGCTCTCCAGCGTCCTTGCGTGAACAGTGCTTTTTTTGGCTGGCTCTTGCGCCCTCTTTGAGGCGCTAGCCGGCGGCTTCCAGATCGCGGAACAGCGGCACGAGCTCGGGCTTGGCTCGAAGCGGAGCGCAGAAGCGGGTGGCCAGGATCAAGAGGTCGGATTCGAGCTGGTCTGCCCGCCTGCCCATGTCGGCGATGTGTTCGCGCGACTCCTGGCGGCGCTCGTCCACGTCCCGATTGAGCGCCTCGAGACCCGTGCGCAGCTCTTTCACCTGGTAATCGAGATCGACGAGCTGGGCGTCGAGCTCTTGAATCGTGCGATCGGCCGCGCGCTCTTTTTGGCGCGACGCGAACCATTCGTCGAGGATGGTGGCGAGGTCTCGGTACGCCTTCGATAGCTCCCCGTAAGGCTCGAGGAACGCCGAACGGCCTTCCCAAAAGACGGCCTGCTTGTGCTCGGCCTTGAGCCGCTCCGAGAAGCCTTGGTTGACCTCGAACATCAGCGCCTGCGCCTGCTTCGAATCGCGCGACTCTTCGCGCGACCGGGAAGCATCCACAGTCAATGTGTCCATCGCTTGGCCGAAACGAACACGGCCGTCGCGGCCCTCTTGTTCGATGATCTCAAGCGTCTGCTGCGCATCGAATGCCTTGCTGCGCAGCTCGCCGGCCTCACTGACCTTCTTGCCGAGCTCGTCGAGCAGGCGACCGAGATCTGGTGGCGGGCTCGCGCCGAAGCCCTTCTTCAACATCTCGCCGAACAGCTTGGAGCGCCGTTCCCAAATCTGGGCCTCGGCGGGTCGCAGCTGACGACTCTGCGGCGCCGCTTCGGTTTCGGGCTCGGGCGGCAGGTCGACGTGCAGCTCTTCGCCGATCTTCAAGAGCTTTGCCAGGACTGCCTGGGCGTCGACAGGACGCTCTGCGGCAGTCTTCGCCATCATCGAATAGATGAGCTCGTCGAGCGCAGCGGGAATGTTGGCTGTCTTTTCCGAGACATGCGGCGCGGGCTCGCTCATGTGTTTGACGAGCATCGTCGGGGCGTTGGAGGCCTCGAACGGCAACACCCCGGAAAGCATCTCGAACATCATCACGCCGAGGGAATAGATGTCGGCCGCAGGGCCCACCTCGGTGGAGGTGCCTTGCTCCGGCGCCATGTACTCCGGCGTGCCGAAGATCTCGCCGACGCTGGTGAGCCGTGAGTCGTGCATGCTGCGCGCGATACCGAAATCGAGCAGCTTGATGCGATCGCCCTTCAGGACGAACACGTTCTCGGGCTTCAGGTCGCGGTGGATGACCTCGAAATCATGGGCGCGGGCGAGCGCGCGCACCATCTGAACGGCGAGCTTCAAGGTGCGCGGCAGCGCCACCTTGCCTAGCGAGATCGAGTGCGCGAGGCTCTTTCCTTCCAGCAGCTCCATCACCAGAAACGCGGTGCCGTCTTCGGTTTCGCCCTGGTCGTACACCTCGATGATGTTCGGGTGCGCTAGCCGCTGCGCGTGCAGCGCCTCACGGCGGAAGCGCTCTTTCACGGTCGGGTCACGCACCACCTCGCCGTGCAAGATTTTCACGGCACAGGGCCGATCGACCATCTTGTGGCGGGCCTGAAACACCGTCGCCATGCCGCCTTCGCCGAGGATCTGCTCGAGCACATAGCGACCTGCGACGGTGGTGCCGAGCCGCGCGTCGGGCAGCGCCTCGAGGGTCGAACCGTCAACGAAGCAAAAGCTGCTTTCGTGGGGATAGCGCTGTTTGCACTGCGGGCAGACTTTCAAGCCTGCCCACTTTACGGGCGGCTACCACCCAGGGTCAACGTCGTCTGATGTTGTGAATCATTGGGCGGCGCGGCACGCTACGAAGATCTGCCGCGGCGGGCTTCTTCGCAAGCTCACGGCACGCAGACGCCGACATCGTCGAGTGGGGCGGGGTATTCCAACGAAAGGCAGTTGCTCGCGGTGCCGGGGCAAGTGGTGGGGCTGGCTACGCTACAAAACGGCCGACAGCAGCCCTCTGCGCCGCACTGAGCGCAGTAGAGGCCGGGAGCGCAGCCGTTGATGAACGAGCACATGGCACCCTGGGGTGCGCCGACGTTGTTGGGCGCGCAGAGAAGATCAGGTCGCAGCCCAGCGCCCCGAGGCAGAGCATCGAAAGCAAGGGAGCTCGCAGACAGCCGCGGGTCGGGCCGAAAAACATCATCGAGTCCGCAGGATCAGCGAAGAGAGCGGCTCAGAACGACCCAGATACGGTCACGCCAGGGCCGCCGGGGCCGAAGGGAGCGATCGTCGCGCTGGGCTCGCTGCTGGGTTCGAGCGAGGTCACGATCAGCACCACGCCGGTGGCAGTCAAGGCGGCGCCGACACCGATCGACACCCAGCCGCCGATCTCCAGCGCGCGCCCTTCGCTGCTGAGATCGGTCGCGGCGCTCGCATTGCTTACCGGCCTACAAACTGGCGGCTCGGCCCCGTCGCCGCAGAGGCTCTCGATTTCGGACGCGTGCATGCTCGCGACGCCGATCAAGCTGCCACCGAGCGCGAGCGCGGCGAGGCCAACACCGCCGGTCAGCCAGCCCGCCAACGCGCGTTCTGCGCGGTCTTTTTCGGCCAGGCCACCTGTTTGGATGATTGGCGTGAGCGAAAGCTGATGCACCTGGCGCTCGCTCTCGCGCAAGGTCACGCGCTTCTCGAGCGGCGTGAACCCCTGGGCCGTGATCTTGATGAAGTGCTCGCCGGGGTCGACGGGTTGCGGGGTCCCGAGGCGCGTGCGCTCGAACGGCTTGCCGTCGAGCTCGATTGCGAGCGCCTCCGGCGCAGGCGAGATGGAGAGCTCGAGCGTCGGCACGCGCGGACCGAGACTGCGCATCGCCTCTCTCGCTCGCGCATCGACGTTTTTGCGACGTTCAGCGTCGCCGGTAGCTTCGTTCAACACCAAAAGGGCGCGATACTCATCTTGCGCCTGCGCGAGCTTCTTCTCGCGAGTCGAGCACATCGCGACGTTGAGCATGGCGCCGACGGACGGCTCGGCGGCCAGGCTCTCGCGGAATTTGATGCAGGCAGCCTCGTGTTTCTTCGCGTCGAGCAGCGTCAAGCCCTCTTGAAACGTGCTTTTGGCGCGGAGTTCGTCTGCGCGCGCGGGGCAGGCCAGCGCGACCCCACAGAAGAGCGCCGCAAAGCTCGAGAGTTGTATGACGTTGGGTGACATCGGCCGCGATTCGCGCTTGAACAGAGGCTTCGATCGCACAATATGACGCTTAGCATATTGTGCCGAGAACAGTTACCCTTGGGCGAGATCATGGGGTCGCTCACGCCCGGTTCGGTGCTCGCAGGACGTTACGAAATAGAGGGCTGCATCGGTCAAGGTGGCATGGGCGCGGTGTACGAGGTCGTTCACAAAGAGACCCGCCGCCGAGCTGCCCTCAAAGTGCTGCTGCCGGTCTTGGTCAGCGACTCCGATGCGCGCGCACGCTTCGCACAAGAAGCGTGCATCACCGCGGACATCGAAAGTGAGCACATCGTCGAGACGTTCGATGCTGGCGTCGATCGAGAGTCCGGCTGCCCGTTCATCGTGATGGAGCTCCTGCGCGGTGAGTCCCTGGGCGAACGCCTGGCCGCAAAGCAGCGCATGGGCGCGGGTGACGTCGTGGAGACCTTGCGGCAGATCGGCGCTGTTTTGCAGGAGACGCACGCGCGCGGAATTATTCATCGCGATCTGAAGCCCGACAACGTGTTCTTGGCCCGCCGGGAAGATGGCTCTTGCCGAGTGAAGGTGCTCGACTTCGGCATCGCGAAGGTGCTCGAGCAGGCAGGGCTCAGCCGCAACACCGTCAACATCGGCACGCCGCTGTACATGGCGCCGGAGCAGCTCGACGGGTCTCGCATCGGCCCGGCGACGGATCTGTTCGCGCTTACACACATCGCCTTCGAGCTTTTTACTGGCGAGAGCTACCTGATCAGCCAGCCGAGCCCCCGTCAAACCGCGCGGCCAGGCAATGCAGTCGAAAAAATGTGCCGAGAGCACCCTGAGCGTTGTCCCTGGTAACTGAACCGCTTTGTTCGCGATGATGGACAGATGCGAGAGCTCATCGTCCTGGCTGTCCTCGGCGTGTGCGGTTGCGGTGACGACAGCGCGACTGGTGGCAACGACACGGGTGGCGCCGCGCTTGGAGGTGCGAGCGACGGCGCTGGCTCAGTAGGCGCGGGCAACCCAGGTGGCAGCGACCCGAGCGGCGGTGGCCCTGCGACTGGTGGCGGCGGTGCTGGCGTAGGTGGCGCTTCGCCTGGCTGTGGCGAGGCCGAGACAGAGGGCACCCTCGATGAGACGATCGACGTCGGCGGAACCTCGCGCAGCTATGTGTTGGCGATCCCGGCGGGGCTGTCGGGCACCT
>Ga0105048_10000510_pt1 | contig 60090 bp, 48 predicted proteins | sample MAT05_FD_78382 | JGI IMG/M metagenome (GOLD analysis project Ga0105048, IMG submission 78382) | Freshwater microbial communities from Lake Fryxell liftoff mats and glacier meltwater in Antarctica - MAT-05 | ecosystem: Environmental > Aquatic > Freshwater > Ice > Liftoff microbial mat | place... | reverse complement strand
ACGGCGGGGGTGGCCGCGGCTGGCACCGTCACACGCCGGCGCTCGCGCAATGTGCAGCGGCTCGTGACCTACGGGGCGTTTGGGTGGTGCCGTAATCCGCTGTATGTCGGAAATTTCTTCGCGTGGATTGGGTTCACCGTCGTGTCGGGGGTGTTCTGGTTCCTTCCAGTTTCCATCGTGCTGTTTGCCGTGGAGTACACGCTCATTGTCCGGTATGAAGAGGGCGTGCTGGAGTCTATTTTTGGCGCGGAGTATCTGGAGTACAAAACGCGCACGCCGCGCTGGTTTGGGCGCCCGCCGTCGGGCGACAATTCCGGCCAGCACGACTGGAAGGAGGCCATCTGGAGCGAGCGCAGCACCGTGTTGCAGTATGTGGTGCTGGTCGCATTGTTTGTGGCGAAGGGAAAGTTCGCGTATCAGTAGCCCAATTGGGGTCTGCCCCCGCACACAAGACCACGGAACCAGAAACGCGGAATTCAGCTATTACACGGATGACCGACTACAAACATTTCCAGAAACCCGGTGATGCCGAGCTCAAATCCCGGCTCACACCCGAGCAGTACGACGTCACGCAGCGCGGCGGCACCGAGTGCAGCTTTCGCAATCCGTTTCATGACAAGCACGAGGCCGGCATTTACGTCGACATCGTCAGCGGCGAGCCGCTGTTCAGCTCCCTCGACAAGTTCGATTCGGGAACGGGCTGGCCCAGTTTCACGCGCCCGCTGCAACCAGACAATGTCAGGAATCTCGTCGACACCAAGTACGGGATGCGCCGAACAGAAGTACGTTCCACGCACGCCGACTCGCATCTTGGCCACGTGTTTGACGACGGCCCGGCACCAACTCGCATGCGCTACTGCATGAACTCCGCGGCCATGCGATTCATTCCCGTTCACCAACTGGAAGCTGAAGGGTACGGCGAGTTTGCGGCGGCATTTGCCGACGCGACACCCATGCACGGGTAGGGACCGTCGCGCCGTTACCAGAGCGCGTCTATGAGCGCACGGGTATGATCAAACACGCCCACCCGCAAAGTCGGCAATCAGCTCATACCGATTGCTCCCGGTCCAAACGGTCGTGCGTGTCCGCGCTGCTGGGACTGTCCGTCGCACTGCTCGCGTTGCCGGGCACACCGCTCGTCACCTTGATGGAGACGACGACCGACCTGGGCGTGCTCTTCGCGCAAAGCGCCCCGTCGTCGACTGGAGCAACCCGCGGCTCGCGGTTTCTACTCACCGACAGTTGGGCCTACGACGCCATTTCGCGCCTCCGGGTTCGTGGCCTGTTGTCATCTCTCGATCCGCTGTCGCAGCCATACACGCGTGACGAGGTCGCGCGCGCACTTGCTGCGATTTCAACCGCAGAGCGGGAGTCGCTGCCCAGACATGTGCAACAATGGATGCGACTGTTGCACGAAGAATTTCAGCCGGAATTGGCCCGGTTGGCCGGTCGTGATTCCATCGCGGTGGGATTCCTGGCCATTGGGGGCGCCGTCGCCAGTTCATCTCAGCGCCTCGACCCGCAGCTCCCCCTGCGCAGCCAAGCAGACGTGATGAATCGGGATGGAACCCAGCCGGTAGACCAGCGAATCTGGTCAAACTATGGCGTGGGCGGCTGGGGCGAACGCGGACGCTTTGCGGTAGAAGCACGACTGTTTCAGGATCGCTATTTGCGCGACGGCGATCCAGACGGCCGCGATCCTGGCGGAATCTGGTCAGCCATTCGCACCGATCAATCGTACGTAACCGTGCAGTTCGGAGCGGGCTCGTTCAGCGTCGGACGGATGCGCAGAAACTGGGCGCCCATTGGGACCAGCGGGCTGATGATCTCGGACAATGCGCTCGCCTTCCCGCAACTGAGTTTCGAAATTGGTGGGCGCAATCTCACGTTGCGATCGTTCGTTGGTGAACTCGATACGCTGCACGCGCGTGAGCGGTACATGGTGGCGCATCACCTGGAATACCGGCGCGAGAATTTCGCGATCTCCATCGGCGAATCAAAAGTCTATATCACGTCCAGCGGACCGCGACTTTCCAACCTGAATCCGCTGGAGATTTTTGCATTCGGCACCGATCGACAACCGGGTGAAAGCACAAACAACACGGCTCTGGACGGACAACTCTGGTGGCGACGCGGTCGGGCCACCGTATTTGGCGAAGCCTTTCTGGATGATATTTACGTGGCGGGTGATGTCGCACCGTTGCGCGGTGCCCTTTCGGCGGGAGCGCGTTTTGCCGGACCGGTGCGTTGGATGGAACTCGGCGCCGACTATCGCACCGTGCTGGCGTACACCTACTGGACGTTTGCCGATGGTAACCGCAATAACGACGATCAGTGGAGTTACTACCAACGCGGGCTAGGGGACAACTTTTCAGACTACGATCGTCTCTCGTTGCACGCGTCTATTTATCCGAATATTCCCGGGTTGCGGCTCACACCGCGCTTGCAGCTGCAGCGCAAAGGCGAGGGCGATTTTCGCATGCCGGCCATTGCGGCCAGTGCATTCCAGGCATCCCAATCGCAATTTCTGGGTGTGCGCGAACACAACACACGCCTCGCACTTGCAGGGCGATACCAACCGGTACGTCAGGTGTTCCTCGAATGGGATGCTGGCGTCAACTGGGTGAACAATGCAGACCATGCAGTGGGCCGAACCCTGCGTGAGTTCTCTGGCGTTGCGAGACTTGGACTGACGTGGACGGCCCCCCGTGCTCGCAGCCAGTAAGAGGGCACCCTCTGCACTGGTCCAGCGGTTTGCCCTGGTGCAAACGGGGTGGAGCGTTGCAGTGGTGGGGTTGTGGATTGCGGGAATGACGTGGCTGACCGCCGATCAGGATTACACGTCTGGCGAATTGCTGGATCATCTGATGGCGTGGAGGCAGGGAGAGCGTCTCTACTCCGATCCGCAGCAGTTGCCGTATCGCGTGTTCAATTATCCGCCATTGGGTATGGCCGTGGTGCGAATGTTCGCCGCCTTTGGTATGACGCCATTGCAGGCGGGACGTCTCGTTGGCACACTGGGTATTCTCGTGGCGCTGTGGGTGATTTACGGCTGGATGCGCGAGATGGGGGTCAGTCGCACCCTGGCGCGCGCGACCTTGGCGCTTACGGGAATGAGTTTTCCGTTGCTGTACGCAATGGGACAATTTCATCTGGAAGGATTCGCGATTGCGTCGACGCTGATGGGGGTTCGGTATGTATAGCGCAGCGCACGCGATACATCGCAGTTGGGTTTCGTCATTGGTGGAATACTCATGGCGGCGGCGGGCTTCGTCAAACAAACGCAAGTGCTGTCGCTGATGCTGGTGTTGTGTTGGTTGCTCGTGCATAAACGGCAGCACTTCCTGGCCGTAGCGGGTCCCGCGCTGGTGGTTGGCCTGACGGGCGCGGCCGTGATGCAATGGCTGTTTGGAGATGAGACCTGGCGGCACATTATCACGTACACCGTGGGGACCTACTCGCTGGGTAATCTCTCGTTTCAACTGACCTCGCACCTCTTGCCGTGGCTTCCGCTAGCGGTTGGCGCATGGTATCACACGTTCCGCAACGATCTGGCGCGTCGCCAACTGGCCACGTGGTATCTCGCAGGCGTCTCACTGCTGTTGCTCACGTCTGCGCGCACCGGCTCCGGTTTTCAGTACTTTTTGGAATGGCAACTGGTGGTACTGCTGCTGCTGGCACCGGCACTGCAGCAACTCACCATGTCAGTTCGACCGATCCGCCGTTCGCACGTGGTGGGCATTGCCACACTCATGCTGATGCTGAATGCGGGCACGGCTTCATTCCTTGTGTATAACTGGCAGTCGGCGCGCAATACCGAATTGGCATTCGAGAAACTCTGCGCACTTGCACCGAAGGCGCCCGCGCTCACGCCAACCGAAAACCCGGGGGCGGCGCGTGCCTGCGGGGCTCGCCCCGCGCTGCATCCGTTCATTATCGCAAATCTGACGGCGCGTGGGTTGTGGGATGAGCTTGCGTTTGTGGAAGACGTTACGGCGGGCCGCTACCCGGCACTCTTGCTGCCGTTCAATCCCGGCGGTGTGGTTGATCGCGTTCAGCACGAGCGATGGTCACCAGCCGTGCTACGCGCAATGCGGGAAACGTACCACCCGTTGCAAACCGATCGGGGTTGGTGGCTGTTGGTGCCAGTTCGTGGGACGCCAGCAAATTCCGTTGCCCGGTAGATAGCCATTTCAAGCGGAACGTTTCAGTGGCTCTTGAGCCCATGCACGAAATCGGCGCAATCGTACTTCCGCTTCAGCGGTGTCCGTCCACCTCGCGCCGCGACCCGCCGCGCACCATATCCCGCAGCACAAACAGCACGTACCCCACGCCCGCCGTCGAGACAAGCAGACACACGTGCTGCACAAGTGCGAGCCCGAGCGCCATTTCAAGTGGTAGCCCCGCCTCGCGGTACACGGTCATGGCACTCGCCTCGTAGGTGCCAATATTCGCGGGCGCCAGCGGCACCATGGTGCCAAGTTGCACCGCTGCCAGCACGACGATGGTGGTTGCTACGGAAACTTCCACACCAAACGCGAACTGCACGGCCATTAACGCGAGCAGTTCACAGCTTTTGGAGAGTCCGCACCACCCCAGGCTCACCACGAAATTGCGGGGTTGGCGAAGGGTTTCCAGTGCCTGCACGTACTGCTGCAGCCACCGCGACTGTCTGGCCAGCAGTAGCAGGAGCGCAACCAGCATCAGTACACCCAAACCCAACGCGACCAGCGCTGGCCACATCCATGTCGGCAAGGGCACCAGCACTGCCGCCAGGCCCAGAAAGCCGAGCTTTGTAGTGCCTTCCACCAGTTGATCAAGCGCCAGCACCGAAACGGCAACGCTGCGCGACACTCCGGGTTCGCGAGAGAGCAGCACCACCGCAGAAATCTGTCCCGAGGCCGGCGTGGTATTCCCCACCAACGATGTCATGCCGATGAGCGGCAGCATCCGGCGAAACGACAGACGGCTGGACGACGGCAGCAGTGCCCGCCACTGCTGTGTCCAACACAGCAGAATGAGCAGGTTGCAGACCAGTGCGGCGACCAGCCATTCCGGTGCCGCCTGACGCAGCAGGCGTGTGACCGCGGCCAGGTTGACCGTGCGCGCCAGCAATACCACAATACCAGTGGCCACCAGCCACGACCCAAGGCGCAACACACGGTGCGCGCGGGTCGACATATTTGAAGGATGTCGCACTTAGCTCGCGCTGCTCGTTGTCTGGGCTCCACACGGGATCACTCGCACGCGCGAAACGTAGCGCGCGCCCGCGCTCTTTGCTTGGTGCTGCTCCCTGCTCGCATTGGAAGCTGCCCGCTTCAAGCATGACCCGTATTGCAATGGTGTCGGACTCGTTTCTGCCGCGTTCGGGGGGCATTGAACTGCACATCCGCGATTTGTCGATTCACCTTGTGAAGTCCGGCCACACGGTTGACGTCATCTCACCGTTCGCGGGAGATGCGTCAGTAGGCGATGTCGGTGTGCGGCAGCTACGAGTGGCCCAATGGCCGCGATTTTCGTTTGCGTGGACGCCAGGTGCGGCCTACAAACTCGAAGCAGAGCTTCGTGCCGGAGACTATGAGGTCGCGCATCATCATCTCAGTATTTTTTCGCCGCTCACGGTGGCCAGCATTGGCCTCTGCCTGCAACTGGGCATCCCAACGGTGGTCACGGGCCATTCGCTGTGGCGGGACTACGCACGGGCGCTGGGTTGGCTTGATCGCCTCTATTCCTGGTCCACCAAACCGCTCGTCACCTCGGCCGTCAGTCGTGCAGTGGCAGCCGACCTGACGCCGTATGCAGGCGCGCAGGCGGTGGAACATCTACCCAATGGAATTGACGTCGCCTTCTGGAAAGCTGCCGTGCGAACATCGCGTGGCAATGCGGACGAACACAGGCACGCGTTCCCCGCATCAAACGACACAGCAACGCCAACACCGGTGCGAATTATTTCGGTGCTTCGCCTGGCACGCCGTAAACGCCCGCGTGTCCTGCTCGACATTGCGTCCCGCCTGCAGGAGCGGTTGAAGGGTGCGAGTGCGTTCGTGCTGCAGATTGTCGGAGAGGGGGACGAGCGAACGCACCTGGAGGAAATAATCCGCGATCGCGGGTTAGGCGCGCACGTGTTTCTCCTGGGCGCGCTTGGCCGAGCACAAATTCGAACACTGTTCGCTGACAGCGACATTTTCGTATTGCCGACGGCCGAGGAGGCGTTTGGAATTGCGGCGTTGGAGGCTCGCACCGCTGGGCTGCCAGTGGTCGCTATGAACACCGGCGGCGTCGGCGAAATTATTGCGCACAATGTAGAGGGACTGCTGGCCGCGGTGGACGAAGAGTTGGTCGATCACACGTTTGCCCTCGCAACCGATGGCACGCTGCGTGCGCGCATTGCCTCACACAACCGTTCTACCACCCCGCAGGACAGCTGGCCGAACGTCGTCGCTCGGCATGAACACGTGTATGCGTTGGCGGCCGCACGCTTGCGCGCGTTTGCCGCGCAGGCTCCATAAACATGTTCGTTGGCCGTTACTTGTGGTCGTCCAATCCGCGCCAGCTCGACCCGACGCCACCTCGCAATAACCGCTGCGCACCGGCCACCGCAATGGCCGCGCCCAGCAGGGCCGGCACCCACCAGAAGGTGAAGGCACGTACCCACCACGATGGCCGAAGCCAGAACGAGAGGGGACGACTCACCGGTGACGCGATGGTTGCGGGAGTTTGCATGGCTGCAACCTGCGCGGTGGGATGGGTCAATTCAAGGCGGTACTTCTCGTGCTGACCACAGTGGTGTTTTGGCTCAGACTAAGCCTCGCGATGGTTGGATTCATCGTCGCCATTTTTTGGTTGATTGTTCTTCGTATTCTGCGCACCACGCCGGCGTATTCGCGTCAGTCTTTTGGCCGTGCGATGTCACGCTGCATGTGCCCTCCCCTGGGTATTCGTGTCCGCGTGCAGGGGTGGGAGTATCTCGAGCAGGCGTCCCCCTGCATCTATGTGGCGAATCATCAGAGCTACGTGGACTATCCCATTGCGGGTACCGTGTTTCCCGGTAACGCCGCTGTGCTGGCGCGTCAGGTAGGCCACATGCCCGTGCTGGGCGCACTGTTTCGCAGCACGGAGAACATTTCGGTCGACCGGGACAATCCCACCCGTGCAACCCACGCACTGGAAGTTGCGGAGGCTGCCATTTCCCAACGACGCAGCTCTATCTGGATTTTTCCGGAGGGCACACGCGGCAAAGTGATGGGGAAAATGGGACCGTTTAAGCGCGGTGCGTTTCGATTGGCCATGGCGACTGGCGTGCCGCTGGTTCCGGTCGTGATTTCACCGCTCAAGCCGAACACCGACATACGTGCGCGACGGCTGCGTCGACACCAGGTGGATATTCGCATTCTGCCGCCCATCAGTGCCAACGCATTCCCAGAGGGTGGCGAATCAGAATTACGCGATCATGTGCAGCGCGTCATGCAAGAGGTGCTGGACCACGACATGATGGCACGCGTCAGGTAAGGCGTACCCGTATTTGCTCGTGAATCCAAAAAAGTGCATACAGTAGCAACACCACGGGCATAACCAGCAGCGTAAAAACCGGTGCTACCGTGAGTAGCAGCCGGTTCTTCCACGAGTGGCGAATTACGATGAGTGTCACCGCGCGAGGCGATAGACCGGTGCGTTATGCGGAGGGGTTTGTCCCGCGCAGTCCCTCAAGCGCCCTCGCCAAGTCGCTCTCCGTGCCACTGCCAAGCACCGTTCCACCGCCCTGGATAATGGTGGCTTCTGCCATCGACATGTGATCGCCCTGCACCAATGCGACCAGCGCGGACTGATTCGTGGTGAGCAGACCGCTGCCCGTCTGCTTGAGCAACGCGTCCGGGAAACCGACGTCAATGAAATACGCCGCTGCGGCACCGGCCGCCGCTCCCAGAAAAATGCCGATACCCGGGAGGATGAGCGCCGCCAGGGCGCCAACAGCGGCGCTTTTTCCCAGGCCCCAGTCTTGCGACTCCGAGAACTTCACCTCGCCGGCGTCGTTCTTTTCGATGTACGCAACGTTGCCCAGCGAGACGCCCGCTGACTTGAGGCTGGGCACAGCGGCTTCGGCGCCAGTCTGTGATGGGAAACGGGCAATGAGGACGCGCTTTTCAGGCGCTGAGGCGGGTGATGTCATGCGAGCACCATGGAGGTTGGCGATGGAGAGAAGCGGCACCAGCGAATCTCGCCAATGCCGAAACGGAAACGGAATGCGGTGGAAATTACCCCGCACCGACGAATTCGGTTACCGCCGCGCTACCCGAATATCAGGCGACTCATTCCGGTCAGCAGGTAGGCACGCGGATCGGTACCCGTTCGTGGCAGTGGCACGACATATCCTTGCCTGACAAGAAATGCCAACGCCTGCGACACGGCTGGCTGCGAGACCTTCCAGAGTTTGCTGAGCGTTTTTTGTGTGTGCTGGGCGGCTGGGTCACGTTTGCCCCACACGACCACCTGCGCCACGCGGTTTTCCTTCCGCAGCGAGGCCAAATCGTCCGCATACTGCTGCTGCAGCGTCGGGCGTATTTCGTCGTCGGTCAGCGGCCGGACGCCAGACCGCGCCGCGCCTCTGGCCGTACCGGCATGGGCGACAGGCCAATGTTGGGTGTGACGCCGTCTTCGATGGCCTTGAGTAATCCCGCAAGTCGCCCCGAAACAGCTTGTGCAGTGCGGTGACCGCACGCTTCTCGACCGGGTGAGTGACGGTCACTTTCGGCATGCGTCGCCTGTGCGCGTAGCGCTGCGCGAGAAGCCTAGGCACATCGGCAACGGGAATGGCCTCCAGTGACATGATGTGAAACGTCGAGCGAACCTGAGTGTGCGTGGCGACGACCGATTGCACGGCGTCGTGTGTTCCAACGGCTATCACGTGCAAGCCACTGTGCATCAACATGGAGTCGCGCAGGTCACGCAGAATCGTGCCGGCCCGCTCTGTATCAACGTCGCTCAGGTTTTCGAGGTTGTTGATGTGCAACACCAAGCCGCGCGCGTCACTCGCCTGCACTAATGCCAGCAGGTCGCGCAACATGCCCGGCCCATCCAGCAACATCTCGCGCGGAGCCGTGGTAGCCACACTCTGGCTCACGCTGGCGCCCACGCCGAGTATGGAGATGCCATCGCTCACGCGCGGCCCGCACCAGCACCTGAGCCGTTTGCATGGCGCGGTGATTGACCGTTGCTGGTCGATTGGCAATGATGGTGTCGTACACGGCGCCGAGCACTCGCCCGAACAGGCCTCGGCGGCTTATTCGCCGTATAAATAAGCTCATTCGCTTATTGAGAAAGCCTATAAGGTGACAATCGATCTCGGCTTATACTGGCCGCTGCCGCCGTCGCTGAGGTTTAGTCGCCGCGCATCGCCTCCAGCGGATCGATCTTCGACGCCCGGCGCGACGGCACCAGACTGGCCGCGGCCGCGACGAACAGGAGAAGAGCCGACACACCCGCCATGGTGAGCGGATCGCTCGCCGATACGCCGAACAGCAGGGTGGTCATCGTTTTGCCCAGCAGGAACGCGGCGCCGAGTCCAATGGTGACCCCAACTCCTGCCAGGCGCATCGATTGCCACATGATGAGTCGCGCCACGCCCGCGACGCCCGCGCCAAGCGCAATGCGAATACCAATTTCGGCGCGACGTTGTGCGACCAGGTAGGAAATGACCCCGTACATGCCGACCCCACTGAGCGTGAGTGCGACGAGTGCAGCGAGACTGAGCAGCACCATGATGAACGAGGTGCGCGACATGGAGCGTTCCACCACCTGGTCCATCGAGCGCGGGTTGAGCACCGGCACGCGCGGGTTCATGCGCGAGACCATGTGGGTGACCTGTTGCATCAGCGCTGGCGTTGGCTCGCCTGAAGTTCGAAGCGTATACACCAGATCATTCGCGTTACCGTCCTTCACGTTGGCTCTGAAACCGGTTGCGGCCAGGAATATTACTTCCGTGGGTTTGCCTTCCAGATTCTCCGCGCGCAAGCCATCAACGATTCCAACTACGCGATACCAGTTCTGCGAGTCCTGCCCGTTGCTGGCGATACCCTTGTTGATCGGATCTTCGCCCGGCCACAGGCGATCGGCCAATGACTTCGTGACAACTACGGCATGCGTTCGGTTGTCGATGTCGCTCCATGACGGAATGCGTCCGGTTACCGGAACCTGCAGCGATTCGAAGAATCCCGGGCCGACCAGTGCACCGCTCACGCACGGTGTCTGCTCGCCGGTTGCGTAGGGTCGTCCTTCGCGAAACACCACGCTGCACCCGGTGCCAAAACCCTCGAGGAAAAGATCACTGGTACTGCCGACGTTGGTTACGCCGGGCAATTCAAGAATTTGTCGTTGCAGTTCGCGGTGAAACGTGAGCGCCTTTTCGCGCGTGTCGTATTCGGTAAACGGCAGTGAGATATCGAACGTGCTGACATTTGCCGAATTGAAGCCGGGTTTCACGTCGCGTAGATGTGCGAAGCTCTGCAACATGAGACCCGCAGCCGCGATGAGTACCAGTGCGAGCGCGACCTGCCCGACCACGAGGGTGTTGCGCACCATGCGCTGACGAGTGGACCCTGCACTGCCCCGACTGCCGTCACGCAGCGCCGAAATCTTGAACCGGCGTACGAGTGGGAGTGCGCCGAGCAGCAGGCCGATGGTCAGGGCGATGGTGACGCTGATGAAGATGGACGACCAGCCCAGTGACACCGTGTTGAGGCGCGGAATGTTGGTTGGAGCAACGGATGGGAAAAGTTGAAGCGCGGCCGCAGCGAGCCCGAGGCCAAGCACTGCGGCGCCGCCGGCGAGCAGCAAACTTTCTGACAGGTAATGCGCGGCCATGTGTCCGGTACTGGCGCCAAGTGCCGCGCGAATGGCCGATTCGCGGCGACGCGATTCCATGCGGACAATGAACAGATTCGCAACGTTCGCAGCGGCGATGAGCAGCACCAGCACCACCGAACCGAGCACCATCCACAGGGCGCGTGGCACGGTGGGGCCGAGTACGGCGTTCCGCAGGTCACTGACTTCGGTGCTGAACTTGTAGTTCGTCATGAACTTTGGCGAATACACGGTTGGCAGCACCGTTGGGAATGTGTTGGTAATACGCGTGAGCTCGGCCTGCGCAGCAGCGAGCGACACGTCTGGTTTCAGTCGGGCAACTCCAACGTACGCGTGATTGTTGTAGAACGGACCGGCCGGGTTGAGTTGCAGGGCCGTCCACACGTCTACGCCGAAGCCGGCCAGGTTCGAGCTCGATGCAAACGGACCAGGCATGGGCAGCGTGAGTCCTGGTTCGGCGACCCCGATTATTTCAAAGTTGCCGTTGCTGGTTTCCAGATTGCGACCGACGACAGAAGCATCGCCTCCAAAACGGCGCATGAAATATTCATGGCTCAACACTGCAACGTTTGCTGCGCCTGGTTTGTCGTCGGTTTCGAGAATGAGGCGGCCGTGTTCGGCACGCGCCATCAGTGTTGGAAACAGTGAAGCTGACGATGCGCCAACGCGCGCCATGTCGGCCTTGCCGTTGTTTGTGACGGTAAAGCTGGACGTGCGATACAGTGCAATGTCGCGCAGCGTGCGTGCATTGTTGCGAAATTCGTAGTAGCCGCCAATGGAGACGCCCCATTTGCGTTCGCCGTTGCCGGGTACGTTGGTGGGGTGCAGGATGGAGACAAGTTGCTGTGCGTCGCGGTATGGCAGTGGACGCAACACCACCGCGTCGAGCACCGAATAGATGGCCGTGGTGGCACCGATGCCAAGTGCGAGTGTGATGGTCGCGATGATGGAGAATGATGGGGTGCGACGCAGTGCGCGGGCGGAGTGTTGCAGTTCGTTCCACAGCATCGCGAAGAATTCAAAGCGACGGGTGTTGCGCATGGAGACCTCGTCAATGGTGCGGGTGTGTTGCCAGTGGGTTTGGTAGTCGCCAAAACGAGCCTGCACTTCACGCTCGGCCTCGGCGCGCGACATCCCGATGGCGATGAACTGCTCGATGCGCCCGTCGATGTGGAACTGGAATTCGTCGGCGAGTTCGGCGTCGAGTTGTGATTGAGATGGTGGCAGGCGGAACATCCGGCGGACGGTGTCGGGGATGTTGCGGGGGGTGCGGCGCGGGGGGGGGCGCGATTGGTCGTGTGATTGATCGCGCAGATGGTCGTGCGATTGATCGCGCGTATGGCCGTCTGATTGATCGCGCGTTTGGTCGTGCCCGTGATCGCGCCAATTGAGCGGCTCGCGAGTCATGTGACGCCGCCGGCGGGTGTGGGTGTGGTGCCATTTGCGGCAATGATGAGTGCGACCATTTCGGTGTAGCGCGCCCAGCGCGTGAGTTCTGCCGTGAGTTGCCGGCGGCCGGCCGCGGTCAGGCGGTAGTACTTGGCTTTGCGATTGTTTTCGGAGATGCCCCAGTCGGCGGCCAGCCAGCCTTTGTGTTCGAGGCGGTGGAGGGCTGGGTACAGCGAGCCTTCTTCGATTTGCAGGCCTTGGTGCGTCGTCGACTCAATCCAGCGGAGGATGTCGAGGCCGTGGCGCGGTCCCCATGCGAGCGTGCGCAGGAGGATGAGGTCGAAGGTGCCGCGGAGGAGGTCGAGGTTCGTGGGGGCAGTCATTGGTCTCACCTAGGGTTTGTAGGTGAGACAATCGCATCCTCGAAACGGTTGGGGAAAAAAGAAACCCGACATCACCTGATGTCGGGTTCACTGTGAGGAGGATCGATGGATGAGCGCCCCCTACCGCGTCGGCCGCCCCGGCGGATTCGCCCCCTCAAACACTTCCTTATTCTTGGCGATCGCGCTCTTCAGCTGCACCGGAACATCTTCTTCGGGGAAGATGGCCGTCACCGGACACTCCGGCTCGCACGCGCCGCAGTCAATGCACTCGTCCGGATGGATGAACAACTGCTCCGGCCCCTCATAAATGCAGTCAACCGGACACACGTCCACGCACGACTTGTCCTTGACGGAAATACACGCTTCGGTAATGACGTAGGGCATGGCTTGATATCGGGTGACAGTCTCATCGACACCGCGCCGGACAGCCCCGAACGGGCCCCAGCAACGCGTCGCGAATGATAGTGGCTGAACAAATCTTCGTACAAGCTAGCGCCGAGGGCCGGCGCCAACGCGAACCTCGCCTATCGGCTGGGCATCCGTGACCTCCGCATGCCGACCGAGTTTCGATGCTCTCTACTTTAACGGCGCTCCGGCAAAATTGCAGTCTGCAAAACGCCGCCTTCACCGCCAGGGCGGCTCGGCCCCACGCTTGAGCTCTGGATTCTCACGATACACCGTAAACGTCCGGCCAATCACCTGAATCACCTCGGCCTGCATCTCAATGGCCACCCGGTTCGCGGCGTCGCGGGCGGAGAGCTCCCCCGCCTGCGCCACCTGCGCCTTCACGAGCTCGTGCGTGCGCAGTACGTCGTCCAGGGTCTGCAGCAGCGTCGGCGTTAAACCCGCGTGCCCCACATGCACCAACGCCTTCAAATGATGCGCCTCGGCACGCAGTGCCGCGCGGTCCTTCCCGGTCATGCTCATTTCTTGCGGCCGTCGAAAGCGAAAAAGAGATACGGGTTGATGGGAGGTCCATCCCACCACGCGCGCCCCGTGCCGCGCTTCATCACCTGAAAGTGAAGATGCGGTTCGGCAGGCGACGCGTTTCCCGTACTGCCAACGTAGCCAATGACCTCGCCTCTCGCGACGGTGTCGCCCACCGCCAGGCCACGTCGGTACGCCTGCAGATGCGCGTAATAGTAGACAAACTGGACGCTCAAATCGCTGGCGTAAAGAATGATGCCCCCCAACGGGGTCTCGCCCATGCGGCCAATGACCTGGTCGTCGGCCGCGATCACGGGCGTGCCGTCCGGGCTGAGGAGATCGATGGCGCGATGATTGCGATCGCCACTTCGGGGCGCCGTATAGGTGTCCCTCAACCCCTCCCGGGTAAAGCCATGCACGGGGACCATCAGCCGATGCGCCCACAACGCATCCAGGTCGGACTCGTCAACGCCTGGCTCGAGAGGCTCGCGGTATTCAGGGCGCGGGGGCAGGCGGCGTTCCGGGTCGCGAGTCCGGCTTCGCGGAGCGGAACGGGAATCGCCGTCCCCGAGCTCAGGGCGAACCGCGGGCGGAGTGCGGGTGCAGGCCGCCAGACAAAGCAGCATGGCCACCACTCCAGCCGCGCTTCTCAATCGATGTCTCGTAGCGGGGCACGCCGAGGCCGGCCAGAGCGGCTGTAGCGTTGTCGCATTTGAAAATCGACCGAGGGCATGGCAACAATTGACAAGAGCCGAGTGCAAAACTCAACTGATAGGGACTGGCCAGGTGCGAACGGACTTTCACGGACACCACAAAGCAACAATGGCGCCACAAGGGCGCCATTCCCTAGACCTGACCACCCAACCCCACACCTACACCCGCTGCGCCTGAAAAAACGGATGCAAAAACCGCAACATGTCGTCCACCGTCCGCACCTGCGCCTTCAGCGCATCCAACTCCCCCGCGTTCGGCAACTTCGCTCCCGCCTTGTCCGCAATCACCAACACCGCATCCTCCAAATCGAGGTCGGCCAGCCCATACGTCTGCTGCAAATTGTCCGACCCCTCCACCGCGTAATGCGGACCCGGCGCCGGTGCACGCTCGGCCAAATAGTGGTACGTGCCCTCAATCAGGGCATCGGTATAGCCCCGCGCCACATTCGCCGACCTGAACGCCAACAACCCGTTCCGCTCGCTTGAGGTCTTGTTCTTCGATCGCTGCCCCATAATGATCGTGAACAGCAAAATCATGACCGCAATGAGGGCCAGCATATCAGTGAGATTCAAAAGCGTTTGCCTCCGATTAAGGCAGGTAGGAACCACGTAAGCCCTTGACACTCTTTTTCACGAACAGAACCTCAACCCCGCAGGCACTCACATTTGGAGCCCCGATTCAGAGATTGGTGACCAAACGCATAGCGTTGTGTGGTTATACGATTTAGTTCGCCGTTCCGCTAGCGGCAAGATTGAGGAACCACAAAATCTTTCGTGAACGTTTTTGTTGACTTAATCCGAGTATGCAGAGTAAATTTGTCCCCATGCAGGACGTTTCGGTGTCACTGGTCGGGTATCGTGGGGTTAGAGCGGAGCTGCTGGTCGCCCTCAAAAAGGCCCAGCCGGTTACCGCCCACGAATTGGGCGCGCAGTTCGGGCTCACTCCCAACGCACTCAGACGTTACCTCAAGGTGCTCGAGGAAGAAGGACTGGTTCGGTTCCGGCGCATTGTCCGCGGCCTGGGCGCTCCAGTGTTCGCCTTCTCGCTCACAGAGGCAGGGGAGACGCTGTTTCCACGCACCTACGCATCGGTGCTGGTCACGGCCCTCAACACCCTCCGCCACGAACTCGGCAGCGATGCCGTCCGTGGCGTGTTTGCCGCCGAATGGTCAGAGCTTGCCACCGACGCCCAACCGTTAATGGCATCCCTGCCGCTTTCGGAACGCGCGTCGGTCATGGCGGAATTACTCACGGCGCGCGGATACATGGCCGAATCCTCCACCGTTGCCACCAGCAACGAGCAAGGCGACGGGGACGACGTAGTCACCAAACTGCGACTGCACAACTGCAGCATGCGCGAAATCGCCGAAAAGTTTCCGGAGGCATGCGACGCCGAGGCACAGTTTTTCGAACAGATGTTGGGGGTGCCAATGGTTCGCGAAGCCCATCAGCTTCGTGGCTGTCGCACCTGCGAATACACAACCCGCACCACCACGTCATCCAATTGCGGTTCGGAATCGGACGACGAACCCCTTCTGCAATCAGCCGACACGGCAGTCATACACGCGCTATGAGTACATCATGAGCACTACCATCGAATCACTCGTCAACCGCGAGTACCAGTACGGCTTTACCACCGACATCGAGTCGGACACACTGCCGCCGGGACTCAGCGAAGACACCGTGCGTTTCATCTCCGCCAAGAAAGGCGAACCTGCGTGGCTGCTGGAGTGGCGCCTCAAGGCGTTCCGCTACTGGCAAAAGATGACAGAGCCGCATTGGGCCAACGTGGTTTATCCGCCAATTGATTATCAGGCGGCGAGTTACTACTCCGCGCCCAGGAATACAACGAAACTGGAATCGTTGGACGACGTCGATCCCAAGTTGCTCGAGACGTACGCCAAACTGGGCATCTCGCTCAACGAACAAAAACGCATGAACAACGTGGCCGTGGACGCGGTGTTCGATTCCGTCTCTGTTGGCACCACGTACAAAGCCGAACTGGGCAAACACGGCATTCTGTTCATGTCGTTTGGTGAAGCCGTCCGCGATCATCCCGAGTTAGTGCGCAAGTATCTGGGTTCGGTGGTGCCATACACCGACAACTTCTTCGCCGCGCTTAACGCGGCCGTGTTTTCGGACGGATCGTTCTGCTATATCCCGAAAGGCGTGGCCTGCCCAATGGACCTCTCCACCTACTTCCGCATCAACGCCGCGGAAACGGGCCAGTTCGAACGCACCCTGATTGTGGCGGACGAAGGTTCGACGGTGAGTTATCTGGAAGGCTGCACCGCGCCCAAACGCGATGTCAATCAATTGCACGCCGCCGTGGTGGAAATTGTCGCGCTCGACCGCGCCACGGTGAAATACAGCACGGTGCAGAATTGGTATGCCGGCGACGAAAACGGCGTGGGCGGCATTTACAACTTTGTCACCAAACGCGGCATCGCGCACGCGCACGCCAAGATTTCGTGGACACAGGTTGAGACGGGTTCCGCCATCACCTGGAAATATCCAAGCGTCATTCTGCAGGGCGATTACAGCGTTGGCGAGTTCTATTCAGTAGCCGTCGCCAGCAAGCGCCAGCAGGCCGACACCGGTACGAAAATGATTCATCGCGGCCGCCATACCAAAAGCACCATTTTGTCCAAGGGCATCAGCGCGATGCAGGGACAGAACAGCTACCGCGGCAAAGTCCAGATTTCCCCGAAAGCCGAAGGCGCGCGCAACTATACGCAGTGCGACTCGATGCTGGTGGGCAATCAGTGCGGCGCCCACACGTTCCCGTACGTCGAAGTGGCCAACAACACCGCGACACTGGAACACGAAGCCTCGACATCAAAAATCGGCGAAGACCAGATTTTTTACCTCAAGACGCGTGGGCTCGACGCTGAACAGGCGGTTTCAATGATTGTCAGCGGCTTCTGCAAGGAAGTGTTCAAAGAGCTGCCAATGGAATTCGCGCTCGAGGCACAACAGTTGCTTGGAATCACGCTTGAAGGCAGCGTCGGCTAACGCCACGCATGACGCTTCAGGTTTTCGTGTTCGCTCAAACTCAGATCCTCTCCTTTTCTTCCATATATGCTTGAAATCCGCGACCTCCACGCCTCTGTTGACGGCCAGCCCATTCTGAAGGGCATCACGCTGTCCGTGAAAGCGGGAGAAGTACACGCCGTGATGGGCCCGAACGGATCGGGCAAAAGCACGCTCGCGCAGGTGCTCGCCGGACATCCGGCTTACGAAATCACCGGCGGCGAAGTGTTGTATCAGGGCGAAGACCTGCTCGCACTGGCGCCCGAGCAACGCGCGCAACAAGGCGTGTTTCTCGCGTTTCAATATCCGGTGGAAATTCCGGGCGTCAGCAATGCGTACTTTCTGCGCGCGGCCTACAACGAAGTGCGGCGCGCTGCCGGAAAAGACGAAGTTGATCCCATGGAGTTCCTCGACCTGGTCGAAGAAAAGTTGAAACTGGTGGACATGGATGTCACGATGCTCAATCGCTCGGTGAACATGGGTTTTTCCGGCGGCGAAAAGAAGCGCAACGAAATTCTGCAGATGGCGGTGCTTGCGCCCAAGTTGGCCATCCTCGACGAAACCGATTCCGGCCTGGACATCGACGCCCTGCGCATCGTCGCCGACGGCGTGAACTCCCTGCGCCGGCCCGACAACGCAGCCATCGTCGTGACGCATTATCAGCGGCTGCTGAACTACATCGTGCCCGATTACGTACACGTGCTGGCGGGTGGTCGCATTGTTCGGTCAGGCGACAAGTCACTGGCGCTGGAACTCGAGGCGCGCGGCTACGATTGGCTGCTGGAACCCGCCGCGTGAGCACCGCCGTGACCAATTCCATCAGCCCAGGGCTGCTCGCGCTCACGAATACGCTGGCCGCGCAATCGGTCGCACCAGTGTTGGCCGCCATGCGCGCAAACGGCGCTTCCGCATTCGCGCAACTTGGGTTTCCGACCACGCGCAATGAAGACTGGCTGTACACGAACGTCTCGTCGCTGAACGAACGCACCTTCACGCAGGACGGCGTTACGGACCGTGTGGGCGACGCCGACCTTACGCCGTTCCTGTTCGGCCAGCCCGAATGGCCGCGCGTGGTGTTTGTAAACGGCCAATGGTCGGAAATGCTTTCGACGCTGGATACGTTGCCCGAAGGCGTGCGAGTTCAGTCACTCGCTCAGGCTGTTCGCGACAACTCCGAGATGGTGTCCCGCTATCTCGGCACCGTCGTTCCCGCCAATCGCGATGGATTTTCCGCACTGAATGCATCGGCCGTGGGCGTGGGGGCCGTTGTGCATGTGGCAAAGGAGATGGTAAGCGACACGCCGTTGCACATCGTCCATGTGTCAACCGCTGGCGCCAACGACTTGCTGTCCCAGCCGCGTCATCTCATTGTGGTCGAACCACACGCCAAAGCCAGCGTCATTGAAAGCTTCGTGTCACTCGGCGACGCCGCGAACTTCACCAACACGGTTACAGAAGTCGTGGTGGAAGATGGCGCCACGCTGAATCACCTGCGCATTCAGCAGGAAAGCTCACGCGCCGTGCACATTGGCACCGTCGAGGCCCGACAAGGCCGCGATTCGCACTTCATCTCTTTTTCATTCATTGCCGGTGCCGCACTCTCGCGCACCAACATCTATACGGTGTTACACGGTGAAGGATGCGGTACGACCTTGAACGGCCTGTATCTTCTGGATGGCAAACAACACGGCGACACGCAAACGCGTGTTGAACATGTTGCCCCCCGTTGTTTTAGCCGAGAGATGTATAAGGGGCTGTTGGATGGTGCGTCGCACGGGGTGTTTAATGGCAAGGTGTACGTACACCCCGAAGCGCAGAAAACCGACGGCAAGCAGACCAATCAGACGTTGCTGCTGTCGGACAAGGCACGTATCGATACCAAACCACAGCTGGAAATTTTTGCGGATGACGTGAAATGCACCCATGGCGCGACCGTTGGACGCATTGACGAAACCGCGTTGTTCTATCTGAAGAGCCGCGGCGTGGGCGCCACGCTGGCCCGTCAGTTGCTGATGTACGCGTTTGCGGCGGACGTGCTTGAGGCCATTGAGTGTGAACCGGTGCGTGACGAACTGGAACGCGCGACGCTGGCCCGCTACACGGGTGCGGCCGTGGTCTCCACGTCGGTCGAACGCTGAGTCAGCTGTATCATGTCTGATTTGCAAGAGCTGTACCAATCGGTCATCCTCGACCACAACCGCAAACCGCGCAACTTTGGCGTGTTGCCGGGTGCTGACCATCGCGCAGAGGGAAAGAATCCGCTGTGTGGCGATCAGGTGCAGGTTGAGCTGGTCATGGAAGACGACATCATTCGTGAGGTGAAGTTCACCGGACACGGCTGCGCAATTTCGCGGGCGAGTGCGTCGTTGATGACGGCGGCCGTGAAAGGAAAGTCGCGAGCCGACACCGACGCGCTGTTTCACCGGTTTCACGCGCTGGTGTTGGGACAGGACAAAGGCACTGGGCCCGACCTGGGACCGCTTGTGGTGTTTTCCGGTGTGTCGCGTTTTCCGGTGCGGGTGAAATGCGCGTCGCTGGCGTGGCACACCTTGCAGGCGGCGCTGGAGAGTGAGACGGCGGTTGTCGCACCGGTCAGCACCGAGTAGCCCCACACGTGTGAGCGATTCGCCGTTTCGCCGAGTGGGGACGTGGGATGTGTTGGTGGATGGGCAGCCGGTGGCAGTGCGAGCGGACGACGGCGAGCGGTTGTGTCTCGTGCGCGAAGGTGACGCCGTGTATGCCATGGTCGATCGCTGTCCGCATCGGGATTTTCATTTGTCGGGCGGGGATGTAGTGGAGCCGGGTGTTATTGAATGTCCGTGGCACGGTGCGCGTTTTGATTGCCGAACGGGCGCGGTGTTGCAGGGGCCGGCGACCGACGACCTCACCACCTATCCTGTCCGTCTCGATGGCAACGATGTGTACGTGGGCCCGCGCATTCTGGAGAACACATGACTTCACCTGCATCAGTGCGTGGCGCGTCGATGGAAATTGATTCCGGGTGCGCCGACGCATCCGTAATTGACGAGTTGCGGGTGGCGCACGCACGGTCTGCGCTCGCGCCCCGGGAGGAATTTCCGTTGCTCGCGCGCCATCCCGACCTCCACTACCTCGACTCGGCCGCTACGTCGCAGAAGCCGAAAGTAGTGCTGGATGCGCAGCGGGATTTTTATGAAACCGCGAATGCCAATCCGCATCGTGGCGCGTATCGCTTGAGTGCAGCGGCCACCGACGCGTATCATGACGCGCGAGCGAAAGTGGCGCGATTTATTGGAGCGGCCGATTCGGACAGTCTGATTTTCACGCGCGGGACCACCGAGAGCATCAATCTCGTGGCGTCGTCGTGGGGGCGCACCAACGTGCAAGCCGGTGACGAGATTGTCGTGACGGCCATTGAACACCACGCCAACTTTGTGCCGTGGCAGCAACTGGCGCTCGCGACGGGCGCGACGTTGCGCATCGTGGAATTGACGCCGACGCTCGAGATTGACCTGGACATGCTGCGAGACCTGGTCAATGCGCGCACGAAGGTGGTGGCCATCACGCATGTGTCGAACGCGTTGGGCGCCATCACTCCGCTTGACGAAGTAACGCACATTGTGCGCTCACAAAGCGGCGCGATTATTGCGGTTGATGGGGCGCAGGGCACCCCGCACCTGCCGGTGAATTTTGATGCACGCGACGTCGATTTTTATGCGTTCAGCGGTCACAAAATGCTGGGCCCCATGGGGATTGGCGGCTTGATGGGCAAACGCGCCGTTCTCAATGCCATGCCACCGTATCAGTTTGGCGGTGACATGATTGAGTGGGTGAACGACCTGGACAGCACGTGGAATACGGTGCCGCACAAGTTTGAGGCGGGCACACCGAATGCGGCGGACGCGGTTGGACTGGGTGCGGCTGCGGACTATCTCGGTGCATTGGGCATGGAGCACGTGCGCGCGCATGAAAAGGCGTTGCTGGAATACGCGTTGACCGCATTGGCCCAGGTGCCGGGTTGTGAGACGCATGGGCCGCCGCCAGAGCGTCGCAGTGGAGTGGTGAGTTTTGCGATGCAGGATATTCATCCGCACGACTTGGCGACCATTCTGGACCAGCACAATGTGTGTGTGCGCGCGGGGCATCATTGTGCGCAGCCACTCATGCGGCGCATGGGGGTGAGTGCGACGGCGCGGGCGTCGTTTTATGTGTATAGCGACCACGCGGATGTGGATGCGTTGTGTGCGGCGTTGGTGGAGGCGCGGGCGGTGTTTGGGGGGTAGGCTTATGAGACGGAGGCAACGGTAGTCTGCACACTGCACACTGCACACTGCAGACTGCCTGTACTGGATCGACTGCGGATCAACTGCAGGTTTGACTGCGGTTACTGTAGCTGCAACCGCAACCGCAACGGCAACCGCAACGGCCTGGTTGTCTGTCCGACACCGGGACGTGGCCGCAGCCTTGATGCGGGATTTTCATGGTCCATATCACGGCGGCGAGATAACCACCTGCACCGGCACGGCACTCCCACTCACTGCGGCACCCGTTCCCAGTTGGCCCGACGCACCAGCACCCCAGCACCACGCGTCGCCGACAAGTGTTACGGCACAAGCCAATGCTCCAGCGGGATCGGAGAGATTCACGGCCACCGATCGTACCGACAGTAGCCCGGACACGGCAACCGGCAATGACTGTTCTGCGGTTTGCGTTCCGTTGCCCAGCGCCCCGCTCACGCCAGCTCCCCAACAGCGAACTTGCTGACCGGTTGTAACCCCACACGTGGTGTAGCCGCCGACGGCGAGTTGCAGAAACTGATCGGTGGTGGCAACGGCGAGCGGGGTGTATGACAGTCCGACAATGGACCCATCGCCCAACTGGCCGTTGTCCCGCGCGCCCCAGCAATACGCCGCGTTGCCAGTGAGGGCAATTGCGCAGGTGTGCAGCGTGCCTGCGTCGATGCTGCTGAAGGCGATAGAACCCGGCACGAGTACAGGCACCGCGCTTGACACACCAAACACATTGGGATCTTGCCCCAATTCACCGCGACCGTTGCCGCCCCAGCAATAGGCGGCACCCGCTGCGGTCAATGCACAGGTGTGCGACTCGCCGGCGGCGATCTGTGTGAACCGCAACGCACCGGCCGCGACTGGCGTGGGCAGCAGCACCGCTCCTGAGATGGCGCCGTTCCCCGTTTGACCTTCCTGATTCCATCCCCAGCACCACGCTTCACCGCTCCCCGTCAACGCACACGAGTGATACCCACCGGCGCTGACGGACACAAATGCCGGCGTGCTTGTATTGCCGACAGGTGTTGGCACGAGTGACTGCAATCCGGATGTGCCCTGCCCCAGTGCGGCGAAGAAATTGAGCCCCCAGCACATGGCCGCACCGCTTCGGATGGCACAGCTATGTGTGTAGCCACTCGTGAGCGTCGCGGAATCGAACACGAGATTGCCGAACAGTGGCGTGGGAAACAAGCGCGGCGTCGTGGTCGTGCCATCGCCCACCATGCCGTAGTCGTTCTGGCCCCAACATTGGATCTTTCCGGCGGTCGACTGCGCACACGCATGCAACGCCCCGGCCGACGCGGCGAAGACAACCGTGCAATCGGCCACGATGTTGAGCGTCTGCGTCACAGCACTCACGACGGACACGTTGAGCGCACCCGCACCGCAACCGGGCGGCAAGGCGGTCGAAGTCAACACATGTTGCCCGGCTGGCACCTGCAAGGTGTAGCTGCCGTTTGCCGCAGCCACTGTGGACGCTCCGTATGCGGTGGTGATCACCGCGCCCGCAAGCGGTCCTCGACCGGGTGCGCTGATAACGCCCGATACGGCGCCAGGCGCTGGAATTACCGGTGCTGCTACTGTCCATCCGGAATACCATGGCACGTTGTTGCGCGAGGAATTCGCCGGCTCTACCGCGCCCGGATACACCGCCGTTTGATCGAAAAACCCATCGTTTGGTGGCACGGCGGACGGATACAATGCGCTCGCAGTCGGATTGATTGGACGCAGGTCAGGAACGATCAAATCGGTTCCATTTCTGATCAGTGATGCAGCGACCTGTGGGTCGGTAATAATGGTGCTGGTGTTTGCCGCATCGGCGAGCCACTCTGTTTCGACCGTTGGAGTTGCGTAGGTGCTGCATCCGAACGGATCGGCGTCGGGACTGCCGGTTGGCGTGGTGGCGGCCACGAGCACATGTGTCAACGTCACTGGCGGTGCGCCGGCGAAATCGAGGCACGTCTGCTCATCGTCGATGTCCAATGCAGTGGCCGAACTGTGAATCAGTACATTGCGAATGGTGCCACCGGTACCGGCGCTGAAGTGCAGCGCCGCAGGGCCTGTTGCGTGCTGGGGATTGGAAGGTACGGATGGTGCGATAACACTGATGTTAAAAAGCGTCGGTGCGGAACGCGGCGCGCCGGTCAGGATCACCGCGCTGGTCCCCATGTTGCTGCCGCGAATTCCTCCGGCGTTGTGCAAGGCGTCCTGTTGCACGGTGACGAACTGACCACGTCCATGCCAACCAGCACGCCACGACAGACCGTATCCAAAGTTGGCGGTCAGATACACATGGCGCACGTCGACCGCACCACCAACTACTGCAAGCCCATCGGCTCGGCTACGGTTGACCTGCACATAGTCGACCGCCGTGTGTGATCCCACACCCAACAGCTCGAGTCCTCGCCCTGCGTATTCCACGCGAAGGTAGCGCAACACGCCGCTTGAATCGGCGTCATCGCAACCGCCAAACGCAGCCGCGCTTCCGCTGCCACTCTCTTTGCATCCGGATGCGCCGGTGCCGCGATCGGCGGGACTGGTGGCGGTACCGAAGTTGATGCGGGCGTGTCCACGCACACGGACACCGCCCCAGCACCCTTCGTATTTGGGAACGCTGGTGCACGTCAGCACAATGGGTTGCAGCGGCGTGCCGTCTGCAATGAGCCGGCCGTCGCGCGTGATGTCGATGTACGCGCCCGGGCGGGCTTCGACACGTGTGCCGGGTTCAATGGTCAGTGTTGCACCGACAGCAAGGATCACGGGGCCCGCGAGTTCGTGCGTGTACCCGGCGGTCCACGAGACAGTGCCTGCAATCACTGTTGTGACACCTGGTGCCCCCACTACGGCGCGAGCGACGCGTGAAGTGGCGGTCGCGCTGGCAGCTGGGGAGAAGTCGGCGCGGGCTTCGCCGCGCGAGGCCATTGTCGCAACGGCCCAAATGGCGCCAGCGGCCAACAACAGGCGAATCGCGCTACCAAACGCTCGAAATTCGGAAGTGGAAATCATTCGGTCGGACTCCGCGTGGGCGCGGAGGGAATTCTCGCGCAGGGTGACAACATTGGCCCGTCATGTGACGACAGTGTCGGCGCGCGTGCACCAACACGGTCAAGGGCGTGTCACATCTGTCAATTGATGGCTCGTTCGCCGTGTCCCGCGCCGTCCGGCGATCACGATTGCATTGTCACAGAACGTGACGTCACGGTTCGAAGCCCAGTCAAGCCGGCGAGAGTGATCATTGGCAGCGCACATTTCCGAGTGTGCGGTGGCGACGCAGCGAACGACGACAATGATCCTGGCCAACTTGCTTGCAGAGGGATTCATGCTGGGCATCATTGCTGTATTTCGCCGCACACGCGGCGTCATGGTGACATTCGCGCTGGCTGGCTGTTCGTCGGCGAACGTCGTCGCGCCCGAACCACTCATGCCAGGCAACACTGCTGGAGGGTCGCAGTTTCGAAACGCAGCATTTGTGCTTGATGTCAGCACGATGAGGCGCACGGTGAAGATTTCTCCGCCCACGGCGAGCCTGCCGGGCCGAACTTCCGCCGCAAGTCTGCCCGTCCAGGCAACGGCGTCCGCTCACCTTTCGTTGCTTGGCGGCGACGTCATTGATGTTTCGGTATCGAACTATGTGGCTGGTGCCATTGGTGTTGTCGTGCCGGGCAAGATTCTCGTGACCTTTGAGCTGACGCTGCACAATCGCCTGAACGGTATCCGACTCGTGACGCCCACATTCCCCACACCACCAACCGGCGTGAGTGGCGTACAGGCGTTTCCATTTGAAGTGTCCGTTGTAACCAGTGCCGGTGGCGTCGGAGCGGTTGGCAACGAAATTCTCGTGACATCGCCGCGATTTGGATTGGTCATCGCGAGCAATCATTGGGACGGCGCACCACACAGCTTTTTCAATGATACGGATTGCACCGGGAGTTCGAACGATTGTTTTCGCTACGAACCGTTCGGATCGATTGGTCCGCTTGGGGCATCACAGGCGCGGCAAGTGGGGTTTCTGGTCGATCCAACGGTGGGGGATTTGCGTGTCAGATTGATTGTGGCGGCGAATGTGCAGGCGGTGTCTGCCCCGTAGTTACACAGGCATGTAGCCGGTTGTTACAGAGGGCGCCCATTATACAGATCTTATGGCAGAGCGCCCCTCCCCTCGCGACCGGATGCAACCGGCGCGACCGAACTTTCCGACAACCGGTTTTCAAGTCAACGTCCTGATTGCGGCTGATCGGCGAGCGGCAGGCACGGATTCGTGTATTGGCGCGTCACCTTCGAACGCGTTGCCGTGTGTGATGTCCGGTCTTGTCACGCCCGCCCGGTGCGCGTTGACATGATGCGTCGCATTTCGCGTTTGGTGCTCCGACGCTCAACGTGCCTCGGCGTGTTACTGGTCGCTTTTGCAGCGTGCGCGTTGCCGGCGCCAGATCCGATCGCGCCCGTTTTCCCGGAGAACCCGGCAATACCTGCGCCGTATCGTGGGGCGGCATTTATCCTCGATGTGAGCACGCGTGCCCGGTCGGTCAAAGTTTCGGCCCCGACGGCCGGAGTGGCGAAACCGATTTCCAATGCACGTTTCCTGTTCCAGGCAGACAATCGCGACGCCGCGTTCTCATTGCTTGGTGGTGACGCGGTTGATCTTGTGGTTGCGGGCTACGTGGCGGGAGCACTCGGTGCTGAGGTACCAGGTAAAGTGCTGGTCACGTTTGACATGCAGATTCTGAACAAACTTGCGGGCGTGCAACTCGTTACCCCGACCTTTCCCACGCCGCCGTCTGGTGTCTCGGGGTTGCAGGCCTTCCCCATTGAAGTGACGGTAACGCAGAGCCCCGGTGGTGTTGGTGCGGGGGGCAACGTGGTCATCGTAACCTCGCCGAGCTTCGGCTCGGTGGTGCACAGCAACCACTGGGATGGCGCGCCGCACAATTTTTTCAATGATGTCGGTTGTACCTCGACGGCCACTGATTGTTTTCGCTATGAATCGTTTGGCAACATCGCGCCACTTGGTGCGTCAGCTGCCCGACAGGTGGGATTTCTCATCGATCCAACGGTCAGCGAATTCCGCGTGAAAGTGATTCTCGCCGCCGACTTGCAGGCGGTGACTCCTCCGGCGCCAGCAACGGTGACGGGAACCATCACATCGAACATCGGGGCAATCGGAAGCGTTCAGGTCAGTTTGTCCGGGGGGTCCTTCGGAGTGAGCGGCGTCAGCGGCGTGTACTCCGTTTCCAGCGTTGCGCCGGGAGTGCGAGCGATTACGCTGAGCAATGTGCCGGTGGGATGTGCGGTGCCGCCATTGCCCCCACTGACGGTGATCGCGGGCAACACGCACACCGTGAATATTGCGTTGACCTGCGTGATTCCGACGGGTGCGATTAGCGGCGTCATCACGTCGAGCCTGGGTGGTGGAATAGCTGGTGTGACTGTTTCGGCCGTTCCAACCGGCGCTTCGCCAACGCCAACGACCATCACCCTTGCCGATGGTGCGTTCGTCCTGGCCAACGTACCGGCTTCGCCGTCAACCGGCGCGTTGGCGATTGCCAACCTTCCTTCGAATTGCACCAATCCCGGGCCCGTTTCCTACACGGGACTGACGGTTGGCGGGCTGGTGCGCGACATCGTGATAACGTGCGCGGCGCCGCCGGTCACTTATCCGCTCACTGCGACCTGGGGACCGATTACAGCCGGCGGGGCGACGGGACGCCAGATCACATTGACGTTCGCGATTGATATGGGTTCGGCGCCGGGAAGTTTGGCGGTTGATGGGGCAAATGCAGATTCATTCGCCGCAATTGAATTCGATGTTCGATATGACGGAACGGGCCTGAACTGGATTTCACGCGCGTTGCTTTCGCCAGCAGAATTTGATCTGGGCACCGTCGGTGACGTCAATCCGTTCTCCTTGAACACAATACTTCGGGGAGCGATTGCGAGCTCGACCGGAGCGACCCGGACCGGCGCGTTCTCGCTGGTTCGTTTATCGCTTGGTATTGCGGCTGGTTTTCAAGGAACGATAACGCCGCAGGTTACCGTGATTGGCGCGCTCGGCTCCAGCTCCGGCTTGGTCAATATTGCGGCCAGCGTTGTAGTCGTAGGCCCCGGTTCACTGGTCGTGCCGTAGTTGCAGAATTTTCATTTTCGGGACGCCGCAGCGCTTTCGGAGTGAAGTCGTCGTGCGTTGATACGGTATGCTTGCGCGATGCAATTGACAACTATCGGCTACAGTCGCGCCCGGTTGCACAATCACAGCGCAATCGCGGTGCGCGCGATACGTGACGTTACGCACAGGGTACGCGAACCACATATCGGACGATACATGCGCTGACTACGCTATGGCATCCACTCCCGCCGAGCCAGTATCATGAATTCGTTCGCCGTCGCGCTTACTCTCAGCATAGTGCTCGCCCTGTCGCCTCGGTCTGCGACGATGAGCGCGCCACCCATCCGGCCTGATGCTGTTATGCCGACTCACCGATTGGTGATCCCGGCGAATACGCTGATACCGAGCGGCCGCTGGACGAACAATAACGTGTACGAGATTGACGGGACGGTAGCGCTCGCGCCGCACGCCACGCTTGAGATTGAGCCAGGCACGCGTATAGAGTCGGCGGCCGGCACCAGCATTGTGGTGCCGCGCACGGCACGTATCGTCGCGAACGGCACACCACTTCAGCCAGTGGTGTTCACCTGCAAAGGCGCCGCGCGTTTTCCCGGTTGCTGGGTTGGGCTGACGATACACGGATTTGCGCCCATCAACTTCGGACAAAACACGAGTCCCGCCGCGCGCGGTAACGGTCAAGCCGGATGTCTCGAACAAACGGACTCGAAGGCCGGCGGCTTGTTTGGCGGATGCGATGCAACCGACAGTAGCGGAGTACTGCACTACGTGCGCATTGAATACGCCGCGCAGGAAGGGTTGCGTCTTGCCGGTGTCGGAAACGGGACGGTCATTGATTTCGTGCAGTTAAATCGAGGGCTGTCGGAAGGCATCTCGATTGTTGGGGGCAGCGCAAACTTGCGACACACGGTTTACACGGCGAACGGCGGCAGCGCCTTGCGTTGGACGGGTGGCTGGGTGGGTAAGGCACAGTATTTGCTTATGCAGGTGGATCCCGCCAACTCCAGTTTTGGTGCAAGTGCCATTCGTGGTGAGAACGGGACGAACGCGCAGTCGAACAACTCACCGCGCAGTGCTCCGCAAATCTTCAATCTTTCGGTATTGACGGTTGGCGGCCCTGCAGCCGGTGCCAGCGCCGCAGCGATTTCGTTGGCCGGTGGTTCGGCCGGAACGTTTCGCAATGTGTTGTTGCATGGCGCGGCCGTAGCGGTCGACATAGATGATGCCGCAACCTGCGCGCTAATCGGTAGCGGCGCGCTCCGCATATCCAATTCGATGTTTGCGAGCACCGGGTTCATTGGTGATGTCGACGCCGACCCGACCAACTGCTCGACCTATGCATCGCCGAACGTGGAGCGCGATTGGATACTGGACGCGGCGAATGCCAATCAAGTGGTCGCAACACCCGCGCAGGTGCAAGCGCTGGTAAAGGGCCCGAGCGAACTCATAACACTTGACGGACGCCCCACAGCGGCGCTGCCAAGCGTCGCACCACCGGCGGATGGCTGGTTTGATCCGCAAGGCAATTTTCTCGGCGCCTTGAGTTTCGCCAGCACTTCTCCCGAAGCATCAATTCCGTGGCATTCTGGATGGACCGCGCCCGCTCCGGTACCACCGCCGGCGATACCCGGCAATATCATCGGGCGGGTGTTCAGCTCGCAGCTGAGCGGTGCGTTTGTTGGCATAAACGTGAACACCATTCGCTTGCCACAAACGGTGCAGACCATAGCCTTGGGTCTCTTCTCGTTTGGAACGGCGCCTGTGGGCCCGAACCAGGTGTATGCCAGCAATTTGCCGGCTGGATGCAGCGTTCCCGACCCGGTCGATGTGTTCGTGCCGGTTGCGGATACTGCGCAAGCAATTCTGCTGTCCATTTGCGGTGTCGCGGGAGGCGCAGCAGAAGTTACGGCCGGGGTGCAACATACCTGTGCGCTCTCGACGTCGGGTGCGACCGCATGCTGGGGCTACAACTTGTACGGGCAGATTGGTGACGGAACCAACAACAACCGCTTGAGCCCCACGACGCTTGGGACGCCGCCCAACTTTGCATCGCTGTTCACCGGCGTTTACCACAGTTGCGGCCTTGGTGGTTCCGGGCAGGCGTACTGCTGGGGATGGAATCCGTATGGTCAGTTGGGCGACGGCACAACCGGTCCGTTTGCATCGCAGCGGCGCTTGCCGATTGCTGTATCTGGATCACACACGTTCAGCCAACTCGCGCTTGGAGCGGGGCACACCTGCGGACTTGATGGCGCGGGTGCTGCGCACTGTTGGGGGGAAAACGGAGCTGGCCAACTGGGTGATGCCAGCTCGGCCCTTGGACATCCGATTCCTGGCCGCGTGCAGGGCAACCACACGTTCAGCCAATTGGTTGCAGGGCTCGTGCATACGTGTGGGCTGACGGCCGCTGGCCAAATTTGGTGTTGGGGCGGAAACGGCGCCGGACAGATTGGCGACGGAACCTTTAGTGTGAACCGACCAGCACCTGTGGCTGTTGCTGGCGGGCACGTGTTCGCGCAGATCACGGCCGGACGCGAACACACCTGCGGGCTCAAGGCAAATGGGCAAGCCTGGTGCTGGGGCGCGAATGTTTATGGGCAGGTGGGGTTCGTACCGGGCATTGTTCACGCTGTGCCCGTGCAGGTCAGTGGCGGTCTGACGTTCGCGTTTCTGGACGCGGGCACCTACCACACCTGCGGCATCACTACGACCGGTGCGTCCTACTGTTGGGGTGCGAACTATGCGGGACAGCTCGGCAATGGCACTGAGAACGACGCGGTCGCACCACAATTGGTGTCGGGCGGTCAAGTGTTTGCCAGACTTTCTGCGGGTGGGTCGCACTCCTGTGGCGTGACCACCGCGACCGGTGAAATCTGGTGCTGGGGTGACAACAGCACCGGACAACTTGGTCTGGGTTCGAACACAGGGTCGCTGGTTCCGGTGCGCGTCACGTTTCCGTAACCGGTCAGCGCTTTTGGTCTGAAGGGTTGCGGGTGTCGCAGGAATGATGCGGAGCTGTAACAAACCGGCGACGCGGCTTACATCGTTTACCCGGATATTTGATAGTTGTACATGCGAAAACTTGCGTTGATGCTGTTGTGCGCCGCGACCGCCTCTGCGTGCGGTGACGTGGCGTCTGCACCACCTGGTGAACAGCCGTGCAGTACGCCGCTGTCGTTGCAGCGAGGTGAAGTGAAAATGTTGAGCGGAAGCGCCACCGTGGCGTGTATCGTCCTCGCGTCGAACACCGAGGCCAGCGAACATCTGTTCATCACCGCGAATGCCGCAGCGACGCAGGACAACCTGCAACCGTATTCCGTCAGCGCGATACTTGGCACGTCTTTGGCTGCAGCGCGATCGGCAAGTGTTCCGGCCGAATGGGAACCCATGCGGCGGGCAGAACGCCAGGACGAAATGCAATTCCGTGCTACATTCGAAGATCGCCTGCGACGCACCGAACGGATGCAGCTGGCTCCGCATTCAATTTCTACGCTGGGAGCCGCGTCGCGCGCGATACAGTTGGCACGTTCACCCAGTGGCGCCGCACGTTCGGCTGCCGCAAGGGTCGGCGACACACTGATCTATCGCGTTGGCAATGCAGCCAGCAGCAATCTCTGTACGAACTTTCAGACGGTGCGTGCCGCGGTGAAGGCGATTGGCAGCAAGGCTACGATTGTGCAGGATGTGGCGTCACCACCGGGCGGGTTTAGCGAGAGCGATTTTGGTGAGATGGCCAACGAATTTGACACGGTCATTTATCCGACGGATGCATCGTGGTTTGGCATCCCGACTGATGTCAATGCGGACGGCCGCATCACCATTCTGTTCACGCCTGAAATCAACAAACTGACACCCACGGGCTCACTGGGCTACGCGGGTGGCTTCTTTCACTCGGCCGATCTTCTGGCGCGATCGCTTCCGTCGCAAGGTTACAGCTGCACCGCCAGCAATGAACAGGAAATTCTGTACTTGTTGGTGCCCGATCCGAACGGGTTGGTAAATGGCAACCGGTTCTCTGTGTCCACCGCCCGCGAATCGTCGCGCGGCACATCGGCGCACGAATTGCAGCACATGATTAATCAGGGCGTTCGCCAAACGGCGCCGTCCACCAGCCAGCGCGAAGTCACGTGGCTGAACGAAGGGTTGTCACACTTCGCGGAGGAAGCCGTGGGTCGGGCAGCACGGGGTTTCACTGATTTCCGGCGGTTGACGTGGAACAACGTGCTGGTCGATCTCGACGATTTCGATTCGTTCTTCCGTCAGAATTTGCTGCGTTTTCGTTTCTGGATGCAGCGGCCCGACCTGGCCTCACCCGTCAGCGAACTGGCGGGATCGCAACTCGCACCGCGGGGTGCGGCCTGGGCACTGGTGCGTTACTCCATCGATCAGTATTCCAATGGCAATGCGCGTGCATTTACGCGAGCGCTTGTTGCAGGTCCCGAAACCGACATTGCCAATCTGGTGGCGCGTGCCCGCGTTCCGTTCGAGCAAATACTGCCGGGGTTTCTGGTGGCCAACTTTGCGGATACAACGGTCGCGGGCCTGGGCGCGCGATTCCAGTACAGCAGTTGGGCTATGCGCGATGCCATGAATAACCTGAATGGGGGCGTATCCCCGTTGCGCGTCACGCCGCTACCCATCGATGCCAGTACACAATCCCTGTCGGGATCGGGCAATTACTTCATGCTGACGCGCACCGCCGGCGGTGGTGCGGCGACGTTCAGGATGCTGTCGGCGTCCGGCGGTGCGGTTGGATTTGCGGATGCCCGGGTGTACGTGGTCCGCGTGAAATAGCGTACCGACTGCGAGCGGTGGCTACAGTCTGATTCGCTATCGGAACAAGTCCATGTCCTGCAATCGCGTGAAGTTTCCGGCTTTGTCAATGAGGTAGACAACGGCACCCAGGTAGTCGTTCCAGGCGCCAAAGCCTATGCCGAGTGGCAGTTCCGGAACGGTTGCGCCGATAATGCCTGCTGGCTGTGCGACCAGTCTGTCTGGCTGTCCATCGGGAAGGGAAATGGCGCCGTCGCGCAACACATACACCGCAAACGCGCCGACGTAGTCGCCATTCGGGTCGCTGAATGCACCACTGATCGACACACTCACCGTGCCATTAGTGCGCGCATTGAAATTGTTTGCAATTGGACTGCGAAGTGCGTCGCGCTTTGGAAGCGGGACTTCAACGAACTCGGAGGTATTCCCCCGCTCGTCTGCAACCCACGCGGCCAGGCACCGATTTGCCAACAGATTATCGGAGACTTCGAGATCGTAGCCGCCCACAATAACGGCCGTATCCTTCAACGTAACGTTTATGGCGCCACTGAATCCGCCGCGCCGGCGTCCGCCTGTCGGCAATACGCTCCGACGATTGCAATCCGTGATATCCACGAAGATGCGTTCAATGTCTTTATCCGGATCGGTGGCGCGGATGAGATATCCAATGGACCCTTCGGAATAACTGCCGGAGAGTTGTACGATGCGCGGTCGTCGTGTGACATCGGCACACACGATGCGAAACGGCACGAATGCCCCGCCGGCTGGCGCAATGTTGACGGATACCTGCTCACCCCCATCACTGGTAATGACGCAATTGGACGCGACATGGCGAAGATTGACCTCGTAGCGGCCGGCGGGTAGTCCATCAATGCGGACGGTATCGTTGGCAGCAATCACGGTCGCGTACTGATTGCCCGCCGCACCTTTCACGGTGAGGACAAAATCCGAGTCGGGCTTGACGCCGTCCGTGTAGGCGGCGACCACCAGTGCCGGTGCGCAACTGATGGCGAATCGCACCAGCGACGTATTGGTGTTGGGTGGCACTACGATGGCTTGCGCCGTGCCGTCGCGCACGCCACACGTTGGAGGGACGTCTGAGATATCAATGCGATACGACGCGGCCGGCACCGAGAGAATCGTGGTGTCTTTGGGCGTGGCGGTGAACGTCGTGTCGATGTTCAACGTACCGGACATCTCACGCACCCGAAAACGATACGGGCCGCGCGAAGTGACCTCGGCGGGTGCGTCCACCGAGACCAGCACCGCCAGATACGGCGGCTGCCGGCCACCGGAGATGCCGCTGGGCGTTTCACAGCCGGGCACCGCAGCAACCGCGAGAAGAGCTGCGAGCCGAAGGTGGCGAGCGATGCGGGAGCGTTTCATGATCGAAGTTTCACCATCTCCAATTGAACGTGCTTTGGGGCGGAGGCAAGGCTGCTCGTCCCCGTGCGCCGTGCTGTAACCGAATCGGTACACGCACGCGGAAATTCGCGTGAGATTGGTCAGATCAAAAAACATTCGGGGGCATGCGCAATTGCGCACACCCCCGTTCCAGACTGCACCATCACCATTCAATCAGTGCAACGCGGCTTGCGCCGCGGATGGATCACGGCGTTGAAGCCGTCGCCCAGCCGCGCGTCCAGCCGGCGTACCACGGGATGTTGCTCTTGTTTGCGTTCGCGGGCGCGACCGCGCCAATGAACGTGGCCGTCACGTCAAAGAACCCATCAGCCGGGGGCGTCGCGCCACCGGTGGCGGTGCCGAAGGCCGGACGGAAGTCGGGCACCATCACATTGAGCGGGCTGAGCAATGGGCTGGTAGCGACGTTCGTGTTGCTCGAGCCAGCCAGCAGAATCGCGGCCGATTCGTTCGCTTCGCACGCCGGGTCTGGCGTGTCGCTCGCGTCCAACCGGGTGTTGGCGGCAAAAATTGAATTCTTGAATTCGAAACCCGTTGCCGTGTTCCAGTCCACGCACGTCGACGCGTCGTCGATGTCGAGTGCAAACGGGAAGTTCTGCACGAGGAAGTTGAAGTGCTTCGGGCGTGTTCCGCGACGTACGTGCAGTCCGCCGACGCTGTTGTTCCCCGGCGCTCCTGACGTGCTTGTCACAAACGCCTTGCCAACGAGGGTAGCGTTGTAGATTTGCGGCGTCGCACGCGGCGTCGCGTCGTTCGCGAACTCATAGTTGTCCTGCTCGAAGCCCTTGTCGCTGTCCAGCGAATCGTGCTGTACAATGACGAACTGCGCCTTGCCGTTCCAGCCTTCGGTGTAATCGAAGGAGTCGTCGGAGTTGGCGGTCAGCACCAGGTGCTGCATGTTCACCGTGCCACCGAACATTTCGATGCCGTCATCAAGGCCGGCGTGCACCTGGATGTAGTCCAGCGTCGTGCCGCGGCCAACGCCGTTGAGCGCCAGACCGTTCAGTTCGTTGGTCGGCGTAAAGCGGAAGCCGGCGTACTCAATGCGGACATACTTGAGCGTACCACTGTTGTCGTTGTCGTTGCAGCCGCCGTACAGGAAGCCTGACGGTCCTTCGGCCTGCTTCTCACGGCATCCGCCGGCCGTACCACGGCTGGTAATGGCGGGGCTGGTCAACGCGCCATCGTTCAGCGACGCGTTGCCGAGAATCGTGAGGCCGCCCCAGCAACCCTTGAATTTCGTGGCGCCGACGCAGGTCATGACAATGGGCTGTAACGCAGTGCCCACCGCATTGATCATCCCGTCCCGGCCGACAAAGAGCGCCGCGCCGCCAACACCCGGGCCTGAGCCCTGCTGACCTTCAATGCGCGTACCGGCTTCAATGGTGAGCGTTGCACCACCCGTCACGTTCACGGCGCCCGACAACTCATAGATGTTCGTGTTGTTCCACGTAGTGTTGGTCGAGATGTTGCCCGTCACCACAATACGGTTGCTGGCGGGGGCCAACGGACGGCCGGGAATGATTTCGCCGACGACCAGCTGATCGATTCCCACGAACTCGTTGATCAGCGCAACGCCGTCACCGAGGGTGATCAGGCGCGTGCCGTTGCCTTCCAGTCCTGGTGGCAATGCATCACCGACTTCGCCGAGTCCTGGTGCGTTGAACGGGAGCACGTTGCCCGACACGACGGCATCGCGATCGCCACTGGGCCCGGTGCCATCGGTGCCAATGATCATTTCGTTCAGACCTACCGAGACGTTGATGATGTACAGCGCGTCAGCGAGCGTGACGTTGCCATCAAAGTTGGTGTCTCCGAACTTGAGACCGTTGCGCACTTCGCCCGGATCCATGGACGGCTTGCCATTCAGCACGGAAGCATCCATGACTTCCACGACTTTGGCCCAGTCCTGAACGGAAAGATGTGACGCATTGCCCGTACCGAGTGCGGCGTTCGTGTACACGCCGCGCCCGACGGTGATGTTCAGCAGCTTGACGGGCGAGGAGTTGCTGGCTGCCTCTTCCATCTCGAAGGACAACGATGACGTGTAGCCGGCGCTCATCACCTCAAACACCAGGGGCAGCGTATGATCGATGCCGGTAACGTCCAGCACGGCCAGACGCAATTCGCCACGATCGGCGTTCCTGTCGTTTACCAAGGCAATTTGCGTGCTTGGAACCTCGCGGGACTGGCCGCGATAGCGGAGTTTGGATGGATCGAAACGCAGGAATCCCTGCAGGCCACCGATATTGTCGGTTGACGTGTTCGTCAGCGCCACCGCGATGCGTTGGCCGCCGACGGCGTTCGCACTGGACACCTCGAGACTGAGCGCTGTCCGAGCGGGTTCAGCCTGAGGGGCCCGTACTGGATCGGACGACTCGCACGCGGCGAGAATCCCGAGCGTCGCGAAACCCAGCGCGGCATTCCGGAATGTGAAATTTCTAGACTGCATGGAAGCGAATCTCCTGGGATATTGGGACGTCGTCACCCGTCGGTGCGTGGAGTGTCCACGCACCGACGGTGACCGACGAGATGTTCGAGAGTTACGGGATGATGAGCGACGGCAGCGCGACCACGGCCACCGTGCTCGTGACGTTGATCAGCGACGTCGTGGCCAACGCTTCCGTGACCAGCAGCGTGGGGTTGATGGTGCCGGAGAACCCGGTCGCGATGTTGAACGTGAGGCGGATGAGCTGCTGGTTACCGGTCACGGTTGCGCCAGAGGTGCTGGCTACGGCCACACTGGCTTGAGCAGCCGCCGTTCCGGCGCTGGTTTCATTGACCACACCAAGGTCGAACTCACCACCCACACCCGTCAGCGTGCGGGCGATGTAGTCGAGTCCGACGCCGTTGTACGAAAGGCCGAAGGAAATACCAGCCAGATCATCAGCAGCGCTGCCGTTGATGTCCGGGCGTCCTGGCGCCCCACCCATGTTAATGGCGAACTCCAGAGTAACCTGGCGACCAGTCGGTCCCGTATTCGTGATGGCGCCCCATGTCGCGCTGAGCGGATACGTCACTGGAGCCGGCGGGCAGTTGACGACGATGTTGACCGTCAGTGAACCCGTGGTGACGCCGGTGTAGGCGTACGGGCTGGCGTTCACGCAACCGGCAGGCAAGTTGCCAATCGTGATGCCACCGTTCGCCGGAATGGTCGGAACCAGCGTACGCGTGTACGCGCCCGCCGCACTGGTGGAAACCGAAGCGAGTGCCGCGCCGCCAGTTGGAGTCACAACGACGGTCACGCCGCTGAGGTTCGCACCCTGCACGCTGGTGACCGTTCCGGTGATCGTACCGGTCGGGACAGCGCACGTGGCGGTGAAGTTCTGCGTGAACGTTCCGCCCGCAGGCAGCGTGACGATGATTGAAGCTGGTGAAAGCGTGCAACCCGCTGGGAGATTGCTGACCGAGATGGTCTTGTTTGCGCCGGACGCCACGTTCGCGATGGAATACACACCGCTCGCGTTCGAGCTGCCGGAGAATCCGCCGGACACGTTGATCAACACGTTGTTGAGCGGACCGATGTTGGAACCAACGGTGCCGGTCACCGTGGTCGGATTCGGCGTGACCGTCGACTGGAGATCGGCCGCGAGAATCAGTTTCACGCGGAAGTCACCGACAGTCGGATCGATCAGGAAGCCAACCGACTGCGCAGCGGACGCGCCGAGCGGTCCAATGGTGGCGAACTCTTCAAAACGGAAACAGTCGTTCGACGTGGCAAGGCAACCGATGTCGTTGAAGAAGTTGTGCGGTGAACCATTCCAATCGTTGCTGGCAACCACGGCGCCGAAGCGCGGTGAGACGACGATGATTTCGTTGCCGTTCGTGCCAACGCTGCCAGATGTGGTGGTGACGGAGATTTCGAACGGGAACGCCTGCACCCCTGACGCACCAGCGGGGGGAGTCGGGAACGTCGGGGTAATGAGGTTCAAACCGGCCAGCTTGTTGTTGACCGTGAGGTCGAACGTGATGAGCACTTTGCCCGGCACGGACGCACCAACGGCACCCGCAATAAAGTTGGTCGCCGTCAAATCGACGACGTCACCACCGAGCAGCGACAGTTGTGCGTCCTGCGCATTCAGATTGAGGTTTGCTGCACTGGTGCGATTGGTAATGCCGGCCGTTGGCGCGGTGATTTTGACGGTCTTTTTCAGCGCGCTGACGTCCATGATAAACGCGGCACCGCGATACTGAGCGGGAATGGCGGGAGCACCAGGAAGAACTGGTGCGACATTCACGGGAGTGCCTTCTGAACAAGCGCCGAGCGCGAAGAGCGCGGTCGCGCTGGCGAGCGACGCAATGCGCCGGCCGTAGTGCATAACACCTTTCATTTGTTACCTCTTCCAGGGAAAGCGGGTTGAGGTCCGTTCCGTCTCGTGTGTTCGGTGACCCGACCGGCATGACATGACACGTTGGCCGCATTGGCAGTGAAGCGCAGATGGCGGTTCACCCTGTGTGTCGTGTTGTAGCCTCGTGGCTTTGCGTCGCTGGTTTTCACCAGCTTTGCCGTTTTCGTGTTCGCGCGTAGGGAAAGACCTGTGCAGCGGTGAAGCGCAGAACATCGGACGCACACGTCACGATTGACGACATTGGCGTGTACCGTGTGGCGTGAATTTCGTCACGGTTTGGTGCATGGTACGTCACCGAATTTCACATGGCTACCGCACAAAACACTTCTTCGAATGAAACACACGTGTGCAACAAGGTGCGGACTGTTCGCGTGTGAACGCCACCGTGCGAACGTGCTTCCTGCGCGTAGACAACGAGGCCCGCGCAGGAGGGATTGTTACGGGATGTTGAGCGTTGGCACGGTTTGCACAATCACACTCGTCGTGATGACGCCGGTGGTATTCGTATTGGCGAGTGCTTCGGTGACGGTCACGGTCGGTACGATGGCGCCACTAAAACCGGTTCCAATGTTGAAAGTGAGACGTATCAGTTGGATGTTGCCGGTCTTCGTCGCGCCGCTGGTGCTGGTCACGGCTACGGCAATTCGCGCACCGGCGGTTCCCTGCGCTGACTCGTTCACCACGACCAAATCAAATTCGTCGGGCGAAAGCCCGGTGCGCGCCGTCCAATCCAGGCCCACCCCGTTGTAGAACATGTTGAATGCCAAGGCCGCCAATGGATCGGCATTGGCTCCGTCGATATCTGGTCGGCCCGGTGCTGCGCCCATATCAATGGCAAACGTCAACGTCACTTGCCGACCCGTCGGGCCCGTGTTCGTAATCGCCCCCCAGGTTGCGGTCAGTGGATACGTATGCGCCGCAGCAGGACAGGTGACCTCAATGCTCCTGGTCACCGACCCGCCCGCCGTGACCCCCGTGTAGGCCTGCGCGCCCGGATTGGTGCATCCCGTTGGCAAACCGCTCACGGTTATCGAACCGGCACCCACCGGCACACTTGGTACCGTGTACACACCCGTGGCATTCGTCGTCACCACCGGAAGCGCCGCAGCGCCGGTGGGCGTGAGTGTGATCGACACACCCGACAACGCGCCTCCGGTGCTACGTGTCACGGTACCAGTCACGGTTCCCGCAGTCGCTGTTGCGCAGGTGACGGTCACATCCCGTGTCACCGTGCCTCCCGCGGTCAAACCACTGTAGGGCAAGGCCGCAGGGGCCGTACACCCACTGGGCAAATCAGACACGGTGACCGATCCGGCACCAGCGTTTGCACCCGTGCCAATTGGCACATTCGCGACCGCATACGAACCGTCCACGCCAGTGTTGACAAACGTCGGCGTCGATCCGCCCGTCGGTTGCACCACGACGCGCACGAATCCAAGGCCGCTGCCGTCGCTCGCGCGGGTGACCCGTCCGCTGATCGTTCCGGTGGTTGCACCGCCCGTCGTGCACGTCACCGAGAATGTCGCAATTGCCGTCGTGCTCGCGGCTACCGTCACCGTCTGCACGGAGGGCGCCGTGCAGCCCGCCGGCAAATTGGAAACCGTGACCGTCTTTGCACCAACGGCCACATTGGGCACCGTAAACGCGCCGGTGGAATTGGTGGTGACGGCTGCGCTGCCATTCACCGTCACGGTTGCACCGGCTAACGGTCCGACCGTGGGAGAAATCACACTGCCGGACACCGTTCCGGTCGCGGGCCCAGGCCCACCGGCTGTCGCAATCACGATCACGAGATCGCGCGTCGCTGTGCCACCAACGTTATCGGTCACCGTGAGTCGCACGGTGTAGCTGCCGGCCGCCGCGTACGTGTGGGTAACGCTCGCGCCAGTTCCTGACGTATTGTCACCGAAGCTCCACGCAAATGAAGCGACGGTGCCGTCAGGATCGGTGGATTGTGCTCCCGAGAACGACACGCTCGTCCCGGCGGTTCCGGTTGTTGGACCGGTTACGACAGCCGTGGGCAGTTGATTCTGCGGACTGCCCCCCGCTGCAATATTCAACGTGCCCTCTTCTACTCGGACCTTGCTCACGATTGCGACAAGCGGCGGTGCAAAAACCTCTGACAAGGTTGTAGACGTTCGGACGCTGGAGCCGACGGCACCGACCACCGTGTACCAGGTGCGCACTATTTGAATGTCACCGGTCAGACCCGTGCCGTCGGTGTTGGTGGCCGCAAGAGCCAGAATGTTTGGCTGCGGACGATTCACCGTTGTGAGGTCAAACGAGCGTACACTTCGCGCGCTGTCGTAGCGCACGACGGCATTGTCAAACTGAATGTTGGCTGAGACACCGGACGCCTGTTGCGCGGCTTGTGCCCGCAAATCCAGTGACGTCAACAGTGAAACCTTGTCCCCCGGCCGCGCGCTTTGCGCCGACCACACGTGACGCAAGATCAAGGGTTTCCCGACCGTATCGACCGGAACGACCGGCTTTCGACAGGTCAACGCGAATCGCACGGTGTCGATGGCGAGAGCCTTGAGTTGAATCGTTTGCTTTCGTTCACCCGCCAAGACGCACGGAGGGTCGATGTCCGCCATCGAAATTTCGTACTCGGCCGGACGCAGATTGTCGAACCGCACGACGCCATTTGCGTTGGACAACGTACGAAATTCGAAGTACACGCGTTCATTGGCGGGAACGCCGGCATCCTTGATCAGGCCGGACGTTGTGACGATGATACCGTCCGCGTCGAGTGAATCCCCGTTGGTGGTGAGCGCTACAACAATGCTGGCCTTGCGCGGATCGCGGCAACTTACCGCAAACGCGACGGAAGTCACGGTGCGTGTACCGTCGTCCGACACGGTCACCGACTTGATTGAGTCGGCCGAGCTGGTGAATGCGCAATTACTCGCCAGGCCACGCAGGACGATCGAATACGATCCCTTGGTCACCGGAGAAACAAGCCGATCCGTATTGACTCCCACCGCAACGGATGAGGTGTCCTTTGGACCGCGAATCACCGCGGTGTAGCCGTCCGGATCGAGGGACTCGGCGGTGGCAAATGCCGTCGTGGTCTGAATACGAAGGCCCGGCATCGACGCCGTCTTGGCGCCGGCAATGTTGGACATCGCAGAACGCCCGCCGAGCCTGGATATCGCACGCACGCGATATCCGTAGTAGCGGTTTGGCTCGACCTTGGTATCAAAGTACGAAAGCCGGCTCGCTGCATCGGCTGGCAATGCGGCCTCCAGCGTTTCGAACTCACCAGTTAGATCAGCACGACGCTGCAGTTCGTATCCGCTGATGTCATCACCCGACGCGGGCCGCCACGAGACACGGACCGTCGACAGGCTTAACGCGTCGGCGCTGAGCTCACTGGGCGCAGGGACACTCGACACCGGTCCGCTGGTGTCTTTGCAGGCACCAGCGGCGCAGAGCACTGCAGCGCTCAGCAGGTTGACAACGCGAGACCATCCGCTAGCGCGCAAGGCTGGCACCCAGCTGAAGTGTGTAACCCGGTTTGGAGAAGGCTGTGTCAACCTCTCCGACTTTCACCTTCTGGAAAAATTTCGTCGTCACGTTGGTAAGATTTCTGCCGGATAACGTGACTGTGACGCGCTTTCCAATGGCCTGTTGCAACTTGGCGTCGAGGGTTCCGCGGCCTCGTTCCACGATATTGGGACCCTGCGTTGCGTTGACGCCGCCTGAACTGCGGAAGCCGTAACGCACAATGCGGTCTCCGAATTGGTTGTAGAGTAGCGTGACATTGAATGCTCCACCGCGCGTGCGATAGGACAGACTGCCATTGGCGATATAGGGCGATTGGCCTTCGAGCTGCAAATCGGCCGCATACGTGCCAAACTGCGGCGCAATCACGACGCTTGTTTCCACGTACGTGAAGTTCATACCCATAGAGAGTTGGGACAGGGGCCCCGGCAGGTACGTCAGATCCTGACGAAAATCAAATTCAGCACCGAAACTGCGCGCTGATTCGGCATTCTCGAAGCTATTGGTGCAACCGTTGCGCCCTTGCACCACGCGAACGATTGGCTTCTTGAAGTCCTTGAAAAACCCACTCGCCGAGACCACTTCGCCGGCCCTAGGGTACCACTCAAGTCGCGCATCGGCATTCAGGATGGTCGACCGCTTGAGGTTTGGATTCCCGATGGTCGAGCAACTCCCGGCCACTTCCACGTATTCGTCCTGAGACAATTCGCGCGTGTCCGGGCGAGCCACACTCTGGAAACCAGCGACCCGAAAATTTATGCGGTCGGATACGGCGAACGTGGCATTTGCTGAGGCGAGGATGTCCTTGTTGCGCTTGAGCAGCGGGATCACGGCAGAATCGCCACGGGCGAAACGGGCTCGGCCACCGTCAAAGAGATCGATGCTCCAGTCTTCCATGCGCGCTCCCGCCACTATTCGCAAGCGCGAAATTTGCAGGTCCAGCATTCCATAAGCGGCCATCAACGTTTCGTCCGCATCGTATGGCTGGGCCACTTGGCCGGGGAATGTCAGATTCAGATAACTACCAACGTTTTCCGGCGTAAACAGCAGCTCGGGCGGCAAGTACACGAGATCGTCGGGAACATCGTTTCCCGTTCGCGGATTAAACGAAACGAGCTTCGCGTCGAAGGCGCGCACTTTCGAGCGCATCATTCCACCAGCCTTGAACGCAAAGGAACTTCCAAACAGCCGAATGGGAACCAGCAAGTCGGCCTGTGCCGCATATTGCCGATCGCGCAACGTCCGGAACCAGACGTCGCTGTTGTTCCCCAGGCCGTAACGGCTTCCATTCGGACTTCGGAGATACTCCAGTTGCCGATTGTCAGGTTCATCGCGGCCAGACTCGCTCAACGTGCCCTTCCATTCAAATCGGGTCGAGCCAAGAAAGGGGAGCAGGTGTTCCCCGACAAGTTGCGTTTGCAGCAGATCGCGTTCGATGTACTGAAACTGGAACTGACGCAGATCACCGTTGCGATCTTCGCTGAACCCTTCGCTCGTGCTGTATATCTCTTCCGCACTGCGTGTGTACAAATTCTTCCAGCTGACCTTCGATGATCGTCCAAGGCGAAGCGAGACGTTTGCCACGCCGCCCCAATCGATGGTGTTCCGATGGTCCTGATACACGAAGGCCCGGTTCGGCGCTGTCGGATCTGCGAAAAACTGGAAGAACCGATTGGCCTGAAAGTCACTGCCAGACGAGTAGGTCAGCGACACCACGTAACCGAGCGCGGCGCGTTCTGAAGGACGCTGCCCGCCCAGCGTCATGCCAAGCCCAAGATTGAGCGGCGTTCGAACCGGTCGCGGTGCCCACTCATTCCGGATCCCCTCGGCATACCGCTCGACACCAAACAAGGTCGCGAGCGATGAATCGGTCGGGAAAACGGGGGCCGCCCGGCGACCGTTGTCGACTCCGAAGAAATCCGTTCCCGCCTTGTGCGGAAACGGCAGTTTCTTGAAGGTGCCCTGCGAATTGTAACCCTGCGAAATGCTGAATTGACGAATGGTGTTATCCGGGAATTCCTTGGTCTTGATTTCGACCGCACCGCCGGAAAAATCACCAGGTTTGTCAGGCGTCGCCGACTTGGTGACTACAATTGATTCAAGAAGACTCGCCGGGAAAACATCGAGCGGGACAATCTTCTTGGCCGGTTCGGGACTGGGTACCTCCGCGCCATTCAAGAGGGTCGTGCTGTAGCGTTCCGATAGACCGCGAGCCACGAGAAACTTGCCTTCGACAATGGAGATGCCACTCACCCGTGTGGCCGCTTCCCCGGCGTTTGAGTCGGGCGTCTTCCGAATCTGTTCAGCACTCACTCCATCCGAAGCCGACGGTGCGCGCTGCTGCGCCGCCAGCAAACTCGCCTGGCTGGCCGAACGATCCGTACGCGTTTCCTGCACCACAATTGATTGCAGCGCCACCGCGACATTCCCAATGCTGAAATTCACGATGGTCGCTTCTGTCGCACTGACCGCGACGTTGTCAAACTGCTTTGGCTGAAATCCAAGACGCCGCGCCAATATCGAAATCGGGCCGACCGGCACCCCGACGATGGTGTATCGGCCATCGAGGTCAGTACGCGCGCCCAGGGTTCGTCCCACGACGGTGACCGTCACATCCGCCAGCGGCTGTCCCGTGCTGACATCCACCACGCGTCCTGTGATTCGCCCCCGCGCCTGGGGCGGCGCCGCCGGTTGAACGGTGGTTGCCGCCGGCACCACCGGTGTGGCTTGCGCGAGCAACTCCCGCTTCGCGCTCAGCGCGATGACGAGTGCCAGTGCGACGACCGCACGCGAACTCCACGAACTGCTGACCACCACGAGTAACTGCGTGCGTTCAACTGCGGGCATCGGTTGGCTAAGGTCTAGAAGGTGATGACTTGCGTGGCGATAGCGTCGCCGTTGGCGGTGACCCCGATGCCGAGGTAGGTGCCGCCAGGTAATCCGCCAAAATCGTAGGTCCAGATGCGCACAATGCCGTTGTCTGCGCCAACAGGCGTGACCACTTCCCCGATCACACGCCACACATCCGGGTTGACGGTCAGCCCACTCGTCTCAAGGCGCACGAGCATGACGCGCGCGAAGGGCGACACCACTTGTCCTGACGGGCCAATTGCTTCGAGTCGCAAACCGCTTCCCGCAACACGCCGCCACAACCGCAATTCGTTCTGTGTACCCGCGGCATCACGGAACCCGGAAAACGCACCGGGTGATTGGACCGAGCCCGCCACCAGCGCTGCATTTGCGGCCAGCGTGGCGGGCACCGCACCGAACGCAAAGTCCGTCACCCATCCGTTTAACGAAACGGGCTTCGCGGTGAATGACGGATATGCCTGCGGCGCGTCCAGCGCGTCCACGACTTCCAGGCCGCGAACGAAGCTCGGAATAGTGAACGCCGGATGCGCACCCGCAATCGGCGACGTGAGCAGCGTATCAAACGCCGTTCCAATTGGAGTTGCGCCGCCAAGTGGTGTTCCGTACGAAAGCATTCGAGTGGGCGCAGGCAGATTCGGATATTCGATCATCACGCCGCCCCGCGAGAGCTCGACGTTATCGGTGGCCAACACAATCAACGCAGCCGGCTGGCCGCCTATCAGCACTCCCGCCGGACCCAATCCCGTGAGAAACGGAGCCGAGATACCCGTTCCGGCATCAATGAGCGCGCGCTTGGTGCGGGGTGCACTGATATTCCCGGCCTGATCCTGTGCCGTCGCCGAAAATGTGTAGTAGCCTTCGACTCCCGTACCGCCATCAATGGAGGCGGAAACTCTCCGGAAATTGTCGGGCAGTACCGTTTCGAAGGCCGTGAGAACAGGCGTACACGCCGGACCACTGCCAATCACACACGTCGTGGTGCCACGAAACGACCCCGCTGCGTTTGGTTGCGCGAACCGCATGACGGAGATTCCCACCCGACCATCAGGAAGACCCGACCGGTCGTCAATGGCGTCGACGGCGAACACCCGGGGACCAAGATTGCCGACCGCTGACGTGAAGATGGAATCGCTGTTGGTGGAAACCAGCGTGCGCCCAGTTGGCGAACCAGTGGCGTAGCGAAGCGTCGGCGGCAGCAAATCGACACCAAACCGATTCCCGGGGTGTACCCCCGCTCCCGACAACGCGACCGTTCGAGTGTTGCCCAGCCGATCAGCCAGACGCGCAATGACGGTGTATGCGGAATTGGTATTGGACGGCGGGAGTTGCGCGCCGGCGGTCACTTGGGTGGTGTCGGTCAATGCTCCACCGACGGCCTGAAACGTGACGCTCGCCGACGTAACCGTCGGTGGATTTTGCGGTCCCGGCAGTCCAACGCCCACATCGGGAACCAGGCCACTCAATCCAGAGGCAAATTCGTACGCGCCGTTGATCCAGTTGTTCGAGTTCTGCTTCGCGGTCGAAATCACGAGCGTCGGCGCAGGCGGCGGCGCGTTGTCAATGCGAATACCCTCAAGCCGTGTACCCGAAGTGAACGTGGGCTGCACGTTGGCAATACCCGCGCCCGAACCGCTGCTGATGGCGGGCACCAACGGCAGTGCATTCCCCGTCACATCGGACGCGACGATGGAAGGAATGTCGCCGCTTTGGTATGAATCTCCCACGGTTGTGGTGACAAACCCCAATGGGAATATCAAGGTGTCAACGGATTGTCCGTTGGCCGTTGACGTGACCGAAGCGGCAGGAGCATTCCCGGGATACGAGATTACCCGCGCGCCGAGTTGCCGGCCCGAGAACAGTACCGGAGTGCTGGTGACCACCAGTCCCCGCCCTGCCTGCATCCAGCGCCGACCGTTCGCATCAAGCGCGGACGGAATTCCGGTGTTGGACAACGGCCGAACTTCCACGAGAAACCCGTCCGGATTGTTCAAGCGAATGCCAACCGAACTTGACGCGGTCTGTTGTGTTGCGCCGCCTGGCGTACCCTCTACTGCCACAGCGCGCAGCAACGTCTGCAGATTGCGAAACGCAACGGTACCGGTGGTGGAATTGAATGCGTCACTGCGAAAACTCTGCACAATGACTGCGGCAAGCCTGGCCGTGCTCGGACCCATTGGTTCGCTTGCAACTATCTGCCGCGTGGTGGGTCGCTGCAGGGCTGGCGCGAACAAGGCGCTCGATTGCGCGGCCGTGAACGACTGCGAAGCGACGACTGTGTCGCGATTGTTGTTGGAGATGACCAGGTCCACGCGCGAAAGTGGACTTTCACCGGGCTCGACGTTGATCAGCACATCCACCTGGCCGAATACGTTCTGCACGTCCACCGGAATGCCGGTGCCACGGCTTGTGATTGCCTGAATGCTGACTCGTGCACTGGTCGCGGATCGCACGGTAACCGGCATGGAGGTCGTGACGCTGGTGTCGGAGACCGAACGTGCCACAATTGAAGAGGAGCCCACGCTGACAGCAGAAACGAGCCCCTGCGCCGTCACCGTGGCCACCGCTGGATTGCTGGACGAGTAGGTGACGTTTCGATTCGAACCGGCGTCGGCGGTCACCGTGGCCGACACACCCTGCGTTTGGCCCGGAATCAGCGTAACTGATGACGGCGCGATACTAATGTTGTGAATACCGGTGTATCGTGGACCCACCGTCACCGATACGACACTCACCAGGGCAGGATTCGCGTCGGAGCTGACGGTGATCACGGCCGGTCCCACCGAGACACCAGTGAGAATTCCCGTTTGGGTGACGGTCACACGACGCGGGTCAGATGAGCGCCAGGTAATTCCCTGTTCCGCTCCCGAATCGGCCACCACCTTCGCCACCATGACGAGATCTTCCGAAACGCGCACGGCGGCAGGGTTCGGAAACACGTCCAGGGAATACACCTTCGGTTCCGGTGGAGCAACCAGATCTTCACCGCACGAGACAAGAACGGCGTTGGCCGCGAGCAAGAGGCAAACGTTGGCAACCCTGCGTGTAGTGCTGGACACGTGTGTTTCGATCCGATGGAAATTCGCGCGGCGACGGTCGCTATAAGTGGAACGTCACAGAGCAGAACAACCGGTGTTGCACCGCGGTCGTGTTACTGTCGTGAGTCCGTCAACCCAGTTTCTGTGCACGAATGTGTCGGGCGTTGGCGTTGATTGCCACGGCTTTGTGACCTTTCGGGCGATTCGTTGCCACACCGAAACAAACAATGCATTCCCGACGGTTCAGTGTACCGGCTGCTGATTCCGGCACATTCGTGATGGCCCGTCGGTGCCTGAGAGTGAGCGATGGCTGCACGACGGCCGCTGGTGTCACATTCTGTTGAGGGTTCGCCCGCGAACAGTCCGTAATGCATTCGTGACAATTCAAATGGCCATCTTCCCGCGAGAGTTCTGAAATCACGCCGACACTCACACTGCAGCACACACCAAACGAGATCCGCCTACATTCTCATCAGCGCTGCGCTGGGCTACATGTCTATTCGCAGGAAAACAGTATTCTCATGGCGCACGCCAATTGCCCACACGCCTATCCGTGGCGTGGCTGCAATTTTTGTCGTGGCGGCACTCGTGTTCTTCGTTTTTGAAGCCACGAAATCGGCAATTCTTGGACCTGGATTGACGTTGTGGGAGTCGCACTCCGTCACAATCGTCTTTGGAAGTGTCGTTGCCGCGTTGGCCGGACACTGGGCGCTCGGCGCGCAGGCCAGGCTGCATGCCGAATTGCTGCAGCACGAATCGGAACGCCTTCGGATCGAATCTGACGCCACGACGCTCCGGGCCAGCGAATCGCGCTATCGCCAGCTGGTCGAACAGTCTCCCGATGCGACGGTCGTCCATCGAAACGGACGCCTGCTGTACGCCAACCCCGCCGGCCTGCGATTGCTTGGCGTGCAGGACCTCCCGGATATCGTCGGGTCGCCGTTGATTTCCTGGATACACGCTGACGATCGCGAACTGTTTGTGCACCGAATGAACACGCTCGGCGCAGACGAAACGCATCTGTTACAGTCCGCCGTGTATCAGTTGGTCACGCGGAGCCATGTGGTCCACCACGTCGAAGTCGTGTCCGTGCGTATCACGCACGACGGCGAACGAGCGGTGCAGACGGTGCTCCGGGATGTGACGGAAAAAACGCGACTCGAGCGAGAACTGTACCAGCAGGCGTTCCATGACGCACTGACGGGGTTGTCCAATCGCACACTGTTCCGGGATCGTGTCGATCACGCGTTGATGCGCTTGAAGCGGTCCGGCGATGGCATGGGCCGCGTCGTGGTGCTGTTTCTGGATCTGGACCATTTCAAAACAGTCAATGACAGTTTGGGGCATGCGGCTGGTGACGCCTTGCTGGGTGCGGTCGCGAAACGCCTGCTGGCCGCCACGCGCGGGTGCGATAGCGTGGCGCGCCTCGGTGGCGACGAGTTTGCGGTACTCCTCGAAGATGTGGCCACCGCGTCCGATCCACTGCTCGTTGCCGAACGTATCGTCGAATGTATGCGCGCCCCGTTTCCCCTGAACGGCACCACGGTCACTGTGGGGATCAGTGTCGGTATCGCCAGCGCGTCCGATGCGGACGACACCGATCCGTTATTGCGGAACGCCGACCTCGCATTATACGCCGCCAAGCAACAGGGTCGCGGGCGGCACGTTGCGTATGACCCATCCATGCATGTGGTCGCCGTGCAGCGGCTCATGCTGGAAGCCGATCTCCGGCCGGCCGTCGAACGGCTGGTGCTTGATGAAGACGACGTGCTGGACGAAATTCGCGTGGTCTATCAACCGGTCGTCGACCTGAGCACCGGCGCCGTCACCGGCGTCGAGGCTTTGCTCCGCTGGACGCGACCCAATGGACTGAACGTGCCTCCCAATATCTTCGTACCAATCGCCGAAGACACCGGGTTAATCGTCACATTGGGCCGATGGGTGTTGTATCGCGCGTGTCGACAGGCCGTCGCATGGGAATCCCTGGGCGTCACCGGTCACATTACGATGGGAGTGAATCTCTCGCGTCGGCAATTTCAGGAACCCGATTTCGTTGATGATGTGAGTTTTGCGCTGACGAGCTCGGGACTGGAGCCCTCGCGACTCATGCTGGAGATCACCGAAGGACTGATGATGGATGATGCATCGGCCACCCTCTTGCGCCTGCGCGCGCTCAAGGCGTTGGGCGTGCGGCTCGCGGTCGATGACTTCGGCACCGGCTATTCGTCCCTCAGTTATCTCCGTCAGTTTCCAATTGACATCCTGAAAATCGACAAGAGTTTCATTGAAGGCGTCGGGAACGGAGGTGACCACTCGGTCATCGCCAATGCCATCGTAACACTGGGTGCCGCGCTGTCGCTCACCACCATTGCTGAGGGAATCGAAAATCTCGAGCAGTTGCGGCAACTGCAGGCACTGGGATGCGAACGTGGGCAGGGATTTTATTTTTCCCACCCGCTGTCCGCCGAGGACATCACCGAACACCTGCAAAACCCGTCTGGCGGCGCCCTCAACGTTCCCGTTGCCGCCTGACTGACTTCCGTCTGGACGCCGACGTTCCACTCAGCACACACATGTTTGCCCGATGGCCGTAGCCGTCACGGGATCGGCCCGCGCCGCGAATGATCACCGGTTCGCCGAATCGCGATCCCGGTTCGCCAAAAACTTCGTCCGCTGCTTGCGAATGGAAAGGAACGGCTGTCGTATTAATTTTCCGGCATGACAACCAAACTTTTGCTGGGCTGCCTTCTGGCGGTGGCTGCCTGCCAGGGCACTGACAAGAAGCCGGCGGCGCCCCCCAATGAGGCGGCCTCTACAGCCGCTACTCCGACCACTGCAGCACCGGCCGCTCCGTCGGTGGCGCTCACATCCCCCGACCCCGCCGCGCTGGCGGCGGCGGCGCCACAGACGTTCAACGTGGTGTTCGTGACCAGCGAAGGCGAGATTGAAGTCGCGGTCGAGCGATCACTCGCACCGCACGGCGCCGACCGTTTTTACTACCTGGCGTCCAACGGTTTCTTCACCGGCGCGCATTTTTTCCGCGTAGTGCGCGGATTCATGGCGCAATTTGGCTTGTCGGGCATTCCTGCAGTCGACGCTGCCTTTGATACGCTGGCCATCAAGGACGACCCGCGTCGCATTTCAAACGAGAAGGGCACACTGGCCTTCGCCATGCGCGGTCCAGGCTCGCGCACCACGCAGATGTTCATCAATCTGGTCGACAACGGCCCGATGCTTGATGGGCAGGGGTTCGCGCCCATTGGACGGGTCGTGCGTGGCATGGATGTCGCGGAGAAGCTGTTCTCCACTTACGCGGAGATGTCCAACCAACAAGGGTTGATCATGTCGCGTGGCAATGCGTGGTTGCAACAGCGGTACCCGGAGCTTGATTCGATTGTTACGGCAACAGTGAAGCCGTGACGGCTACGATAGATGCGTAACGCAACGCGCAGTCTGGCGTTTCACCATTGCCGCCGCCCGATTCAGCAACCGGTCTCATTCGTCTCCCGTTGATCGTTGCCCGCTGCACCAATAGCCGGCAGTTGTTGCAACAGTCTTCGAATTTCATCTTCGGCCGCCGCACACGCCATGCGATGTCGATACGAATGTTTGATACTCTTCATGCCCGCGCCGGACGCGTAGGCCGCCGTAATCGCGAGCGGGACATGCCCGGTCAGGAATTCCGAGGCGTTTCGTTTCGTCCGCCGCGGCATCGAATGCCTCGCGCGAGCGGCGCGTGTACACCTTGATGAAATCCAGTCCGGACTGCTGACGCTTCTGAATCTCGGCGCGCATTTCGGCCGGCGTACGAATTTCGACATACGAACTGCGCGACTTTGGCGAGCCGCCAATGATGGTCCCGCTCGCAATAAACCGGGGACCGAATGTTTTTCCGCTTTCAACCGAACGGCGGAGTTTTACAATTCCGCGCGTTCACTCCAACGGCAGCCATTCGACTACCGGTGACGACCACCGTGTTGTTGGTCGACACCTGCCCGTTTGCGACATCAATGACGGCGACGTGCGTCAGCGCTACCGTCCGCATTACATTCGCACCTGTCGCGCCCCGTGTTGGTGCACGTGTTGCAGTCGGCGGTGCAGTACCTGGTCGCGTTTGCGCGGCAAGTTCAGCTTGCCAGCCCAACAACAAACAAAGCGCCAGGCGGTAGCGTTGCATGACTGCGCCTGTGCGTCCCGATGATAAAGAAAGGGCCCAGCGCTGTGCTGATCCCCCTGTGAACACTACCATTCGAGCATCCGACTGGTAGCGCGGCCGCGTTTTGCGCGGCGCCCCACATTGTACAGCCAGTTCGCCGGCCAGGGGCTCTGGCGTGACAGGGAAAGGCGATTGGGGAATCGGGCGGGCCGGACAACGAATTGTCTTTGAATTTGCGTGGTGACGCTGCAGTCCGCGACATTCCACAGGCACCAATTCGCCCGGAATCGACCCCCGCGACTCACCATCAACACATACCGCCCCCAGCATGTACGCCATTGCCCTTATTCGTTATCGTCGGCCTTTTGAAGAGGTGGCACCCACGGTGGACGAGCATCGTGCGTACTTGCGCGAGCTCAAAGCGCAGGGGTGGTTGCTGGCATCGGGCCCTATGGATCCGCGGAGCGGCGGCATGCTGATGTTGCGTGTGCCAGACGAGGACTCGGCCGCAGCGCTGGACCGCATTCGGGATGGCGATCCATTTACGAAGCTGCGCCTGGCTCAGTATGAGTTGATTCCGTGGCTGCCGGTAATCGGGAAAGAGGATCTGGACAAGTTGTAGTGGATCGTGAATCGAGTGATTCGGGGCCGCTTGCCGGTTCACGAGGCGACGAGCCGCTGGTAACGCCTGCAAGAGGCGACGAGCCGCTGCAGGAGCCCCTGGAAGCGATGGCCATGGCCGAACCGCCATCCCGCGCCGTGCGACTGTACCGCACCATGCAGCGGTGGGCGGACGCGGGGTGGGCGAACAGCGTTGTGTTTGGATGGGGACTGGCACAGGCGACCTTTGTGCCGGGTCCCGTGGACCTCCTGTTTCTGCCGTTGGCGCTCGCCAAACCGCAACACGCCTATCGCCTTGCAATGGTCGCGGCGGCCGGTACGATATTGGGCAGCGTGGGGTTGTACTGGACCGGTACGCTGGCCTTCGCGCAATTGTCGGGGCCTATGGCGTCGTGGATTGGTGTTGGCGCCGCGGAGATGTCGCGCATGCAGGAACTGTTGGATCAATACGGGTGGCTGGCGATTCTCGCGAGCACGATAAGTCCCATCTCCACCAAGGTGACCAGTGTGGCGTCGGGCGCCTTTGCGGTGCCCTTTGTGGCATTCGTTGCGGCTTTGAGCGCAGGACGGTTGGCCCGGGTATTCGCGATTGCCTACCTCGTGCAACACGGTGGTGCGCGATACGTGGCTCGCTGGCTCAAGGTGCCACCGTGAAGTGTATGACGCACTATCCATGATTTCGTTGCCGTCGGACCCGGTGCTGCTGTATGACGGACTGTGCGGATTCTGTGATGGCACCGTGCAGTTCATGCTGACGCGCGACAAACATCGCCACCTGCAGTTTGCAACGCTGCAGGGCGCGTTTGCGCGCAGTCTGATAAAGCGTCATCCAGAGTTGGCTGGGGTTGATTCGCTGATGCTCGTGCTGCCAGCACACGCGGGGGCCATTGAGACGGTCTTGGTGCGCAGCGCCGCAGTCGTCAGCGTTGGCCAATATCTCGGCGGCGTGTGGCGAGTGCTGAGCGTGCTGCTGCGATTCTTGCCGCTATCCGTTCGGGATTATGCGTACGACGTATTCGCGCGGCGTCGATTTCAGTGGTTCGGCCGTCGCGAGTCGTGTCGGATTCCTTCCGCGGCAGAACGCGAACGGTTTATTGATTGATCGACCTCGGGTTGCGGAGAACTAATCCAAGCGACTGGTTACGGCTTGTTGGGGGATTTTCACGCGGAGCCGACCTTGCATGTATTGACTTTGCGCTACCAAGTTTTCCGCATGGAGAGCTTCGAACACCGCCCCTCCAACCTCCCCGCAGACCGCTCCTCGGCCCTCAGGCGGCTTCTGTTCCGCGACCGCTGCCGGGTGGCATCAGCGTCCGAAATTGTGAAAGGGTGGGAGCGCTGCCGCATGCCCTTCAACCTGGGGGGCCACCCTGTTCCGCTACGGGACCGCCTGTTCCGTCATTCTCACGGCCCTGCCCATTGGCCTGGCTTTGGGGGATTTCGGCATCGGCATGGTGAAGTGGATTTTCTAACATCCGGCCCCATTCTTATCGGTTTCGGACAATGCGACCGATAATCATGAAATGCGAAAGCCCTTCCTGATCCTGACCCTGCTGACCGTTGGTGCGATTGCCGTCATCGCACGATTCTGGACGCCGGTGCTCTGGTCCCTGCTGGTTGTGATCCCGCTGTTTGCGCGCGGTGTGGCCGACATGGCGCAGAAGAAACAAGCCATTCGCCGCAACTTCCCCATCCTCGGCCACTTTCGATATCTCCTGGAGAAAATCCGACCGGAGATCAATCAGTATTTTGTGGAATCGAACAGCGACGGCAAACCATTCAGTCGCAATGATCGGTCTGTCATTTACCAGCGCGCCAAAGGGGATGTGGATACACTGCCCTTTGGAACGCAACGTGACGTATACGCCGCCGGTTATGAGTGGATCAACCACTCATTGGCACCCGTACACGCCCGCGCTGAACAGGCGCGTGTCTCTGTTGGCGGACCGGATTGCAAGAAGCCGTACTCGGCCTCGCTGTTCAACGTATCGGGCATGAGCTACGGTTCGCTCAGCAAGAATGCCGTGCTCGCATTGAACACTGGCGCGAAAGCGGGTGGTTTCGCGCACAACACGGGCGAAGGCGGACTCAGTCCGTATCATTTACAACCGGGCGGCGACATCATCTGGCAAATTGGCACCGGTTATTTTGGTTGCCGTGACAAGCAGGGACAATTCGACGTCGAGCAGTTTGCCCGACGTGCGGCGCTGCACAATGTGAAGATGATTGAGGTGAAGCTATCGCAGGGCGCCAAGCCGGGGCACGGCGGCATCCTTCCGGCAAAAAAAGTGACGTTGGAGATCGTCGAAATTCGCGGCGTGGAAATGGGCCAGGATGTCGTATCCCCAGCGGCGCATTCGGCGTTTTCCACCCCAATCGGACTGCTGCACTTCCTCAGGCAATTGCGGGACTCCTCTGGTGGCAAACCGGTCGGCTTCAAACTGTGCGTCGGCAATCCGCACGAGTTCCTCGCAATTGTGAAAGCCATGTTGCAGACGGGTATTGCTCCCGACTTCATCACAGTTGATGGCGCCGAAGGCGGAACGGGTGCTGCGCCGCACGAATTTTCCGACTCTGTGGGCACGCCACTGAACGAAGGACTCTCCTTTGTGCACAACGCGTTGATTGGCGCCGGGCTACGCGATCATGTTCGCATTATCGCGTCTGGCAAGATCAACACGGGCTTCCAGATGGCGACCAAGATTGCGCTGGGTGCGGACATGTGTAACGCGGCGCGTGCGATGATGTTTGCCATTGGTTGCATTCAGGCGCTCAAGTGCAACACGAACGAATGCCCAACGGGGGTTGCCACGCAGGATCCGTATCTGGTTGGTGGCTTGCACGTTGGCGACAAGGCTACACGGGTTACGCGCTATCACCGCGAAACGGTGAAGAGCTTCTTTGAGGTGCTGGGTGCGGCGGGGCTGACACAGCCGTCGGAACTCAAGGCGTCGCTCATCATGAAACGGGTGAGTGCCACCGAAATTCGCAGCTATCAGGATTTGTATCCGCAGACGGCGCCTGGTGCTCTTTTGGCCGATCGTGGTGAAGGGGCCATGGCGGAGGCATGGCGGGTTGCGCGCGCGGAGACGTTTGCGCGAGTGACGAAGCCAGAAGCGATGCGGGGACTGGGGGCGCACGCGGCCTGACGTTGCTCGGCCATCCGCGATAGGCAGCGTGCAAAAATCAGAGAGTCATGCAAGGACCCGTGTTCCTCGCATGACTCTCCTGGTGTACGCTGTTGGTGACTCGTGATTTACTTGGTGCCCCCGAGTTTGAAGTGCACTCCAAATGTTATGACTGCGGAGTTGGCGGCTTCGTTCAAGACGCTGTACGTAAATTGCGCGAACGGTTGTACCCGGCCCGACACTTTCAACGTGCTCCCGACAATGTAGTTGAAGCCGACGTTTGATTCGCTGGTATTGGTTCCCGCACCCGTGCCACCAGTCAGGGCGTTGTCGTAGCTCACGCGTTCCAGGGCCAGTCCCGCGCCGATGAACGGGAGCAGTTTACTGCTGCTGGCAAGCGTCAGCGGCTTGATGACATTGAAGTCGAGCTGAATACGCGTGGTGAGGTCGCGCACGAAGTACGAAATTCGCGGATTGAGTTCGATGTTCTTGGTGCCCACTGCGCCGCGCGCATCGGCACCAATCACCAGAAATTCATCCCAACTGCTGTCATGTTCGCCCCCGAGGAAACCGCCAATTCGCCACTGCGCGGTCGCGGGCAATGCCGACGCCGCGCTGGCCGCCGCGACGACCAGCCATTGTAACAGGTGTCGCTGCCAGGCAAACCGCCGGCCAACGGGCCGTTGATTCACCAGCAAGTTTGACTGCATTGTCTGGCCAAGGGGGGTTGCAGGCATCGATTTTCTCCGAAGGGGTGTTGTTTAGCAGCCGAAAAACAGTGGGGATATTGTCGCCTATCTCCGTGAGAAGGCGCGTGATGGCGAGTTCTTCAATAGCCGAGAGCACCAGCACAACCGTACCGACCTGCAGCGGCAGAATGGAATCCAACAATAGCCAAGCAAACAAACCCGCCGCCAGCAGAACGAGCGAGGCACGAGCCAGGAATGTGTGGTACGAAGTCAGACGATGAAACTTGAGCCAGCCGGCCGCGATAGGTGTGGCATACGCCGCCGCGACGGTTCCAAGCAGCATCCAGTGCTCACCGAGCCGCGCGGGGAACAGCCACACCAGACCCAGCAAGACGGCGGTGTAGAAGTAGAAGTCGGCACGCGAATCAAGTTGAGCGCCTCGCACGGAGGCTGTGGTTCGAATGCGAGCGACCAATCCGTCACCAGCATCGGACAAGAATCCGTACAACGCAATGGCCAGAAAGGCCCGCGAATAACCACTCACGGCCGCCGCCAGCAAGAGTGGCGCTGCCATCATACGACTGACCGTAATGCCGTCCGCCAGTGACACGGGTTCGCGGAGGTCGAGAGTCGCCTGTGCCAGAACAACGGGAGTCGGTAATATAGGTTCTATTGCCCGACCACGGCAAATGGGCTGCCCCTGGTAAACAGCAGGGTTCGACGTGCGGCGGGGGGTTCCATCTGCACAATGTTCACCTGGTCTGCATGCATCTCCGTCAGCATGTGGTTGCGCACGCGTGCACCACGGCTCGGCACTTTCGCCCGGAAACACAACCAGTAGAGCTCGTTGGTGCGCGTGATTCCGCACGATTCGAGCACCGCCGGAGCCCCGCTCGCGGTGGTCACGACGAAAAATGACTGGGCGTATTTCAGGACTTCGGCTGCAACGACAGACGAGTCCATTGGCGGACGACGACCCGCAAACTTCGCGACGGTTGCCGAGAAATCATCGGCAAAAGTGCGCACCTGAAGGGTGATGGCGTGCTTCTCGATTGACACCTTGGTGAGCGTGGTGTGAATGGGGTGCGCGTACGCGTCCGTGGCGAAACATGCGCTGAACAGCAAGACAACGAAGGGCCGTTTCATTGGGGCAATCGCTCCCACGCCCAACCGGTTGCTACCACCGTCACCAGTGCCGAAACCGTAACCAGCCGCACCTGAAACGGCGTGGTTCTGGCGAGAGCGTTGACAGGCACCCCGCGCAGGGCCCGGTCCATAAGCGCGAACAAAATGGCGGCGAAGGCCAGCACGACAATCTGTCCAAGTTCGATGCCGACATTAAACGCCAGCAGCGGAACAGTAAAACGCTCCACAAACAGGTTCTGCAGATAGTCCGCAAATCCCGCTCCATGCACCAAGCCGAATATCGCGGCGAACACTGGCCGATGTTTCCCGGTGCGGCCGGATGCCGCGCGTTCACGCAGCACGAGGTTTTCAATGCCGGTGGCAATGATGGTGACAGGAATCAGAAATTCAATGATGTTGATGGGAAGCACCAACAACCCGGTGACGGCAAGCGCCAGCGTGATGGAGTGTCCGACGGTGAACGCGCTGATCACCCACAAGGCCCCGCGCCAGTCTTTGCGCCGATAGATGGCGCCAAGTGCCAGCAGGAACAGGATGTGGTCGGCCGCGTCAAGCGCGACGATATGCGTGAAGCCAATCTGAAGAAACGCCCAGAATTCCGAGAGCATATCAGCGCGCCGCGGTAACGGTGGGAAGCGATTGCATGATGGCCGCGTGGTGTCGTACCAACAGCGGATCGGGGGTGTTGAGCTGCATTGCCTGCCGCATCATTGCCGCAGCGTCGGCCGTGCGACCCGCCTTGAACAGCGCCCAGGCGACGAGGTCGTACCCGTAAATGTCCTTGCGTTGCACGAGCTCCTCCTGGGCTTTTACCAACACTTCGGCTACCCGAAGATTATGGTCGAGCAGATACAGGCTCCAGGCGCGGTGAAACGGGCCCGGTTGTGCCGTCACCGCCACTTCAAGCGTGCGGAAATATTCGTTCGATTTGGCCGTGTCGCCCAGGGCCGCATACGCATCTCCCACAAGACCGAGCGTACCCGGGTCGAGTTGCGTGGCTATGGCGCGTTCGCCCCACTCAATCGCCTCGCGGTGCTCGTTGTTCTCCATCGCCAATCGCGCCATTGCGGCCATGAGGCGATAGTCGTTGGGTTCAATGGCAAGTCCGGCCCGAAACGCCGCTTTGGCGTTGCGTGGACGGCCCGCGCGCAGTTCGAATTCTCCCAGGCGCAATTCGAACCAGGCCTGGGTCTCTTTCGTGACATCGCGTCGGGATACGGCTTCGTTTCGCGCGTCAACCAGAATGCGACGCGCCTCCCGGATGTGATTGTTCAACTCAAGCCATCGTGCAAGCCGAGGCGCGTTTGACAGGTGCGCACGCTCGGTCCAGACCGAATCGAACATCAGTGCAGCCGTTTGGTAGTCGCCCAATTCCATGCTGACTTCGCCCAGCAGCGAACGATACTGCGGAATATCACCTTCGCGATTGACCAGTGCGCGAGCCACCTGTTGCGCCTCGACAAAGCGGTGTTGTGCCAGCAGCACCGAAACCAGCGTCACCGCCGTTTTGCCGTTGCGCTGTGTGCGAATGGCGAGTGACTGACGTGCATACCGCTCGGCCTGCAGATAGTCTTCGTCGCTGCCTCCCTCGCGCGCCCGTTGCGCGTGCAGGGCCGCGAGCTGACCCATGGCCAGCGCGCTGACGGAATCGGCGGCCAGCGCCTGCTTCCAGACGCGAATTTGTTCGTCGCGCAGGCCGAGTTCCGAGAATGCGTTGGTGTTGGTGAAGCCGGCGGTTTCGGTATCGATTTCCGCAGTCGCGGACATCGCACTGGGCGACGTCCGCGTTGCGGCACTGCGCCAATCACCTCGGCGCAGGTCGCGAGTGAGCGTGAATGTGGTCGCCGCCACCGCCCCGGCAACAAGCGCGACACTCAAGACCACTCGCGAGCGGTTCATCGAGCGGCTTCCAGGTACGGGAAGGTGGTGCCGTAGGTGCGCGTGGTGGTGCTGATGTTGTCGGACGTCAAACCCGGCAGCACGGCCGCGGCAGGGTCGAGCAAGTTTCCGAAAATGGCGGTGAGGCCCGCGTCCACCACGTCGTCGTTCAGTCTGCGACCGCCGTAGCCGTTGGCCAGTGCCCAGCTTAACCAGCCCGCCGTATTACCAGCGCGATTCGGAAACACCATCAACATGTCCGGCACGAGGACGGCCACGAGGGTATTGGCAATCGTCGGTCCGCGATTAAACGAGTTCGTGAAGGTCTTGATCTTGTCACCGAATCCGTTGGCCACGTCCGTCGCGGGTGCGGTGTTGTTGTGCAACCCGTGATCACGTTTCATGAAGAAAACTTCGCTGACCAGCGGATTGCCGAGGCGCTCAATTTGCTGATACGTGCGTGTCGTGGTTGGTCCCGTAGTGCCGCCGTTCTCGTCGTTATCGCTGCATGCGGCAATGAGGGGAAGGGCAAGCGCAGCGCAAACGAGGCGCGCTGAGAAGTGAAATCGCATAGTGGGGTTCCTGTCAGTGAGTAATTTGAATGAGCAAACTGCAGTGGACGGTTGCTGGCGTGAGCCGTTGCCAGCAATGCGGCGGCCGCGAACTAGCGACTGATGGTGCCCCAGACACCGAACTTGGCACCGGCATCGGTGGCCGCGAGGACCTGCGACTTCGGCAATTCAATCACGATGGAAAGCGCGTTGAACGGCCTCAGGAAATCGATGCCGGGATTGCGGAAGGCCGTGGCGGTGGGTGTGGACGGT
>Ga0105048_10000509_pt1 | contig 60198 bp, 35 predicted proteins | sample MAT05_FD_78382 | JGI IMG/M metagenome (GOLD analysis project Ga0105048, IMG submission 78382) | Freshwater microbial communities from Lake Fryxell liftoff mats and glacier meltwater in Antarctica - MAT-05 | ecosystem: Environmental > Aquatic > Freshwater > Ice > Liftoff microbial mat | place... | reverse complement strand
TGCCATGTCGCATTCGCCATCACGCAGTGCTTTGAACGCTTGGGCGATCGCTACAAGCGAAGTGCTGCACGCCGTATGTATGCTCAATGCAGGACCGCGCAGGTCGAACTCGAAGGCGAGACGCGTAGCGATATAATCTTTCTCATTGGCGGTCATCACGGCGAAGTCGCCGACCTGTTCGATCAGCTCGGGATGACCGATCACGTTGCGCGTGAAGTAGGTGTTGTTGCCCATGCCGGCGTAGACGCCGATGAGGCCCGCGAACTGTGCCGGATCGTAGGCGGCATCCTCCAAGGCGCCCCATGCTGTTTCCAGGAACACGCGCTGCTGCGGATCCATCAAAGCGGCCACGCGCGGGTTCACGCCGAAGAAGCCCGCATCGAATTTGTCGGCATCGGTGATCACACCACGCGCTTTCACGTAGTCGGGATCGTTGCGAACCTCTGCAGGAACGCTTGCATCGATCTCGTCCACCGTCCACTTGCTGATGCTGTTCTTCTTGTCGAGCAGGTTCTTCCAAAGCTGCTCCACGTTCTCTGCGCCGGGGAAACGGCCGCTCATGCCGATGATGGCGATGTCGCCCTTCTTCGAACCGCCGTTCTTTTCCTTCCTGGCTTTCGCCATTTCCGAAGGAGCGATCTCACTGGCATCACCTTCCAAGAACGCAGCGCACGCCTTGATCGTCGGATGCTGGTAGAGCTTCACGATAGGCAATTTCAAGCCATGGCCTTCGAGTTGCGCGACGCATTGGATGCTGAGCAACGAGTTGCCACCGAGGTCGAAGAAGTTGTCGTCGATGCCCACGCGATCGATGCCGAGCAAGTCGGCCCACACGTTGGCGAGCGTTTTCTGAACGCTTGTTTTCGGCGCCGCGAAGGCGATGTCGAGTTCTGGACGTTTCACATCCGGCGCTGGCAGTGCTTTGCGATCGATCTTGCCGCTCGGAGTGCGTGGCAATTCCTTCACAGCTACGAAGGCGGAAGGCACCATGTAATCGGGGAGGAGCGTGGCAAGGTGCTTGCGCAGTTCGTTCACGCTCACATCCTTCTTCGCAACGTAGTAGCCGACGAGACGCTTCAGACCAGGTCGATCTTCGCGCACGTTGGCGACGGCTTGTTCAATGGATGCGTGCTTCTCCAGCGCCACTTCCACTTCGCCGAGCTCGATGCGATAGCCACGCACTTTCACCTGGCCATCAATGCGGCCTTTGTAGTCGATCTCGCCGTTCGGTAGTTCCGCAGCGCGGTCGCCAGTCTTGTAGAGTCGTCCACCCGCTTCGAAGGGATCCGCGAGGAAACGTTCAGCGGTGAGGTCATCACGACCGATGTAACCCTTGGCAACGCAAGCACCGCCGAGGTAGAGTTCACCTTCCTCACCCTTCTTCACCGGCTTCATCTCCTCATCGAGGACGAGCAGCTTCACATTGTCGATGGCGGTGCCGATGTTCGGCAGCGCGGGCCAGCTCGAAGGGTCGCCCTTCAACTCCAACTCGCTCACCACGTGACCTTCCGTAGGTCCGTACTGGTTGCAGAAGCGGCAACCCGGAAGTTGCTTGAAGAAGTTCGCGACAGCAGGTGTGATCTTCAATTGTTCGCCACTGGTGAAGACCTCTTTCAAGGAAGAGGGCACTTCGCCGGTACGTTCGACGGCCTCGGCCAGATACTGGAGCGCCACAAAGGGCACGATGATGCGGTTGATCTTCTGCGCGATGATCTTGCGTAGGAGCTGCGTGCTGTTCAAGCGGTCCTCGTCGGTGATCAGCACCAAGGTGCCCCCTTGCGCGAACGTGGTGAAGATCTCCTGGAAGCTCACGTCGAAACTGATCGGCGCGAACTGCAAGGTCCGGTCGCCTTCCTTCAATACCGATGTGCGCAATTGCCACTGGATCAGGTTCAGCAGCGGCGCATGGTGCATCGCCACGCCTTTCGGCCGACCGGTGCTTCCGCTGGTGAAGAGGACGTAGGCCAAGTTCTCCGGCCTGGCAAGGCATTCACCTTCGATATGAGGTCCATTCTCAAGGTCCAACTCCTCGATCAATTGGATCGTTGCCTTGGTGCCTTTGAACAAGTGCTGGTGCGCCTTGTCGGTGATCACGACCTGCGGCTGAGCATCCTCCAACATCAGGGCTATGCGATCGGCTGGGTAAGCGGGGTCGATCGGGACGTAGCCGGCCCCGTACTGGAGCGTGCCGAGCACGGAAATAACGAGTTCGGGCGACCGTTCGAGGCAAATTGCGATCGTCGCATCCGGCCGCGTAATGCGTTGCGAAAGTGCAAAGGCGATGCGGCGCCCAGCAAGATCCATCTCACGATAGGTGAACACCGTGCCATCGGACGCGATGGCAACGCGGTCCGGGTCCAATGCTGCGCCCATGTCGAAGAATTTGGTAAGGGCTGAAAAAGGAGGGGTCGATTTCATAGGCAGTTCAAGAGGTCTGCGCAGCTACATTTTTCGGTACGCAAAGGTCTTTCGCAGAGCTAGGCGTGAATTGATCGTGTATAACTGCTGTTAACAAGGGTGGATTGAACGCATTCAAGCGAAAAAAGGTTTTATGTATTGGAGTCCCAAGCCATCAATCTCATAAGCGTTGAATCAACGGAATGTACGAGTTATTTGACGACACGAATGTGGTATTCGTCGATATCTGTTGAATGGTTGGTTCCAAGTCTACAGCTGTCGAGGGTAAAATTCGTCGATCTGAATGGTTTGTTAAGCGATAGATCTCGCGCTCAGTAAGGGTTTGACCGTGAAGCAGGTTGTGCACAAAGCTGGCGCTGCTTTGGTCCAAGGTCTATTTTCGCGCCCCTCAAAAGAGAGAGAGCGTATTGAAGTGGTCTAATTACCTGATAATCAGATATTGTTGCGCCTCATGTAGCGCTTTTGATCATTTCACGTAGCTCCTACGATTTGGCCCCAAGGCTAAGGTCAATTGGCGAACACCTGAACGGATACGCACGAACGAACCTGTAACCATCTCAGCAAGAAATGCGCTAAAAGGGCCAGCCGACCACATCCATCGTTCCGTTCCATCAGGTACTGCCTTACCTCGGAACATGACTCGAAGAAAGAAGGATGCGTGGTGGGATGGTCTTCCAACCTCAGCACAGCAAATGGCACGTTCACTCATCACATTCCTAGCTCTTTTCTGGGTATTCAGCGCGATCGGTCAAACCGCTTCGGAGCGCGGTGCGGTGCGCTTGACCGCCACAGTGCAGACGTCGAGCATTTCCCTCAGTTGGGTCGCCATTCCCAGCACCACCTCGTTGACGATCTATCGCAAGATCAAAAGCGCGACCTCTTGGGGTAGCGCGGTCGCGACACCATCGTCCAGCTCATTACAATGGGTGGACAACGCGGTGGCTTCCGGGACCTACTATGAATATAAGGTCGTTCGGGTTTCGGCCGGGGTCACAGGTACCGGCTATATCAGCACGGGGATCCAAGTTCCGGCCACCGACTACCGCGGCAAGCTGGTCCTGTTGGTGGACAATACCATCGCACCACAACTGGTGTCCGAGCTTAACCAACTGACCTATGATCTGCGTGCCGATGGTTGGAGCGTTCTGCGCAGCGATGTTTCCCGCACGGCATCCGTCACCAGTGTGCGAAGTGTTGTGCAGGGCCACTATAACAGTGATCCCGCCAATGTGAAGGCGCTCTATATCGTAGGCCACGTGCCAGTGCCTTATTCGGGCAACATCACCCCGGACGGTCACGATGACGGAAAAGGAGCACGGCCAACGGACGGGTATTATGCCGAGATGAACGGCACTTGGACCGATGCTACCGTGAATACGACCATTTCCACACACACCCAAGCATGGAATACGCCCGGTGACGGCAAGTTCGATCAAAGCGATTTCCCCTCTCCCCTTGAACTCCAAGTGGGGCGCGTGGATCTCTATGACATGCCTGCGTTCCCCGGTGGCGAGGTGCAATTGATGCGCAATTATCTGAACAAGGCGCACAATTACAAGATCAAGGGATGGTCTCCTACAGCTCGTGGGATCGTGATCGACAACCTTCAATGGTTGGGCAACCCGATCGCTGCAAGTGGATTCCGTACGGCACCATTGACCGGGAACGCCGACCTGATGCCAGCGTTCCCGATCCTGGACTTCCACACGTACATCAACAACCAGAGCTATCTGTGGACCTACCACTGCGGCGGGGGCCAGCAGTCCACCACGGACGGTGTGGTGACATACAGTGGTACTGACGGCGGTGCTTCCACGGCCCAGTTGGCCAGTTCGGTAACGATGGGCGGTGTGTTCAACATGGCATTGGGCAGCTTCTTCTACGATTTCGATAACAAGAACAACTTCCTGCGTGCTGTGATCGCCCGCGGTGATGGCCTCACGAATTGTTGGGCGGGGATCCCTGCATGGTACTACCATCACATGGGCATGGGCGACAACATCGGTTACAGCGTGTTGCAGACCATGAACAATACGGGGCTTTACACTCCGCTTACGGAGGGCTGGCAATCGAGCATCGGTCGGTCGCACTTGAATCTCATGGGCGACCCTTCGTTGCGCATGAAGATGGTGGTTCCACCGACCAACTTGTCGGTCACCAATTCGGGTGGTCATCCCTTGTTCACCTGGACCGCATCAACGGAAGCAGTGTTGGGCTACAACCTATATCAGATCGAACCCACGAGTGGACTGGTCACGCGCTTGAATACCAACCCTGTTACGGGAACGACTTACACTGATGCAGCGATCCCTTTCGTGGCTGCGCGCGACTACATGGTGCGTGCAGTGAAGTTGGAGACGAACTTCAGTGGTAGCTACAACAACCTCTCATTGGGTTGCATCGCAACCTCTTCCGGTGCGGCCGCGCCGGATTGCTTGGGTGTTGTGGGAGGTAGTGCTATGGTAGGTGCTGCCTGCAACGACAACAATGCATGTACCACCGGCGATGTATGGAATGCAAGTTGCCAGTGCGCCGGAACCGCAAGTCCCGATAGCGATGGTGATGGCATCTGCAATGCGCAGGACAACTGCCCGAACGTAGCAGGCCAGATAGGCTCCGCGTGCAACGACAACAACCCCTGTACCACGAACGATGTGCTGAATGCGGGTTGCCAATGCGCCGGCACCGCTAGTCCTGATAGTGATGGCGATGGTGTTTGTAACGCGCAGGACAACTGTCCGAACGTAGTAGGCCAGATAGGTTCGGCGTGCAACGACAACAACCCGTGTACCACGAACGATGTCTTGAACGCGAGTTGCCAATGCGCCGGTACCGCTAGTCCTGATAGTGATGGCGATGGTGTTTGTAACGCGCAGGACAACTGCCCGAACGTGCCCGGTCAGATCGGTTCGGCGTGCAACGATTGGGATCCGAGTACGATCGGAGATGTACTGAATGCGAATTGCATTTGTGCGGGTACCTTGGCGAACGTTGACTGTGCGGGCGTCCCGAACGGGCCAGCACTTCCCGGTTCAACATGCAACGATGGCAACGATAATACAGTGGGCGATATCTGGAGCGCCGACTGTGTGTGCGGTGGCACAGTGATCCTCTTCGATTGTTTGGGGATACCGAACGGCACAGCAATGCCCGGTACCGCCTGCAGTGACAACAGTGCCAACACGGTCAATGACACGTGGTCCAACAACTGCACTTGCGTTGGAACCCCCGTTCCACTGGATTGCCTCGGCGTACCCAACGGCACTGCACTGCCTGGAACTGCCTGCAACGACAACAACCCGTGTACAACGAACGACGTGCTGAACGCGAGTTGCCAATGCGCTGGGACCGGTAGTCCCGATAACGATGGTGATGGTGTTTGCAACGCACAGGACAACTGCCCGAACGTTCCCGGTCAGATCGGTTCGGCGTGCAACGATGGGGATCCGAGTACGATCGGAGATGTACTGAATGCGGATTGCATTTGTGCGGGTACCTTGGCGAACGTTGACTGTGCGGGCGTCCCGAACGGGCCAGCACTTCCCGGTTCAACATGCAACGATGGCAACGATAATACAGTGGGCGATATATGGAGCGTCGACTGTGTGTGCGGTGGCACAGTGATCGTCTTCGATTGTTTGGGGATACCGAACGGCTTCGCAATGCCCGGCACCGCCTGCAATGACAACAGTTCCACTACGGTCAATGACACGTGGTCCAGCAACTGCTCTTGCGTTGGAACTCTTGCTCCATTGGATTGCTTCGGCGTACCCAATGGAACTGCCCTACCAGGAACGTCATGCGATGATCATAACTCGAGCACGATACAGGATACATGGAGCGCGAATTGTACGTGCCAAGGCACGGCCGTGACCCTCGACTGCGAAGGCGTTGCGAACGGTCCATCAATGCCAGGGACCGCCTGTGATGATGACAACACGAACACGACAGGCGACATGTGGAGCAGCACCTGTGAATGCGCTGGTGTGGCTGTCGTTTTGGATTGTGAAGGCATCCCCGATGGACATTCATTTCCGGGCACCGCGTGCAACGACAACGACCCTACCACGGGGAATGACCAATGGACGAATGATTGCATTTGCATGGGCCAGTTCATCGATTGCCTCGGGGTACCTGGAGGTGCCTCGCTCCCCGGTGTGGCTTGCAATGATGGCCAGCCGCTCACGATCAACGATATCTGGACACCAGAGTGCGAATGCGTCGGAGCTCAAGCTCTGGTGGATTGCGCTGGTGTGCCTGGCGGAGGCGCGATGATGGATGATTGCGGCGTTTGCTGCGGAGGGTCAACGGGCATCTTACCGAATGCCGATGTCGATACGGATGGATTGATCGCATGCGAGGACAATTGCTCCGTCGCCTTCAACCCCGGACAGGCTGACTTTGACGAGGACGGCGTTGGTGATGCGTGCGATAACTGTGTATGGGTGTACAATCCATCGCAGCCTGATATCGACGCGAACGGCGTTGGCGATGCGTGCGATATGTTCACTGGATTGATGGAATTAAGTGCGTCCACGGCATTCGGATTCCACCCGAACCCATCCACCGGGAACGTACTGGTGACGTGTACGTTACCGGGCGCTCGGAACTTGAGGTTCCACAATGCGTTGGGTGCCTTGGTCTTTGAAGCCCCTATGCGACAGCAGCTCGATCTGGAGAGGCTCGCGATGGGGATCTATATGGTGCTAGTGCTTGATGCGGAAGGCAGACCGCTGGCACAGACGAGGCTCGTTCGCCAATAACGGGCCGAAGTTGGAAAAGGGGCTCTCTGGGAACAGAGGGCCCTTTTCAGTTCCAAGACCTCTGCGAATGAAGCGCACATGTCAACGTGCAGACCCAGTGTAACGTACCCTCCTATCACCTTGTCGATCAGCATATTCGGCTCCAAATTGGTGGCGGTTGCGATCCACTCTTAGCGGCGTTTTCAGACCGCCTTGATCCGATCGCACTAGATGTTTCCGTGCGGATTTGCAACGGCCCCAGTAAGCCTGAGGAGAAAGCAACTAGTCATCGATCTCCGATGCTAGCCCACCTCACTAGTGCCGTTCGGCTGAGCAAACGGGTTGGATCGCTTCAACAGCAAAGAGAATGCTCTCGTATTACGGAACGTTCCGGAACACGGGACAAACAGCCGGATGGGTCAGTGTCCTGCTTATCGGGCGATCACCGAGCCAAGGCTGTGCATCAGACCTGTGCTCGGATCCAACAGCAAACAGTGGTACCGTCCAGCTACCATTCCACTGCGCGGGATGCGAACAGGTGATGCAGGCAAGTTGCCATGGCGCGCTACTTCGCGGCCAGCGGCATCCACAAGTACGATCGTGCGGCCGGCTTCCATGCTCGAAAGATCCACCGTGAAGTTGTCCTGGAAAATGGTCGGGTAGGGCAACGGCAGATCAACCGTGGTGCCTTCCGTCACATCCACGGTCGAACCGGGTGCGGAATAGCAGTCCTGCTCGCAAGCGATATAGAGCTTGTTGCCGCTGGCATGGAACTCTTCTTGTCCGAAGGTGCTCAGCGCTGAAAGACCCGTGTTGAAAACCGACCAGGTCACGCCACCATCCAGCGTCACATAGCAGCCCACACTAGCGGACCGCGTTATAGCGTAGTACTTGCCATCATATGAAATAAGTTCCGAGCCTGCTGCGGGCGATGCAACGGGATAATTCGTGCTCGGGGTCCAACTCACACCTTGGTCCAAAGAGTAGCGGGCTCCGAAAGTGGTAAGCGCAACCAATCGTCCGGCGAACCCCTGTACCGCATACACCGCGTAGTTCGTGGTGCCTACCTGCGACCATGATCCACCCAAGTCGGTGGACCTCATCAGGGACGTGTTGGTCGATGCATACAGTATACCGTCCACTTCGTCGATGTTGTACACCGTCTGGTTCGCGCTCATGCCCGAGAAACCGGCACCCCAACTGGTACCGTTATCACCACTGCGCCAAATGCTGTTCGTCCCCATGCCATTGAACACCGCGAAGACGAGTGGGCCGAAGGCGTAGAATTTGTTCACATACAGCGCATTGCTGCTAGCTGGAAGTGCGCTGTTGGCCAAGGCCCAGCTAGCGCCGTTGTCGGTTGAGCGATAGACACCGGACTCCGTACCGCAGAACAAGGTGGTCGCTGTGTGACCTACCGATTGCACTTTGATCTGTGTCCCGTTCACCAAGGGCAGCCCCACATTGGCCTGGGTCCAAGTAGCACCATCGGTCGTGCTCTTTTGGATACCGGCATTTTGCACCGCAACGTAGAGCGCACCATTGTACGTGGTGATGCTCCTGCTGCTGTTAAGTCCCAAATTCAAGGCGGTCCATTGGGCCACGGAAATACCACCTACAAGCGCGAGGATCATGACTGCCGAGTAACGAAGAAAGTTCATCAGGATGCGGGTTTGTGCGCAAAAATAGGGGTCCGGGCCCACCCCTGCATGCTGTACGGCCCGATACCATGGACGATCGGATGTTCAGGGTGATGATCCTGTACCTTTGGGGCGTGCTCAGTTCGATAAGCAGACGGTTTTCAGCGTTCACGCTTGTGGCGTTGTTCGCGTCGCTCATCCTGCCACGGGGGCTCTTCCATGATTGCTCATCGGTTCATGCCATCCATAGCGAGGCATCCGATCCGCTTACCCCCGCACTCAGCACATCCTGTGCGATCTGTAGCACAGTTGTTCCAGCCTTGCACAGGGTGGAGTTGCCCGCTATCGTTTTGAACGAGGTGGACGTTGTGCCGCCGGTCGCCGTATTGGTGACCTATTGTTGCGCCCCCCCGCTTCCGGCTTCCGTGGGGCGAGGCCCTCCTACCAGTTGTTGAGATACGGATCCTTGTGATCCGTTGCGCCCATGTCCTTTCGGACCGATGGGCGCATGTGCATCCCCGCATACTACAGTATGCCTTTTCGTGCATCTTCTCACCTGTTCAATGTCCTACGATCGTCCATACTTCACACTGCTCCTGCTCTATCTCTGGGTCCCCGTCTGCTCGGTCATGGGCCAGGAGGTCCAATGCACATCGGTCCTGAGCGGCCATGTCTTGGATGATCATGACAAGGAGCCCTTGTCCTATGCTGCGCTATCCATTCCATCCATCGGCAGGTCTGTCCAAGCGGATGCGGACGGTCTATTCCGCATGGAAGGCCTGTGTGACGGACGCTATGTGATGGTGGTGACCCACCCGGGATGTGCAGCGGTGGAACGAACGGTCGAGATCCGGGGCAACACGATCGTCGATCTCAGATTGGAACATCATGCCGAGCAGCTCCGGGAAGTGGAGGTGGCCCGCCAGCGGCCGGATGAGAACGTAGGTCAGGCGCACGAAGAGATCGACAAGTCGATGATGGAGCGCAACGCCGGCAAGACGCTCACAGAGATGCTCGCCATCATCCCCGGTGTGAACATGCTACAGAGCGGTCCTACGATCAGCAAGCCGGTGATCCATGGCTTGAGCGGCAACCGGGTGCTCACCCTCAATCAGGGTATCCGGCAGGAGGACCAGCAGTGGGGCACGGAGCACGCACCGAACCTGGACCCCTTCAGCAGCGACAAGATCACCGTGGTGAAAGGAGCGGCCAGCGTGCAGTACGGCAGCGATGCCCTCGGCGGCGTGGTGATCACGGAACCGGTGGAATTACCGCGCGAAGCGGGCATCAGCGGGGAAGTGCGCGGTATCGGACTTTTGAACGGAAGGGGCAGTGGCGGCAACGGACTGTTGCAAGGCGGCGTGAGGGGCTTGCGAGGTTTCGGGTGGCGTGTGCAAGGCAGTGGTCGGGTCATTGGTGATAGTGACGCGCCCGACCACGTGCTCAGCAACACGGGCCTTCGTGAAGCCGGCGCTAGCGCATCCATGGGCTACCGCGACCACCGGTGGAACACGAGCGTATACTACAGCTGGTTCCAACGCGAGCTCGGCATCCTGCGCGCATCGCACATCGGCAACCTGACGGATCTCGAGAACGCCATCGCCAGCGGCACGCCGTGGTATGTCGGCAACTTCACTTATGACATCGATGCTCCGCGCCAGCAGATGCAGCATCATCTGCTCAAGGCCGAAGCAGGCTATGCGATCAGTGAGCGGGATCGCATCGTGCTCACCTATGGCTACCAAGCGGATGACCGGCAGGAGTACGATATCCGTCGCGGTGGTCGCAGCGGCATACCCGCGCTCGACCTCTTCCTCGTCACACATACCGCCGATGCGGTGCTGAAGCATTGGGTCGGCAAGCGCCTCCACGGGAAGGTCGGCGCCAGCGGCGTGTACCAGGAGAACGTGAACCAGCCGGGCACGGGTGTTCGCCCGCTGATCCCCAACTACCGCAAACAGAGCGGTGGTGTCTATCTGCTCGAACACCTTCCTGTAACAGAGAAGTTGGAACTCGAAGCCGGTGCGCGTGTGGAAGCGACACAGTTCAACGTGGCGAAGTACAATGCCGATAATGAGCTGATCCTTCCCGAGCACAACTACGCCAACAGCGCGTTGAGCGCCGGTGCGAACTGGACGATCAACGACAGCTTGAGCCTGCGGTTCAACTTGAGCACCGCCTACCGGCCGCCGCACGTGAGCGAGTTGTACAGCGAAGGACTGCACCACGGCGCGGCGGCTATCGAACGGGGCGACACCGCGCTCACCAGCGAACGTTCCCTGAAGGCTGTGGTGGATCTGGAAGCTTTTTGGTTCAAGGGCCGCTTGCGCGCGGACATCACGCTCTACGCCGATCGCATCAACGACTTTATCTACCTGCGCCCGAACGGTGTGGAGCTGACCATACGAGGAGCCTTCCCTGTGTTCCAGTACGTGGCCACCGATGCATTCCTCTATGGTGTGGACGCTACGCTCCAACTACAGATCGCACCACGCTGGGCCGTGCGCTCGCGTACGAGCATGGTACGCGGCCGCGACTTGTCGCAGGACGAATGGCTTTTCCAGATGCCGAGTGATCGTACCGAAACAGCGCTGCTCTTCAATCTGCCCGCAGGCGGGAATTGGGGCCCTGTGGAAGTCGGTGCGACAAGCTCGTTCGTGTTCGAGCAGAGCCGCATACCGGTGGGCCTCGACTTCACCACACCACCGGACACCTATCACCTCATCGGCCTTTCCGCTTCCGCGACGCGCACGCTGCGGAAAGGCGAACTGCGCATGGGCCTTCAAGCCAGCAATCTCCTTAACACCACATACCGGGATTATATGGACCGCTTCCGCTATTACGCGGACGCGTGCGGTGCCGACCTCACGCTTCGGATCACATACAGCTTCGGAAAGAGATGATCGTACGGGCCGCTCAGGATCGACCCTCAAGAACAACTCATCGGGTCGATCATGATGAGCCCCAACCACCAACATATGGGTCGATCATGATGGACCCCAACAAACAACAACAATGGAACACAAAATGAAATACCTCTTGGCCGCAATGCTCTTCGCCACAGGGATTACCGGCTGCAGACCGGAGAAGGATGATCCCATCGCCCCCGCTCCTCCTGCCAACGAGGCAGAAGTGATCACCACAGTGATCCTCAGCTTCGATAATGCAGGCGGTGGTGCCGATAAGGAACTGCGCTTCACCGATGCCGATGGCGATGGCGGCGGTGCACCGGTCTACGATCTGGACACGCTGGATGATGCCGCGGTGTACAACACATCGATCATCCTGCTGAACGAGACGGTATCGCCTGCCGATACGATCAGCAATGAGGTGCTGGCCGAAGGCGTGGACCACCAGTTCTTCTTCACACCCACAAGCGTGAACATCAGCTATGTCTATGGAGATGTGGACAGCAACGGCAACCCGATCGGCCTGCTCACTACCATGACCACGGGCTCCCCAAGCATGGGTAGTTTGAAGGTGACGCTGCGACACCTGCCCGATAAGACAGCGGCCGGTGTGAGCGGCGGTAACATCACCAACGCAGGTGGCGAAACGGACATTGAGCTCACGTTCCCGCTGGTGATCGAGTAGGCGTTACGAAAGGATCGGGTCCGCATTCGCGTTGGCATGATCCCACGCATGCGGACCCATCCATTCTTCTCCCTCGGCTTATTTGTCCTCCCGCTTTTTACCAGTTGCCAGGGCCAGGCGTCCGGCGAATTGGCGTTTTTGTCGATCACCATCACTGCTTCGGCGACCGCTGCTCCGCCATTTCCGCTGGCGCAGTTGATCGATTCCCTGCAATTTGACCCGAAGACCATCCGCTTCCTTGTGGATAAGAGCGATCGGCGTTTCGATGTATTCGTGGACGGGTCCCTGCTGAAGACCTATCGCTGCGTGCTTGGCGAGAAGCCCTTGGGAGATAAGTTCTGCCAAGGCGATCGCAAGACACCGGAAGGCACCTTCACATTTCGCAATAAGCGTGTGCATGACGAATGGCACAAGTTCATTTGGGTCGATTATCCGAATGCAGAGAGCTGGTGCCGGTACAATGAACGAAAAGCACAGGGGCTGATCCCGGCAGGGAAGGACATTGGTGGCGAGATCGGGATCCACGGTGTTCCCGATGGCATGGATCATTGGATTACCAGCGGTGCCGATTGGACCTGGGGCTGCATCGCACTACAGAACGCGGATGTGGATGAGATCTATCCGTACATCCTTCCGAATAGGACACGAATGACCATTGTACCTTGATGGCTCAGGGTATGATCGGCTCCGGGAACAGCTCTTGGTAGCCCGTTCGGTCGTCCTTTTTGCGAAGCAAGCGCAATCCGCCGATCTCCTGCAGAACGACCTCCAGCGTCGTGCGCACCAATGTGCCAGCGAGCAAATGGCCGCCGGTCATACGTCCTTCAGCATCGGCCACCGCGAGGTGTACGTGAATGCCGTGAAGTGACAAGGAGCCGGAGAGCGCACATACTTCGAGATCACCTTCCACGATGGTGCCATCCGACTTTCCACCGAAGCGTATGAACGCCTTCGAGACACTTCCAACTGCGCTGACGATCGTAGCTGCCTCAATGCTGCGTTCCTCGCACCAATTCTCAAGCAGGGCTCGCACATCCTCGCCCGGAAGCATACGCAGCACATGCAATTGGTATGGTCTCCCTGAGGCGGAGATCATTTGTCGAACGAATTCGGGAACTGCTGTTTCAAGGCGGAGATGCCGTCGCGCACTTTTTCCTCTTGCTCCCCTTTGAAGGCGGCGAATTTCTCGGATAGGGCCCCATCGGACAATGCCATGATCTGCACAGCCAGCAGTCCGGCGTTGCGTGCGCCGTTCACCGCCACAGTGGCCACTGGAACGCCAGCCGGCATTTGAACGATGGAAAGCAGGGAATCCCAACCATCAATGGAATTGCGTGATCTGATGGGCACCCCGATCACCGGCAGGATCGTGAGCGACGCCACCATACCGGGTAGGTGCGCAGCACCGCCAGCACCCGCGATCACCACCTTCACACCGCGATCGGCGGCTCCTTTGGCATAGGCGAACATGCGGTCGGGCGTTCGGTGCGCGCTGATCACCGTGAGCTCGTATGGTACATTGAATTCCGTCATCGTATCCACTGCCTCGCGCATCGTTTCCAGATCGCTGCGGCTTCCCATGATGATGCTGATCATACTGATGGTCGACTAGGTTATTGTGTTAGGATGGGACTTTCCCGACGGGTGCTTCCGGCACCACCTTGCAATGGGTCTTGGTTAAGGCAATGGCCCGGTCCAGTCCGGCGTGGTCCGGTGCGGTCACCGTAACATGTCCCATTTTGCGACCCGTGCGCGTCTCTTTTTTACCGTACAAGTGCGGGAATGTTCCTCTCAAGCGCAGCACCTCGTCCAACCCGAGTACTTCGGGTCTGCCTTTGCCTTCTTCGCCCACCAGATTGATCATGGCAGCGTGCTCACGCAAAGTGGGGTCGCCGAGCGGCCAGCCCATGTAAAGGCGTAGCAGTTGGTCGAACTGGCTGCTAGGGCACGCTTCGATCGTATGGTGTCCGCTGTTATGCGCCCGCGGTGCGGTCTCGTTCACCAACAGCTCTCCGCTTTTGGTCAGGAATAGTTCGACTGCGTAGAGCCCTGTAGCACCGAAAGCGGCCGCCACCTGCGATGCCAATTCACGTGCATCGTTCAACACTGTGTCCGGCACACGTGCAGGAGCGCGCAGATGATCCACCAGATTGTAGCGTGCATCGAAGACCATTTCCACGGGATCGTACACCACCTGTTGCCCATGCGGACCACGCACCACAAGCACGGCGAGTTCAAGGGCGATATCCGCTTTCATCTCCAGAACACACGGCCCAGCAAAGGCGTCTGCCAATGCACTGAGGTCGTTGAAGGGCATAACGCCTTTCCCATCATACCCGCCTGTGCGTGATTTCAGGAACCCGGGGAGCAGTCCTGCGTGTTGGGCTAGGATATTTTCCTCACCATGGACCAAAGCATATGGTGAGGTCGGTATCCCATGCGCATCATAGAACTCCTTTTGGAGGCCTTTGTCGTTGATGGTCCTCAGTACCTCCGGATCGGGGATCACTACTTTGCCCATTACCTTCAATGCCGCAAGCGCTTCTGTGGAAACATGTTCGATCTCGATCCCCACTACATCCGCATCCTTCGCGAAAGCCATCACCGTAGGTGCGTGGGAGAGGTCACCGACAACGAAACGATGGGCGAGCGCGGCACAAGGGCATTCGGGGTCCGGGTCAAGGATATGCACTAAGACATCATAGCGCAATGCGTTCTCGATGAACATCCGCCCCAACTGGCCCCCACCGAGCAGGGCGATCGTGCGCACGGTTCCCATCGCGGCAAAGATAGCCGGGGCGAAGCGTGCGGCCTTGTCAGCGATGTCGCGAGAAGTGCCCCCTTCGCTGGAACTGGGTGAAACGGTAGCCCACGGTGAATTCGAGCGATCGGTTCTTTGGGAAGAGGGCATCATCGTGGCGCAATGCAGGCGTCATGGCCCCATAGGCCCGCAGCGAAAGGTCCAACCCAGATCGCAGGTCCATACCTACACCGCCTACGAACCCCATGTCCATGGGCTTGTATGAATCGGTCACCTTGGCCGAACCTTCGGTCCCTTGTTCCTGGGCCAATAGGATCTTCCCGACCTGGAAACCACCGGCCATGTTGAACCCGTTGCCGAGGTACATTTTTATGGAGATGGGTAGTTGTAGGTAGTAGGTGCGCACCGTGGTCACGTCACCGTCCGGCTCGAAGTAGGTGGACCCTAAGCTGGAGAGCAGCACCTCCGGCTGAAGCTCCATGCGTGGTCCGATACCACAAGGAAGATAGAGCCCTATGGTTCCGCCGGGGATCGGTCCCGTACGGACGTTGAGCGCTTTGACGGTGCTGAAGAGGAGGCCACCTTTGAAACCAATTCCAGCCGACTGCGCGTGGGAGAACGCACCGAGGACCAGGCAGGGTAAAAGCGCGATGTACTGTTTGCGCATGGTGATCAAGCTTGGTTGTTCGGCCTATACGGTAGCGCCATCTGCCGGTTTCATGCAGCGATCGGCTATTCGTCAAAAGTCCGGCAGTGACCGGTAGGGGCGGAAAATCAAAGGACCAAGACCCTTTCGGATCTTGGCCCTTTTGGCCGAAGCATGTTGATCATCGAGCTTCTGCGATGACCTCAAGGCGTTGGGTGGTGCTGTACTCACCCTGTTGGATCCGCACATAATAGGTCCCCGAGGCCACGGTGGAAAGATCCAGTATGATGCGTCCGCCGGTCCCTTGTTGTTCGCTCACCGATCGACCTTGTGGATCGATCAAACGGATGAGCGCGAGGCTAGGGTCGGCCAGCTCGACCACGGCCATTCCAGTGGTAGGGTTCGGATAGGTACGAGCGGATAGAACACCTTGTTCGCGGAGGCCGGTCGTGGTTTCGATCGTGATGCCATAGTCCTCCGTCTCGCCATAGGCATAGGAGTAACACGGATCTACCGGTATGGGATCGACAACCCCGACGAACACACCACGCACGCGCATGCGGGTATCGCCCAATGGGGCATTGGCCGGTACGGTGAACGGAATGGTCCCTGTTTCTCCGGCCACCGTGGTCGTGAATTCCCCGAGCTTTTCGCCGACTTCAAAAAGCAGGTCGCGGTCGTAATCGATCCAAGCCGCGTAATGGTCCGGCGCGTATTCTCCCCCTTCTATTGTCAAAGTCTGGCCGGTGCCGATCGTGAGGTAGGTATTGTCGGTCGCCATCAGATCGCTGTAAGCTGGACCCTCCACTCCACCGGAATTCGGATTGTCGATGGTCCCCAACTGAACCCCGTTTATGTAATCGCCATCGGTGGGGCCGGCAATAGAGGTAGGGGTACAATAGGCCGTACCCGGTGCAAGGATGGTGATGCCATAGTCCTCCGTTTCACCAAAGGCATAGGCATAGCACGGCTCCATCGGGTCCGGATCAGACACATTGGCGTCGAAATAGACACCGCGCACCCGCATCAAGGTGTTTCCCAGTGCAGCGGCTCCCGGCACCGTGAACACGATCGTTCGCGCTTCGTCCGCTGCAGTGGTCGCGAACTCCCCGAGCTTCTCAGACGCTTCGAAAACTTCGTCTTGATCGTAGTCGATCCAAACGGCGAAATGATCCGGGGCATAGGTGCCGGCCTGCACGGTCACAGCATAGGGTTGTGTGCGGGTCAGCGTAGCGGATAGTGTTGCGCTATAATTGGTGTAGGCAGGTCCTGCAATGTCGCCGGAGTTGACGTTGACAATGTTCTCGAGCAATACAGCATTCACGTAATCGCCATCTGCGGGACCGCTGGCGGAAGTTGGGATGCAATAACCGGTCGGCGTGGTGGCGCAGGCCTGGTTCGCAACAAGTCCCTCCCGCACTTGCGTGAGCACATCGGCCATGTAGGCGGCCTGCTGGTCCGAGAACATCGCGGTGCAGTCGCTGTAGTCCATGAAGTTCTCGTATTGGGTAAGCACACCGCACTTCACCAAGTTGGTATTTGAACAGGAGAACGTGGGGCTATTGGAAGTGGGTGTATCCGAGAAACCATCGGCGTTGACACAAGCACCACCGTCATCGAAGGTGTGTTGGAGGCCGAAGTAGTGGCCGATCTCGTGCGTAGCTGTGCGCGCTCCGGGTTGCGTACCGTAATCGTAGTCGATCACGAGGCCATCGATATCACTACCCACCACACCACCCGTTGGCAAGTAGGCGTAACCGACGGTGACCGTGTTACCACTTGCGCCGCTGGTAATGTCGCAGATCCAGATGTTGAGGTAGCGTTCCGTATCCCATGGGGCGATGCCCAAGGGTGCGGATTTCATATCGTCGGTCTGAGTATCGGGGTTGAACCAGGTATCGGTGGTCTGGTTGCGGGTGATACCGGTGGTCGCGTTGCCGCTGGGATCCACTTGTGCCAAGCAGAATTGGAAGCCCACGTTGCCGATACTGTTCGTGAAGGAGGAGCGCACGGAACCGATATCGGAATTGGACGCGGAATAGTCCTCGTTCATTTCATCGATGATATTCTGGATGGTTCCTACCGTGACATTCTCCGCGGCATTGTTCCAGACCACGTGTACCACCACCGGAACGGTGTAGATGCCACCACGTTGCACGTGCTCCAAGCGTGGCATGGTGCCATTCAGATCAGTGGGAAGGCCGAGGCTTTGGAGATGACGTTCTGTGAAAGTGTGGGCACCACAGGTCCGCTGCACGTGGTCATTCGTTTGCGCAATTCCGCTGAGGCTTGTCGCCAGAGCGATGGAAAGGGATACGTTTCGCAACATGTCCGCGAAAGTACCGGGATGGTGAAAGCTGTCCGCCATGGTTCCCGCCGGTTTTATCAACGGATCCGTTCCAGATCGATCAAATAGTGATCCGCATACCGGGATGTCCAGCGCCAACCCGCGAAACGTTCGTCCCAACGGGCGAGTCGTTCCAAGAGTTTCCCACGCTGGCCCAATTTGGCCTCCAAGAAAGTCGGGGGCACGAAAAGACCGATAGGCCTGATATTCACCACCCTGAACCGGGTTTGGAAGGCAGTGGTCATCGCAATTGGTGAGTGATACCAAGTCACGGCACCGGTCCCGCTCAGCGCTGCCCAGACCGGATCATGCCTTCCTCTGCGGAACGCCTCTTTCCAATTTCCCCGGAAGAAATAGTGGATGGTCTCCGCCAAGCAGCGATCGGGCATCACTACGGCAATGAGGCGACCTCCTGGGTTGAGTATTTTCGCGATAGGATCAACGAGTTCTTCAAGGTGGGCCGCTTCGATGCAGTTGAAACCACCGAAGTTGCTGAGCACAAGGTCCACTGGTGCAGTGGTGAGCAAAGAGAGCTCATCGAAACCGAGCCTGATATGATCGATCTTGTCCTCAACGCCGAACTGGCGTGCTTTCTCTCGGGCCACCTTCAACATTTCTTCGCTGATATCCGTGGCCATCACGCGGTGTCCGTTGCGTGCCATGTGGACGGCATCCGTACCCGTACCACAGTTGAGTTCGAGCACGTTCATGCCCGGCATCCGTAGCATGTTGTCCAGGTAGCCCCATACCATACGGCGCTGCACCATACCGATGCGGCTGAACGTGAATTCCCGATCGTAGGCTGAAGGATCCGGTTGAAGCGGGGAAGCCATGGCCGTCGAAGCGTTGAGCCACGACACAATGAAGGTAGTGCTGCTGATGACCTTATTTTCCTGAGAGCGCGACAATGGCCCGCGCAGGGTCTGTTGCACCGAACACACTATTTCCCGCAACCAGAACATCAGCCCCGGCGGTGATCAGTTGCGTGAAATTCATTTTCCCTACGCCACCATCGATCTCGATCAATGCGGTGGATCCAGTGTGCCTCCGCAACTCTTTCAGTGCGGCGATCTTGGCATAGGTGTGTTCAATGAACTTCTGTCCTCCGAAGCCGGGATTCACGCTCATCATGCAGACCAGGTCGATGTCCGCAAGAACATCCTCCAGTACGCTCACGTTCGTGTGTGGATTGATCGCCACACCGGCTTTCATTCCCGCTGCTTTGATCGCTTGGATGCTTCTGTGCAGATGCGGGCATGCTTCGGCATGTACCGTAAGCACATCAGCTCCGGCGTCGCGGAACGCATGGATGTAGTTATCCGGCCGAACGATCATCAAATGCACATCGAACACCTTCTTCGTCAGTGGCCGGATGGCCTGTATCACCGGGAACCCGAAACTGATGTTGGGCACGAAGACGCCGTCCATCACATCCAGGTGCAACCATGGTGCAGGGCTGCGATCCACTAGCGCCACGGCACCTTTCAGATCGGCAAAGTCGGCCGCTAGGAGGGAAGGGGCTATGATGTGCGACATCCGGCGCGAAGGTAGTTGAACGGGAAAGGGCCGCAAATGCGGCCCTTTCCGATGCTGATGGTCGACGACCTACGGCGAATACGTTGCCCAACTTCAACCGAGATAAGCTTTCAGTACCGTGCCACGGCTGGCGGATTTCATGCGTCGGATCGCTTTTTCCTTGATCTGGCGAACGCGTTCGCGCGTCAGATCGAACTTTTGGCCGATCTCTTCCAACGTGTGTGGTTGATTTCCGTTCAGGCCGAAGTAGAGGCGGATCACATCCGCTTCGCGACCTGCCAATGCGGATAGCGACCGCTCGATCTCCGCTCGCAAGCTATCCGTCATCAAGGTATCCAGTGGGCTGGGCGTGTCGTCATTGCGCATCACGTCCATCATGGTGCCACTGTCGTCGCCTTCGCGCAACGGAGCATCCATGCTTACATGACGGCCTGTGTTGCTCAGGCTGGTCTTCACTTCTTCCAATGTCATCTCCAACACTTCCGCCAGTTCCAATGCGGTGGGTGGGCGCTCGTGCTCCTGTTCCAGTTTGGCGAATGCCTTGTTGATCTTGTTGATCGATCCGATCTTGTTCAATGGAAGCCGCACGATCCGCGCTTGTTCGGCCAAGCTCTGCAGGATCTGCTGGCGGATCCACCAAACGGCGTAGCTGATGAACTTGAACCCACGGGTCTCATCGAAGCGACCAGCAGCCTTGATCAAGCCGAGGTTGCCCTCGCTGATCAGGTCGGGCAGGCTCAAACCTTGACCCTGATATTGTTTCGCCACGGACACAACGAAGCGCAGGTTCGCTTTGGCCAATTGTTCCAAAGCGAGGTTGTCACCTTGTTTGATGCGGCGCGCCAGCTCCACCTCCTCCTGAGCGGTGATGAGCTTCACCTTCCCGATCTCCTGGAGGTACTTATCCAGGGATGGTGTGTCCCTGTTCGTCACCTGCTTGGTGATCTTCAATTGCCTCATCCTTGCCATATGCGCGATGTGTGTTTAGAGAGAGGCTCCTTGAACGCGGACAACATGCCCAAGGTTACCGGTCTGGGACCGGCGCTTTGCTATACGTACGCAGCTCGATCGATGACCTGACCAAGGATGGGCAAAAGGAAAGCCGCCCGTTTCGGGGCGGCTTTCCAGAGGTCCTATTATCGATCAGTTGTCGCGTGGGCCACGATCATCGCGGCGTGGGCGGTCGTCACGGCGGGGGCGATCACCACGATCGCGGCGGTCACCTTCCATGGCGGGCTCGCGGTCCACATAGCCCTCGGGCTTTGGTAGCAACACGCGACGGCTCAACTTCAACTTGCCGCTTCGTGGATCTTTTCCGGTCACTTGGAATTCGATCACTTCGCCCTCTTTGATCACATCTTCCACACGGTCGATGCGCTTCCAGTCCAGTTCGCTCACGTGCAAGAGGCCGTCCACACCGGGCAGCACTTCCACGAAGGCACCGTACGGCATGATGGTCTTCACCTTGCCTTTGTAAGTAGCGCCCACTTCGGCTTGTGCAGGGTTCGCGATGGCGTTCACACGGGCGAGGGCAGCGTCGATGCTGGCCTTGTTCTCGCTCATGATCTCCACCACACCACGACCGTCCACTTCGTCGATGCTGATGTGCGCACCGGTCTCCGCTTGGATCTCCTGGATCACGCGGCCGCCAGGTCCGATCACCGCACCGATGCTCTCTTTCGGGATCTCGATGGTGATGATGCGTGGTGCGTGCTCTTTGTAATCGGCGCGTGGTTCAGCAAGGGTCTTCAGCATTTCGCCTAGGATGTGCAGGCGGCCAACACGTGCTTGCTCCAATGCTTGGGCCAGCACTTCGTAAGGCAGACCGTCCACCTTCATGTCCATCTGGGTTGCGGTGATGCCTTTAGCGGTACCGCAGATCTTGAAGTCCATGTCGCCCAGGAAATCTTCGTCGCCGAGGATATCGCTGAGGATCGCATGTCGCTTGCCGTCGCTGATCATACCCATGGCAATACCGCTCACCGGAGCTTTCATCTTGATGCCGGCATCCATCAGTGCAAGAGTGCCGCTGCATACGGTGGCCATCGAGCTGGAACCGTTGCTTTCAAGGATATCGCAGTTCAGGCGGATGGTGTAGGGGTTCTCAGGCAGGCCGGGAAGCATCGGCTTGATGGCGCGCCAAGCGAGGTTACCGTGACCTACTTCGCGACGACCGGGTCCGCGGATCGGCTTCACTTCGCCTGTGCTGAAGCTGGGGAAGTTGTAGTGCAGCATGAAATTCTCGCTGCCTTTCTTGGTGGCGAGGTCGATGGTCTGTTCGTCCATCGAACTACCCAAGGTCACCATGTTGATGGCTTGGGTCTCACCACGGGTGAATACGGCGCTGCCGTGCGTGCCGGGCAACACATCCACTTCGCTCCAGATGGGGCGGATCTCATCGGTCTTACGACCGTCGAGGCGCTTACCGTGGTCTAGGCATACGTCGCGAACCGCCTTTTTCTGGGTCTTCTTGAAGAAGCGCGCCAGCATGGCCTTGTCGCTCTTCTCTTCGTCCGCCAAGGTCGCCATGCAGGCTTCCTTGATCGCCCCGAACGCAGCACCACGCTCTTCCTTGCTGGTCGCGTTCATGGCCAGATCGTAGTACTTCTGATAGCAGAAGCTCATGATCTTGTCGCCGATCGCCGCAATGTTGTTCTCGTGGTTATAGGTGCGCTTCACCAAGCTCTTCGGCACCATAGCGCCGAGTTCTTCCAAGGCGATGCACTGCTTCTGAATGGCGACATGAGCGATCTTGATCGCTTCGATCATATCGGATTCTTGCACCTCCTTCATCTCACCCTCCACCATGAGGATGTCGCTCTTGGTGCCGGCCACGATCAGGTCGAGGTCCGAGCCTTCACCATCGGCGAACGTCGGGTTCAGCAGGTATTTGCCACCTACACGGGCGATGCGTACTTCGCTCACCGGACCAGCGAAGGGGACATCGCTTACGGCCAGAGCAGCGGATGCTGCGAGGCAGGCGATGGCATCGCTCTGGTTCTTCTTGTCGCTGCTCATCAGCGAAATGATCACCTGGGTATCGCCATGGAAATCATCGGGGAAGAGCGGCCGGATCGCACGGTCCACCAAACGGCTGGTGAGCACCTCGTGATCGCTCGGGCGTGCTTCGCGTTTGAAGAAGCCACCGGGGAAACGACCGGCAGCACTGAACTTCTCTCGGTATTCGACCTGCAGCGGCAGGAAGTCGATACCCTCACGGGCCTCTTTCGTAGCTACCACCGTGGCGAGCAAAATGGTATCGCCGAGACGGACGGTCACAGCGCCGTCGGCTTGTTTGGCCAGCACCCCGGTCTCGATGGTGATGATCTTCCCATCGCCCAGGTCGATGGTCTTGGTAATTCCTTGTGGTCTCATGTTCTTTTCTTCTTTTTACCTCTTTACATCTTCTCCGGTCCGTCATGTCGGCGAACGAGCCGGAATCTCGTGTGCCGCAGAGGGCTTTGTGGCCCAGTATGGAAAAAGGGCGACCGTATCGATCGCCCTCTTCTTTCGATCAATATGTCGTTGCCGAAGAGGCCGGTGTTGCCGCCCCTGTCATGGCCTTACTTACGCAGGCCGAGCTTGGCGATGATCGCGCGGTAACGGTCGATGTTGTACATCTTCAAATAGTTCAACATCTGCTTGCGCTTGCCTACCATGGTCATCAGCGCCTTTTCGGTGCCGTGGTCCTTCTTGTTGGTCTTCAGGTGACCGGTCAAGTGGTTGATGCGCTCGGTGAAGAGTGCGATCTGGCTTTCAGGTCCGCCGGTGTTCTTCTCGGAAGCCCCGTGCTGCTGGAAAATGGCCTTCTTGGCCTCTGTGGTCAGGTACATGGTCGTGTCAAAACAGGCCGCGAAGATAGACTTTTCCCGGAACGGGTGAAGTTGTCCGTTGTCATTTCGTAGTTGTCCATGGAGGCCAGGGTGTCGAACTTATTGAAGAATTCATATACGGTAACCCGGAACGGGGGATTTGAGCTTGCGTTAGTGTCTCATAATCAGAAACATATCCCTTGATCAAAGCAATCGTTCCGGGGGCTTTGACAATGGTTTGGCAGGGAGCCGGTCGCATTCAACGTACAGGACCATTTTTGGGAACAAATGGCCTTCCTCCCTCTCGCACCATCATGTACTGGAACCGCATGTCCAACTGCCGCCCATCCAGCGTATCCAGCATCGCTTGGGTGATGCAAAGCGGGTACAGGCTGCGGTTCACGTGATCCTCCATCATACGCAGCCATTCGACCTGTGCGATATGCGCAGGACGGTTCGCTAGCAGCACAGCGTGCGTGGGCGCGTTGATCGGAAGTGGTGCGGGCTTCCCGCTCACCGAACGGGACGAAGACGTTTGCGCCGATACGAACAACGGAATCAAAAGTAGAACGAAGAAGATGGCGCGGAAACTCATGGCGTTGCTACAATTACGCGCACCGATGCTACTTGCCCGCCCCAATGCAAACGGCAGTGGTACATGCCCGCGGACGGGTGCTCGAATTGCACGTTGTGTATAGTGCTCCATTGTGGCAAGCGCGCTTTGTACACCACACGACCAGCCACATCCAATACCTCCAGTAAGCCTACTGTTGGTTGCGCCGCGTAGCAAATGGCGAAGCGGTCGTTGGCAGGGTTGGGGTAGGCGTTGACCGCAGCTTGCACTGCCAACTCGTTCATGGCGGTATTTATCCCAAGGCTATCGCACACGCTCCCATCCACCGGCCCAAGGTGGTAATTGGGGTGGTTGGGCAGGGAGTTGAAATTGTACGTAGGTAGTTCTACAGCATGTTGTTGGAAGCCGCACGCCAAACCAGGCAGATCCGGCTCGTTGATCACATGCAGATGGAAGGTGCTATTGCCCGTGCTGATATAGATCTTCCCATCCAGTGCCAACTGGGCGATATCGAAGACCGTGGCAAATGGTTGACTGGGGGAGTAGAAACCGTCCCATGTACCCAAGTGGACCATTGAACCAGCTATATCTGCAACGGTGACATCGTATTGGTACACATCCAAGACGGAAGACACATAGAGGAATTGGCCACTAGGCGAGAAGGCCACGCCTCCCATCTGGTTGTAATCGTCGATAGCGATATGGACCGGGTTGGACAAGAGCCCCGTGCAACGATCGAAATCGAAGATCTCCAGGTCGTCTTCGTACCAGCCATAGTAGTACGCGAATTTGTCGCCATTGGGCGAAAAGCAAACTTGGCCACTATCTCTATGCCTAACAACCCCGATGGATTGTTCAAAAGGGCCTTCTATTCCTACGGGTGTGACCAAGAACCTGATGTGTACATTGGTGTTCAGCCGAATGCACGAAACCCACCAGTCCCTTCCATTCGCATGGCGCACAGCGGTGATCTTTCCAACATTCAATTCATCTTCGAGTAAGATATTATTCTTGGTTAATACCGCACCCAAACCATTGTTCAGCAACATGTCTACTTCGGTGAAGTACAAGTACCGCGTAAACCGATCAATTGGATCATCGATCGTACAATGGAAGATCAAATAACGAGCCTCCTCATCTGGAGCCGGGATGATCAATGCAGTCTGACAAACATGCAAACCCTCCGGATAGAGGGAAGTGTAGAAGCTTGGACTCAACCCTGTACCATTCTGCATGGTGTCACCAAATGCATCGGCCACCCAAGCACCGTTCGTGCTGAACAGCACGTTGCCATTGCTATCGGAAATATTCGCATTTGCCCGACTGAAGCCGATATCACGGTATTGATAGTAGATATCGGGCGTGCCGGAATTGAAATCGATGTTAGTGCCACCTAGAGGCAAGCCCGCGTCGTTGCTATACCCCATCAAGAAGAAATTATTCACGCCCTGCGCGAGGCCTTGGTGGCCGACCAAATGGCCAGCCACCAAGGCGATCGTTATGCAGACGGAACGCATCCTGATCTGTTGGGTGCTCAACGCACGATCATCAATTTACCAGTACCAATGACATCTGCGCCGTTGCTTACCGCATAGTGGTATGCGCCTTGTTTCAATTCCGCCGTGCTGAATTCGTAGCGCACGACATCTTGGCTCAAGCGGTGGCGTTGCACCTCCTTGCCCAATGCATCATAGATGACCAATGTTCCTTGCATGTCCTCGTAGAACGGATAGAGCAAGGTGGCAGCGTCATTGGTCGGATTCGGTTGGATGCTGACCTCCGTTATGGTTTTGGGCTTCCGGCTCTTGTAAATGATGCCGTGTTGCAGGCAGAGGCTGGCATCGTTGTACTCCATATCGTCATCGATCAAAGCATACAAGGAACGTGCGCGGTAGACCGCGTTGCCACCTACCATGGGACATTGGTTTGCGATCGCGAACAATGCGGCAACCTCGGTGCTCGTGAAACTGTCCACCTCCTTGGCCACGGTATTCAAGTAGATCTCCTTCACCTGTTTCTCGTTTGTCTCGATCAGTTCGGTGGTACCCACACTGTTGTTCGCTGCCTTCACATTGTCCGCATTCAGGGCCTTGCTCGTTGCAGCCAATTGAAGTGCTTGATCGTTCAAGGTGGTCAAGTTGCGCACGCTCAGTTGTAGACCGTTGGCATTGGCCATGATCGTTTGGCGCTGGGTGGGGGTCAATGTTCCATCGGCCAACTGCTGCATGGCCAATTTCAACTGGTCCATCAAACCCTCTATCTGTGTCTTGTTCGCCGCGAGGTATGCGGTAACGGACGCGTCCAGATCATAAAGCGCGAGGTAATCGTCGTTGATCAGTTTGAACTGGGCGACGTTCGTGTTCTGCATTGCCGCATAGAAATCAGCAAGCTCCTGATCGTTTGTCAGCATGATCGGCGCATTGTCCAGCTTCTTGTACAGGTCGTTCTCTAGGATCTGCTTGGTTTCCTCCGTGTATGGGTTGTTCTCCAGATCGTCGTTGGCCACTTTCTCATCCAGCTTTGTCTTGCACGCTTCGCAAACCAACATCCCGAATTCGGTGCAGTAATTCGTTTCTCCGTCATCGCAGCGGTAGTTCGGGCCAGTATCGTATTGGAACCAGTTACCTGGCGAACGCTGGACTGGATTTGTATTCCCGCAACCGATCACTTCTGGAAAATAAGTGAATGGATCATCCCCTGCATTGGGGTTCTCGCTCCAAGCCTGAAATCCGCCCGCCACAGGGTCATTGCACCACAGATTTCCTTTCAGGTTTTGCCCTGAGATCACTGTGGCTAAACCAGTGTGCAGACCCCATTTATGCCTGCGGATATTGTTGCCGCTGAGGTCTGTGTTCAAGGTGGCGCCACTGAACAGGATCCCATTGGTGGTAGCATCCACATCGTTGCAGACAATGGATACCCCATCGCCCATGTTGTTGCGGATCGCACTTTGACCTTCGTTCACGTTGTAGTTGGTGTTGGAACCTGTTACCGTGTTGCAGCTGATCAACGGCCTGGTGCATGCTGATGTATAGATCCCGGCGTAGTTGTTGGCGTTGTTGTGCATGATCAAGGTGTTGCTGAGCACCTTGTAATCGTTTGCCGAAGTCAAGCGTATCCCTGCGTATGCCGTGGTCGCGTTCGGGCGGTAGTGGATCGTATTTTGCTGGATCACCGAATTCTGGTTCTTCGCATTTGCCTCCTTCACGATAATGGCGGTGTACCCCTTTACGAATTGTCCCGGTGGCGGGTTGGTGGCGAACGTGATATCATTGGTCGCAATGTCCATGCGGGTACACCCATCGTTCATGTAAAGTTGTATCCCATCGTACCGTGTGTCCAACTTATTGTTCAGGATGTCGATCGTCCGCGAATTGCCCTTCTCCACATGGTAGGCCGTACCCACATTCGTCATGGTATTCTCTTCTGAATACACGTTCATGTATTCGGTGTAAATACCCCATCGGCAGTTTTGGAACGAGGGGGCTGCTCCTGTTGTAGATCCGAAGCCTACTTGTTTGAGGGTGACGAACCGGTGGTCGCCCCTTGCGAAAATGGCGCTACCATTGCTTGGTGCGGCATAGGCCAAGTCCGGTTGGATGTCGTGGATGGACAATTCGGTAACCGCTAGGTCGCAATTGTTCGCAACGATGCCGTTGCTCATGTCATGGATCACGTTGCCGCCACCGGTCAGGTCCAACGCCATATCCGAAACCATCAGTGCCGCATACCCTTTTTGCCCCACAGTTGTGGTCTGCCCCGGATAGGGTTGTGCCAGTGGGCCTTCTGCATGGAATGTGCTGTTCCATGGGAAAACGACTACACTGTTGACCCCGCCTTGTTCAGGCACCTCGATGCCCACGCGGTTGTTCTTGAATTCTGAGCCGTCAATGAGCACGATCGAACTGTTCATGGCCCGAATGCCGGATTCAGCATCGGAAATTCTGGTGTTCTTCAACTGAACGATGCAGCCGTTCCCCGTGGTGACCCCTTTCCACATCACATCTTGGCAACTCTCGAACGTGCTGTTGTACAACCACAAGTGAGCGCCATCCAGTTGGATTATCTCGGCTCCCGGCTCCATGTACACCACGGCGCTGGAGAAAGTGAAGTCCTGATCGATGATGAACTGGCCTTGGATGTCGATGGTGCCGCTCGCTGGACTCTGAATGGAGCTGCTGAGGGTACCATGAGGGTGGAAGCGATCCGCGACGCAGCATGGCGAGATATCAACCACTTCAAAAGTTTGCTGTGTCGTACATCCGTACGCATCGCTCACGTCCACGGTATAATTTCCTACCGACAAGGCGAAAATGTCTTCGGTCAGAGCGCCATTGGACCAAGAGAACAAGTACGGCGCTTGACCACCGCTCGCTGTTATATCAATCGCGCCCAACGTGATCGATGAGCATGCCATATCCGATATCGTTGCATCGACCGTGACTACCGAACTTGGCACCACAAAGTCAAGCATGGCTTGGCAACCGGCTGCATCTGTCACGCTAACACCATAGGTCCCTGGGAGCAAGTTCGCAATGTCCTCCGTGATAGATCCATTCGACCAAGCAAATGTGAAAGGCTCAATACCACCAGTCACGATCAGGTCGATGCTACCTGTTGCATTATTCCCACAAGCGGCATTCAAGATGGAAAGTGTCAGATCCATCCCCAAAGGCTTCTTGTTGCTCCAATACCCAATTGCACTGCATCCGGTGGCATCCGTAACGGTTACGGAATAGAGTCCCAGTGACACATCAAAAAGGTCCTCTGTCACAGCACCGGTTGACCAGACGTAGGTCAATGGAGCAACCCCTCCTGTGACGGTGAGGTCTAGTGTGCCGATGCTCAAGCCACAGCCAACAACTTCAAAAGAAAGTTGGAAAGTGGTTACTCCTTCGACCGTGAAGACCTCTACTGCACTACAGCCATCGTTATCTGTGACATGCACGGAATACGTCCCCGCACTTAGTCCGTTGATATCCTCCACGTTTGCCGAGAATCCTCCAGGACCAGACCAATCATATGTGAAAGGCGGTACGCCTCCTGTCATGGTGATCTCGACGGCACCATACGTAGATCCCGGACAAGTGTTCGTTGCGGAACCAACCAGATCCACGGACTTCGGTGTTCCACCAACGACGAAAGAACCGAACGAAGCACATCCGTCCGCATCCGTTACTTGGACTTGGTATGTCCCGGAATATAGACCGGTCAAGTCTTCTGTGTAGGCCAAACCGCCAGCTGAAATCCACTCAAAGGTCAATGGCGGGGTCCCTCCCAAAACGCTAAGGTCAATCGCTCCTATGGTCGCACAAGAGGGCGTATTGGTTATTGCTGCTGACAAGGCCATGTAGTTCTCGGCGATCGGCACAGTGAAGGCGTACTGCGCAAAGCAACCGTTCGCATCTGTAACTTCGATATAGTAGTTGCCATCCAACAACCCCGAAATATCCTCTTGGCTCGATGTGAAGCCATTCACTTCCCACCACTCAATACTATACGGAGGTGTCCCGCCCTCAATATCAACATCAATTGCACCCGATCCACCAAGGAAACAAGTAGGGGTTACCTCTGCCGTGACCTGGATGTTATACCCATAAGGAACACGGATCCAATCAGAGATGATAGAACATCCATTCGCATCAGTGGCCCGTATCCAGTAAAAGCTTTGGTATAGATTACCGATGTCCTCAGTAGTCGCCCCGTTGCTCCATAGGTAGTTGTATGGAGGCACGCCTCCAGAAACTGTTGCATCTATACCCCCTTGTGGTACATCGCAGTCAATGTTATTCAGAGATGCCTCGGCTCCAACGGTGAGCGGGATACCCTGCACATTATAAACCCATGTCCGCAAGCACTGGTTCGCATCAACGATGTGCAGAAAGTATCGTCCTGAGGGTATCATCGAAAGATCTTCCATATTTCCAGTGAAGCCGTCAGGACCTGACCAAATGAACTGCAGTGGTGGTGTCATATCAGTTGGCGGAGTGATATTGATCGCTCCATCGCTGCTGCAAGTGCTGGATGTCACAATTCCAAGGTCGCCAACTGAGAAAGTCGCTATCGTAGAGGCGAAAAAATTACCCTGCAAATTTCCATCGTCGCGAATGACCACCGCGTATTCCCCAGCATATGCCACAACTCGGCTTAGTCCTTGACCATAACCGGTGCCGAGACCTAGTGCAGGGGACCAATAAACGTAGAACGGCCCGACGCCGCCGCTGATGTTCAGGTCAACCTGAATTTCTCCGCAGTTGACATAGGACCATGTCGGCGATACAACGATAGGTGTTTGGGCCGTGCTGATTCCAAACGAACCAACCAACGCCAAAGCAGTGAGCAGGGTTTTCCTAAACATAGTCTGAGGGGTTTGGTGGTGTGATGGCATGTAACTCTTTCTTTCGATCTAGTCGAACGTCATTACTGCGCATTCGGCCAAGGTTTGCAGAATGCTAAGTTAACGGCAGGCACTTCTCCGAATCTATTGAGGTTATTTCGGAGTAGAATGAAGAACCTCGCTTCGGCGTCATCAGGTCATGGCCAAGGTTGATTCGGAAGATACAGTGAGCTTTGGCCCAAAAGCGACGCATCCCTCCGTGAGACCAGCAGAGCCTTGACCACGGATCAACGGTTCCGGATAGCGGTTTTCGCTATGCTACATGGCCTTCCTCAAGCCCTCAAAAACGCGAACGTGCGCGCCAAGAAGCTCTTAAGCTCCTTGCGGTGTACGATCTTGTCCAAGAAGCCATGCTCCAGCACGAATTCGCTGGTCTGGAAACCCTCAGGCAGATCCCGCCCGATGGTTTCCCGCACGACGCGCGGTCCAGCAAATGCCACAAGTGCCTTGGGTTCAGCGATATTCAGATCACCAAGCATGGCGAAACTGGCGGTAACGCCACCGGTAGTAGGGTCGGTGATCACGCTGATGTAAGGCAGCTTCTTCTTTGCCAGCAAGGTGAGCTTGGCACTGGTCTTGGCCATCTGCATCAGGCTGAAGCCGGCCTCCATCATGCGGGCACCGCCGCTCTTGCTGATGATGATCAACGGGCATTTGCGCTTAAGGGCCTGGTCCGCGGCCATGGCGATCTTTTCGCCCACTACGCTGCCCATGCTACCCCCGATGAACCGGAAGTCCATGCAGGCGATCACCACGTAGTGCTTGTCCAATTTGCCCTCGGCGGCACGCAAGGCATCGTTCAGCCCACTATCCTGACGGCTTTTGACCAGACGATCCGCATATTTCTTGGTGTCCTCGAACCCCAATGGGTCACCGGCGATCAGGTCTCCACCAAGCTCCGTGAACTTGTGGTCATCGAACAGGATGGCGAAGTATTCCTCGCTACCGATCTTCTCGTGGTGCTCGCACTTTACACAGACCCAGAGGTTGTTCTCGTGGTCTTCCGAGGTCATGATCTCGGAACACTCAGGGCACTTATACCAGAGGCCCTCGGGCGTTTCCTTCTTCTCCTCCGTACTGGTGGTGATGCCTTCCTTGACGCGTGTGAACCAGCCCATGGTGAATGCGAATTGATGAATTAAGAATTCAGAATTCCAAATTCATCAGGCGATGGTGATGCCTTTGTCCAAGTAAACGTCTTGGATACTGTTAAGGAGTGCGATGCCTTCGTGTACAGGACGTTGGAATGCTTTCCGGCCGCTGATCAACCCTTGGCCACCGGCGCGCTTGTTTATAACGGCTGTGCGCACGGCTTCGGCCATGTCGCTGGCACCGCTGCTCGCACCACCGCTGTTGATCAGGCCGATGCGGCCCATGTAACAGTTCGCCACTTGCCAACGGCACAGGTCGATCGGGTGATCGGTGGTGAGCTCGTTGTAGACCTTCGGATGTGTTTTGCCATATCCCTTGATCGCGTTGTAACCACCGTTGGTCTCAGGCAATTTCTGCTTGATGATGTCGGCTTGGATAGTTACGCCGAGGTGGTTGGCCTGGCCGGTGAGATCGGTGGCGGTGTGGTAGTCCTTGCCATCCACTTTGAAACCGTTGTTGCGGATGTAGCACCAGAGGATGGTGGCCATTCCCAGTTCGTGCGCATGTTGGAACGCATCGGCGATCTCGGTGATCTGGCGCGTGCTCTCGTCGCTACCGAAATAGATGGTGGCACCAACAGCCACGGCGCCCATGTCCCAAGCATCCTTCACATTGCCGAAGAGCACCTGGTCGAACTTGTTCGGCAGGGTCATCAATTCGTTGTGATTGATCTTCACGATGAACGGGATCTTGTGGGCGTACTTACGCGCTACGCTTCCCAATACACCATACGTGCTGGCCACAGCGTTGCAGCCGCCTTCCAGCGCGAGCTTCACGATGTTCTCGCTATCGAAATAGATGGGGTTGGGTGAGAAGCTGGCCGCAGCGCTATGCTCTATGCCTTGGTCCACGGGCAGTATGCTCATGTAGCCGGTGTTCGCAAGGCGACCGTGACCATACAAGGCCTGCATGCTGCGCATCACCTGTGGATTACGGTTGCTGAGCGCGAAGCTGCGGTCGACGAAATCCGGTCCGGGCAAGTGGATCATGGAGTTATCGATGGTCTTGCACTTGTGTTCGAGCAGGCTGGCTGCGTCGGTACCCAACAGTTCGTCGATCTTGCCCGTTCTCAAGGTCTGCATGTATAGCGCTTTTGCGGCCGCGAAGGTAAGAAAGGACCGGGCCGTTGTCAGGTCGTACGATCCATACGATCATTCCACGACTTTCTAACACCAGAAAGTCTCCCCCTCAGAATGGATAGCCGATCCCCAAATTGAAGTTGAACGCGGCTTTGTGATCCACGGGGGAACCTGTCAGCTCCAGAAGTTGTGCCTCGAACTTGTCTTTGGGTTGGAAGAGCCAGCGTTCACCCTTGGGCAAGGCCGGATCCTTGGTCTGGAGGCCCAGATCGAAACGCACGATGAAGAAGTCGAAGTTGAGGCGCGCTCCAACGCCGGTCCCAACACCCAGTTCGCTGATGAAGTCCTTCACTTCGAATTCCGCACCTGGCCGGTCCACATCCTTGTTGCGGATCCAGATGTTGCCTACGTCAGCGAACAGGGCGCCTTCCAAATAGCCGATCAGTTTGAAGCGGTACTCGGCATTGCCTTCGATCCGTATTTCACCGATCCTGTCGTACGCGAACAGGGGTGCCGAATAGGACCCCGGTCCCAATGACCTTGCGCGCCATGCGCGCATTCCATTGGCACCACCACCAAAGAAACTGGTCTCGAAGGGGAGTACGCTGAGGTTCGTGAGCGGGATGCCCATGCCTGCCGCCACGCGGAATGCCAGACTGCTGCGGTCGTGAATGGTGTGGTTGTAGCGGAAGTCGTTGTCCACCTTCACGAATTGAGCGTAGCGTATGCCGGCAACGCTGTAGTATTGGCTACCGGAGGTGTCCGTCCGGATGGTCTTGGAGGTGAGCTTGTCCAGTGCCCGAAGGAGATTTCCCGATGTTTCGATGGTGCCGCGATAGTACTTCACGTTGCGGGTACGCACGATCCCCTGCGTGTTCAAAGTGAAATTGAACCGTCCGCCGATGATCAAGTGATCGGTGTAGCTGTTCGTGTAGACCGGGTCGTTGGATTGTTCCAAGAAGTTCTGGAACGCCGCACTGGTCGAAGGGATCTTGATGACGTTGAGGTCGATGGGGTAAAGGCCGACCGACTTGGTACGTGTCTCGTTCCATTCCATACCGAGCGAGGCGCGCGCAAGGGTGCGTATGAAATCTGGTCGCTGCTGGAAATTGTAGAGCGTATTCAACAGTAGTCGCGAGCCACTCGATTGCTTGAAGTACCGAGTGAAGGGTCGGGGGAACCCGATGGTGACCTCGGGCCCTACGCTGATGGTATTGAAGAGCGAGTTCTGACCAAGGAGCGTCTGGTTGGAGGTGTTGGTGGCACCCGTGAAGCTCTGTTGTGCCTCGAGGCCCAAGTTCAATTGGGCTTGGATGTATCCAAGCGTGCGCAGCAGGTTGCGGTGGCGGTAGCCGAGGCTGATGGTCGTGCCGAGGAAACCGCCCCGGTTTGTGCCGTAGCCCTCCAGGGTCATGTTCTGCTCCTTGCTCGGCAACAACGTGATCTTAGCGTTCACCAGCCCTGGGCCTCCTGCGCCGGCCGTGTCGTAGGTCAATTCGACACGATCGAACACGCGCAGCCCTGTCAAGCGTCGATACGTATTGTCACTGTTGCTTTGCCGGTAACGCTCGTTGGGGCGCAGGAACACCGACCCGAGAAGGGCTTTGGGTTTGTACGCCAGCACACCGGAATAGAGGATTGAATAGCCTTGGGTCACGGTGGTATCGAGCGCGATTTCCCTTTGATGGGTCACGATCGTTATATCGCGCACCGTGTATATCGTTCCTTCCCGCGTCCCTTTCAAGCCCCGGTCGGCATTCGCGTACGGGCGTTCTGCGCGGAGTATGATATCCACTTGATGGCCGCCCACGGTCGTATCAGCATCGTACACCACGAGATCGCGGGAGAAGAACAAATACCCTAGTTCCTTTAAGCGGGCAGTGATCCTGAGCCGCTCGGCATCCAGCACATCGGAATCGAACCGCTCCCCGCTCTTCAGCAAGCTCTGGTCCCAGGTATCCTTGATGTACTGGTCAATGGTGGGGTCGTCAACAGCGAAGGAGATAGTGCGGTAGCGGTACAACGGCCCGGGAAGCACGGTGTACTCGACCTCTACTTTGGGTTGGGCGTACGGCCGACCACGCTTGTTGCCGAACCATTTCCGGTGGTTGTGCTGTACGGTGTCATAGACCATCGCTTGGAACCAACCTTCCTTCTGCATATAGAGGCGGATCTGCTCGGTGGACCGCGCTGTCAGGCTGGTATCCAACAGCACCGGTGGTTCCCCCGTGCGCGGTTTCGAGGATCGGTCGCATTGTTTTCCACGCTTCCCTTTCGCCACCCGTTCCACGTTCCGTTGGGCACACATACTGTCATGACGCATCCGTTTGAGCATCAGTTCCTCAGGATCGCGCAAATTGTACAGCCCCAGATAGAACGGCACACCTAGGACCCGCTTGTTCGGTTTCTGCTTTACAATGGCGGCCAATTCGGCGGGATCCACCCCTTTCTGGGCCAAGATGATCCTGTTGTTCTTCAACAAGTACTCCCCTTGCGCAACGCGTTTCGTGGGATTGCAAGCGCACAGTACCAGCAGGGCCAGTAGTGGAACGATATGACTGGTCGATGATCGCAAGGAGAGCGTCCGGCTGCCTAATTTGCGCTGCTTCCAAGCCTACCGTAGGAAGGGCAGCGCCAAATATACCCAGCCACCTTGAGCACGAAGACCTTGTTGAAGCACGCCCGTTCGCTCCAGCAAAAGAAGTTCCGGGATCTGCATGGGGCGTTCTTGGTGCAAGGCCCGAAGCTCGTACATGAACTGTTGTGCAGCACGTGGTCGATCGATTCGATGATATCCACGGCCGAGGCGGCGGAGCGATACGGTCACACCAGTGCAACCATCGTTCCCGATCATGAACTGGATCGTGTCGGCACCTTGGAGAGCGGCAATGAAGTGGTCGCCGTGGTGTTGAAGCCACAACCTTCACAAATTGAGGATCTCGGACCGAGTGAACTCGTCCTAGCGCTCGACGGCATCACGGACCCGGGGAATCTGGGAACGGTGGCGCGCATTGCCGATTGGTTCGCTATCGGTCGCGTCTGGTGCAGTAACGGAAGTGTGGACGTCTACAATCCGAAGTGCGTGCAGGCCAGTATGGGAGCCATCTTCCGTGTGCGGGTGGATCATGTGGACCTGCCCGCGCTACTGGAACAACAACGATCCCGAGGAGCCGCGCTCTATCTGGCTTCGATGGAAGGGCGATCGATATTCGGGACGGACGTGACAGGCAAAGCCGTGCTTGTCCTGGGCAGTGAATCACATGGTCTTTCGGAAGCCGTTCGTGCACTCCCCGCCAAGGCGATCGGCATACCCGGCGGCGGTGGCGCGGAGTCGCTCAACGTAGCCATGGCTGCTTCGGCCCTGTGTATGGAGTTCACCCGTCAGCGGATCACCGCATAGCGCACGGCGATCCGGTCGGCAACACGCTGCCCGTCCATCGCCGCGCTCACGATACCGCCTGCGTAGCCCGCTCCTTCTCCGCACGGGTAAAGGCCGCCGATCTCAATGTGCTCAAGCGTTGTGGGGTCGCGCGGGATCCGCACCGGGGAGCTGGTCCGTGATTCGACCGCCACCACTACCGCTTCATTGGTGCGGTACCCGCGCATCTTCTTTCCGAACTCCTTCAACCCTTCGCGCAATCGAGCGCCCACTGCTGTCGGAAGTAACTGGTCCACTCGATAGGGGATGATCCCCGGTGGATAGCTGCAACCCGGCAGGTCCAATGAGTTCTTGCCGAGGATAAAATCCTCCATGCGTTGTGCCGGAGCCGATTGTCGCTCACCACCGGCCTTCCATGCCGCGTGCTCGATCTCCTTCTGGTACCGCACACCGGCCAGCGGGTCGTCCAGCGCTGCCGGTGTCGGAATAGTGACCACGATGCCCGAATTCGCGAAGGGATTGTTACGCTTGCTCGGGCTCCAGCCGTTGGTCACCACTTCATCGTTCGCTGTTGCGCAGGGTGCGATGATACCGCCGGGGCACATGCAGAAGGAGTACACGCCAAGGCCCTCCACCTGCTGCACCATAGCGTAGCTCGCTGGCGGTAGGTAAGGGTCGCGCACGGCGCAGTGGTACTGGGCCGCATCAATAATGGCCTGTGGATGTTCGATCCTTACCCCGAGGGCGAAATCCTTGCGCTCGATAAGGATGCCCTTGCGGTGCAGCAGGTCGAAGATGTCCCGAGCCGAATGTCCGGTGGCCAATACAATGGCTTCTGCAAGGTGCTCCTGGTCATCGGAGGTGACCACACCGTGTACAACGTGGTCGCGCACGATCAGGTCCGTAACGCGGCTATTGAAGATCACGTCCCCACCGGCCGCAACGATCGTTTCACGCATGGCGGTGATGATGTGCGGAAGCTTGTTCGTGCCGATGTGCGGATGGGCATCGATCAGGATGTCCTCCGATGCACCGAAGGCGACCAAGGTGTTCAACACGGCACCTACATCACCGCGTTTGTGGCTTCGCGTGTAGAGCTTGCCATCGCTGTAGGTCCCGGCACCGCCCTCGCCGAAGCAGTAGTTGCTATCGGGGTCCACGATATGCAGTTTGTTGATCGCTGCCAGGTCACGGCGACGAGCGCGCACCTCCTTGCCGCGTTCCAACACGATCGGCCGCAGGCCGTGCTCGATACAACGCAGTGCGCTGAAGAGGCCGGCCGGCCCGCAACCGACGATGATCACCGACCGCGCGGTGCTTACATCGGGAAGCGTAGGCGGGCGTATCCCATCACCGGCAAGATCCGTATCGGACAAGGCGACACGCAGCCGCACCAACGGTTGTTTGCTCCGCGCGTCAATGGATCGCTTCAGGATGCGCGATGAGCGCACACGTGCTATAGGTAGATCGGCAGCCTCGGCTGCGGCATCACGCACGAGTACGGGGTCCGTGGCCTCACGCGGGGACAGCGCGATGTCCACCACACGTTCCATGACCTTATCCCTCGAACGTGAAAGTGAGCATCCAGGCCTTCGAACGAAGGCTCTCGATGGGCGTGCTGAAACGCGTACCATCGTCGATCAGCAGGTTGGGGATCCCGAACGCGGCCTTCAGTTCGACCCCGAATTTGAAGTAGGTGAGGAACATGTCCGCTCCGCCGCCCATCTCAACGGCATAATCGTTCCGGGCAAGCTTTATCACGACCTCATCGTCCAAGGAGTTGTTCACGTCCTTTTGGCTGGCCATATCCAAGCAGAACTTGCCACCTCCGATGAGGTAAACGGCGAAGTTGTTGATCCTGGCACTCCGGTATTTCAACAACAACGGGAACTCCAAGTAGGTGCTTTCGACAGGCTTCTGGAAGTACTCCGAACTGCCGTCCGCTTTGCGGAATTCGTATTGCAAGATCCTTTCCTGGAACGAAAGGGAAGGCACGAAGCGAAGGCTCAGGTAGGGGTTCACATTCAACGAGGCCACGATCCCCAAATTGAATCCAGGTTGTTTCAGGTGTTGAAGCACCAACAACGAGTCGCGGAAGGGTGCTTGCGGATCCAGCTTCATCTGGAAATCGCTCGTGTTGTAACTCAGTGCGAACCCGAAGTGGAAGCGGTGCAGGTCGAAGTTCGGAAGGTTCTCCACCTTGATCCTCTTCTGGGCCTGCAGTCCGCAGAACGGCAGCAACAGGGCCACCACAAAGGTGGGAAGGGCGAGGGAGCGAGAGCGCATTGAACGGGACAACGAAAGTAACGAAGGATCCTTGTGTGAACGGTCAGCGGCCTACTTCCGTGCCATGTACAGCGTGGCGACACCGCCGGTGAGCGATCGCGCTTCGGCCTGCCGTGCACCTGCGTTCTTGAGCATGACAAGGAACGCAGGGCCTTCGGGGAAAGCATCAACGCTCTTGGGCAGATAGGTGTAGGCCGCACTGTCCTTGCTCACGGCGCGCCCGATCAACGGCATCACGTGGTGGAAATAGAACCGGAACAACTGGCGCATCGGTGTGTGCTGCGGCTTGGAGAACTCCAGCACGAAGAGCCTACCGTTCGGCTTCAGCACGCGGATCATTTCACGCAGACCTTTTTCGAGGTCCTCGAAGTTGCGAACGCCGAAGGCCACCGTAACGGCATCGAATACCCCGTCGGTAAAGGGTAGGGCGGTGGAATCGGCCTGTGAGAGCGTGATCTTTTCAGTGAGGCCTTCCTTGGTCACTTTCACCCGACCGTGGGCCAGCATGCCTTCGGAGATATCGATGCCGGTTACACGATCGGTCCTTGATGCAGCCATTATCGCGAGGTCGGCGGTACCTGTGGCGACATCCAAGAGATGGGCAACGGGTTCCTGGCCGAGGAGGCGGACCACTTTCCGGCGCCAGCCTTGGTCCACGCCCATGGAGAGCAGGCGGTTCAGCAAGTCGTACTTCGGGCTGATGGAGTCGAACATGCGCTCCACTTGTTCCCGCTTGGAACCTTCTGCGGAATAGGGTGTGACGCTCATTGCGGCAAATTGGATCGACGTGCTTCGGTGCGCAGACGTTCGGGTGATATCGGCACTACGCCAACTTCCTCGCAGACCAGGCCACCGGCCAGATTGGCAAGTGCGGCTACATGGTGCAGCGAAAGTTCCTGCGCTAGAGCGAGCGCAGCTACGGCGATCACTGTATCCCCGGCACCACTTACGTCCACCACCTTGCGGACATGCGCTGGTAGGAGGTGGTCACCGTTGGCGTCCTTTACGTATACGCCGTGTTCGCTCAGGGTCACCATAGTTGCACGGTTGCCGAGTTCCTTTTCCAAACGAGTTACAGCGCTCCGCACGGATCCAATGTCACCGGCCTGTACATCCACTTTTAATCCTTCCCGCAATTCCTTCAGGTTCGGTTTGAACAGGTCAACACCTTTGTAGGCAAGGAAGTTCTTCTTCTTCGGATCCACGGCGACAGGAATGCCTGCCTCTTGTGCTGCTGTGATCAAGGCTGTGATGGTGCGTTCGGTGAGGACGCCTTTGTTATAATCCTCCAGAATCAGGGCAGCCGGTTTCCGGTAGGCGATCACCTCCATTGCGCGTGCGATCAAGAGGTCTTCGTCGGCTTTTGAAAGATCGTCGGTCATCTCCTCATCCACGCGCACAACGTGCTGGTTGTCGCTGATCACACGCGTCTTCACCGTGGTGGTGCGCGAAGTGGAGCGTATCAGGCCCACACTATCGAGCTCGCTATCGAGGAAGCACTGGGCCAAGGTATCTGCCGCGCTATCGTTGCCGATCGTGCTCACCACCACGGGGACCGCCCCAAACGCGCGCAGGTTCAACGCCACGTTCGCCGCACCACCCAACCGTGCACTACGATCGGTGACGTGGACCACGGGCACCGGTGCTTCCGGTGAAATACGGTCCACCCGGCCCCAGAGGTAAGCGTCGAGCATGACATCGCCCACGACCAGGACCACGGCATTGCGCGCCCGTTCAAGGAAAGTGTCGATCATGTGGCTCATCCACCCTTGAGTTGCGCAATGCCCTTGGCCACGCGCGCCATGGCTTCGCTCAACTTGGCGTCGGCCGTGGCGTAGCTGATGCGCAAGGTGCCCTCCGCCCCGAAGGAGCGACCCTCAACGAGGCTCACCCCTACGGTATCCAGCAGGTACAAGCTCAGGTCCACGGACCCTTTGATGGTGCGCCCATCGATGCATGATCGCACGTCCGGCAAGAGGTAGAACGCACCCTGTGGCACATTGCAGCGCCATCCGGGGATATTCTTCAATGCCTGCAGAACGAGATCCCGACGTCGCAGGAAATCCGCACGCATAGGAGCCAATTGGGCGGGGTCGGCTTCCATGCAGGCCTTGGTCACACGCTGCGCAATGGTGTTTGTGCCGGACGTGAATTGGCCTTGCACTTTCACGGCAGCTTGTGCGATCCATAGTGGTGCACCCAAGTAACCCAACCTCCAGCCGGTCAACGCAAAGGCTTTGCTGAGGCCGTTCACCGTGATGGTGCGTTCGGCCATGCCGGGTAGCGAGGCGAAACTGACGTGCTCACCGTCGAATATGATGTGTTCGTAGATCTCATCGGCGATCACGTACACGTTCGGGTGTTTGCGAACGACCTCTGCCAACGCCTCCAATTCGGCCCGCGAAAGAACAGAACCGCTGGGGTTGCATGGCGAGCTGAACATGATCAGCCGTGTGCGCGGTGTGATGGCCGCCGCGATGCGATCGATCGGCGCTTTCCAATCCTCCTCCAGTGTGGAGCCGACGATCACCGGGGTTCCGCCGCAGAGCTTCACCTGTTCGGAATAGCTCACCCAGAACGGTGCAGGGATCACGGCTTCGTCACCGGGCCCGATCAGGCTCATCACCACGTTCATCAGGGCTTGCTTGGCCCCCGTGCTCACCACGATCTGGTCGGCGGTGTATTCCAGCCCATTGTCGCGTTTGAATTTCGCAGCGATCGCTTGGCGCACGTCCAAATAGCCGTTCACGGGCGGGTATTTGTGCCAAGGCCCGCGCAGGGCCTCATGGGCGGCCTCCAAAGCGAAGGCGGGTGGGTCGTGGTCCGGCTCGCCAAGGCTCAGGTCGATGATGTCCCGGCCTTCGGCGCGCAGTTCGCGGCTCCGGCGGGCCATCAGCAAGGTGGCTGGTTCTTGGATCGCGGTAACGGTAGGGGAAACGTGCATGGGAGAACTATCCGTGGGAACGATGCGTTCCATAGTGGGCTGCATTCAAAAAGAAGCGGCAAAACTACGGAAGGCGATGGGGGCGCTGGTCCATGATCAGGTGCAGGTTACCGATATTCGTCCACCGCTTTATCAACCATGAACGATCCCTTTATCCTGATCCTGGTGGCCATTTTGCCATCGATCGTCGTATTCCTCACCGCGTTCTATCTGATCAAGCAGTTCATGGGCAGCCGTGCAACGGAGCGGGTCGCGGACCGTGTTGCCGAGGTCCGCAAGGACGACCACAAGCATATTCTGCCATTGCGGTTGCAGGCCTATGAGCGGCTTACGTTGTTCGCGGAGCGCATTTCGCCCGGTGCCCTCTTGTTGCGTGTCCACAAAGGGAACATGAGTGCGCGGATGTTCCACGCCGAGCTGGTGACCACGATACGGGAGGAGTATGAGCACAACGTTACCCAGCAGGTCTACGTGAGTGATAAAGCGTGGAGCAAGGTGCGGCAGGCCAAGGAGGAGACCATCCGGCTGATCAATTTGAGCTACGAGCAGGTGGGTGATACCTCATCCGGTACCGAGTTGAGCCGCCACGTGTTCGAGAACGTCTCGCGCTTGTCGCACACGCCATCGCAGGAATGCTTGGTGGCGATCAAGGAAGAGATCCGCCGTCTGTTCTGAAGCAGTCCAGGATATGGGTGGCGGCTTGGAAAGGACCGATCTCCCCGCGCCTCACACGTTCCTCCAAGCTGCTGATACGTTCGGCAGAAGCCTCTTCCTGAAGCAATCGTTCAATGAGACCTTCGCGTAGGGCGTGGTGCATCCACGCAACGTTCTGCTGTTGCCTGCGGTGCGTACGATAGCCGTTGGCCACGTCCGCGTTTCCTAGGTCGATCATGTGGGTCACCAGCTCCGGCATGCCCGTTCCAGTGAGCGCATCGGTGAGCAGCACCTCCGGTCTGCGCCCATTGTCACGCGCCGGCAGGAAGGCAATGGCATTGAGCAGTGCGCTGCGGGCCGCACGGTGGAGCGCGGGATCAGGGCCAGCGGCTTTCGTCAGGACGATGACATCCGCGCTCTCCATGATGCCGCGTTTGATGCCCTGAAGTTCATCACCGGCACCGGGGATCATCAGTAGCATGGTCAAGTCCGTCATGCGGTCCACTTCCAATTCACTTTGGCCGACGCCCACCGTCTCCACCAGGATCAGGTCATAGCCGGCTGCTTCGCAAAGCACGATCGTTTCCCGTGTTCGGCGCGCGACGCCGCCCAACAAGCCGCTGCTCGGTGTGGGACGTATGAAAGCACTGGCCGATCGCGAGAGTTCCTCCATGCGCGTCTTGTCCCCTAAAATGCTGCCTCCGGATCGTTGGCTGCTCGGGTCCGTGGCGAGTACGGCCACACGATGTCCGCGGTCTATAGCATGGCGACCGAAGACATCGATCAGCGTGCTTTTCCCCACGCCGGGGATCCCGGTAATGCCCAACCGCAGGGCATTGCCGCTGTGCGGAAGGGCTTTCGAAAGCAGCCGTGCAGCCGAAGCGCGATCATCGGGCCGGGTGCTTTCGATCAGTGTGATGGCGCGGGCCAATGCACCGCGGTCCCCTTCTCGCAAGCGATCGAAAAGCGCTGCATCATGGCGTTGTCCGCTCATGTCGGCTCAGTACCCTTTCCGGTAGTTATCGACCCAGGCACTATCACCTACGTCGTGCAAGAGGCGGAATACGTTCTCACCTTTGACGAGATCACTGCGGTGCATTATCCCATAGTCCGTGAGCAGCAGCAACTGGCGTGGCGAAGGGGCTTCACGCTCTTCGGCCCAGCCCTTACCGGGGTGTTGGCCCTCGACGAGGCGGAAGGGATATTCTTGGAAGCGGATCTTCCAAAGCAGATCGAAGACCTCACAGTCGTACAAATAATGGCCACCGGTATCGGCGGCTGCGGCTAAGCATAGTTGCACCTCATATTTCCGGAACAGGTTGATCCCGTCCGGATTCGACCGACTTGGCACCACGCCCTGTGCCTGCAGCACGAATTGGTCACGTGTCAATGGCTCGGACTGGATGATACGCCCTTCGAACTCCTTCACCGAAAAGAGCGTGAAGAGTTGGTTGTTGAGGCCGGTGTTGAGGCTGAGCCCGAAGGTGTACGTTGCGAAAGGCGAAGGCCGAAGGCTCTGCCCGCACAAGGTGCATGAAACTGCCAGAAGCACCGACAGGGCACGGGCGAACGAATTACGCATCACCACAAAGATACCGGAGAGTGGCAGGTCTGCGCCAGTGCTTACTGCTTCAGGAAGTGCGCAGAGCGGTTCATCAGGCCGCGCGCGTCGTTCACGAGCAGGGTATAGCTTCCACGGGCGAGGCGTTCCAACGGCACATCGATGAGCATGCTGCCCTTCGTTCCTTGGTAAAGGTCCTGTTCCACCAAGCGTCCACCGCTATCGATGATGCGCCAGATCACGGCAGCGTCCTCCGGCATCTCGAACGATGCGAAAAGGATATCGCCGGCGGGATTCGGGAAAACGACCATTTCGGTGCTGGCCATGCGGAAAACGGCATAATCCGCGGGGCTCGTCCTGGAGGTGCCATCCATGTCCACTTGTTGCACCCGGTAATAGTTCAAACCTTCCACGGGTGCTTCGTCCAAGAACGTATAGGTGGTCAAATTGGTCGTATTATCCATGGCTTGCACCGTGCCGATGGGGAGATACTCTACCGCATCCGCAGAACGTTCCACGATGTAATGGCTGGCGTTCACTTCCGTGGCAGTGGACCATTGTACTTCCACGCGCTCGCTGACCAGTTCGGCTTGGAGTTCAATAAAGTCCACGGGTAACAGTGTGCAATCCAAGGATGCCCCATTGGTAAGTTGCCACGATAGGCTGAAGGCCAAGCCGCTCTGCGAATAGTTGCTGATGTACATGACGTAGATCTCCCCGGCTGTGGCGGTCAGGGCAGCCACCCATTTATCACCAAGGTCGGTTTCCGTGGTATCCGTGGAGGAAGTGCGCATGCCCGTGGTGCCTGTAGACCCGGAATACGAACAGCGCTTGGGCTGCCTGTACGGCGGGCAGATCACCGAGTTGTCGGCGCCCCAAACAGCGAAGTCATAGTCATCACCGAGGTTGGTGGGTGTAATGGTAAGCCCGATGGTACCGCTGGTAGAGGGGGAGAACTTGTACCATGTTCCCTGCCGTTCTCCGGAAGACAAGCAGCCGAAGGTGGTGGCGATCAGGTCCACATCGAAACCCGTACCGCCGGGATTGTCATTGAAGGCTTGTCCACCACAAATGGTACTGCTACCACGGCAGTCCTCATTGGGTGGGTCAGGAGGTGTGCAATCCACGGTTTCGAGCAATGCGATGCCATTGGCCGGGGTAGGCCCGTCGAGGAAGACCCCCGCCCCCCCCGGTACTTGACGTATCTGGTACCTGTTCTGGTTCTGATTAGGACCCGTGTTGACATAGCTCACCTGCAGGTAGTCGCCGGAATTCAACCCGATGATGGCGTTGCTGTAGAAATTGGAGGCGGCCACGGTGTAGTTCACGGTAGCACCACCGTTGATCTGCACTTGCACCGCGCTGGTTCCCCAACCATTCTCACCGGAATCGAACAACTCCAGCAGATAGGCGCAATTACCGGTGGGTAACGCAGGGCTCCATACGCACAGGTTGAAGGTCCCCGATGTGCTTCCTGTTCCCCAATAGCGCAGGTAATAGGTGCCTCCTGGCACAAGGCTCGCGAAGCGCAAAAAGGGCATGGTGCCCGATCCCTCATCAGCACTGCATTGCACCAGGGAGAGCGATGAGGCGGTGCAGGTCGCACTGTAGTACAGCGCCATGGAGCCATCGGTCAAGGTCCCGGCAGTGCTCTGGATAATGGCGATGCCGGAAGCAGGCACCACGAAGCTGTACCACACATCGCGGGAGGAGGCGGTGAACGAACCACAACCCGGTGCCGGTGCGCCTGTGGTCGTGGTAGCGCTCACATTTGTTCGAGTGACCATGGTGCATGTGGAACCGACGGTCAGTGCAATGGCACCGCACGGTTCGTCGTTGACCACCGGTTCTGTCGCACAGATAGTGAACTGACCATAGGCATTATTGCTTACGCCCCATACCCGCACGTAGTAGGTCGAGCCTACGGTCAAACCTGTCATGGCCAGCATCGGCATGTTCCCCGCCGCAGGGTTATCATTGCAGCCCACCTCCGTCATGGCAGCCCCGCAACCGGAGGCCGAATACACGGCCATCGCCGCATCGGTCAAGCTACTACCGGACACCGTACTGGTCGTAATGGTCACCCTACCAGAAGGGGGCACCACCACGGTAAACCAGATATCGCTACCCAGATAGGTCCCGCAAGAAGGGGTCGATACCCCAGCGGTACTCGATGCACCGGCCGTTGTGGACGTGGTGTTCGTGCAGGTTGTACCGACGGTTAACGCTGTGGAGGCGCACGGGTCGTCGTTCGCTGCTACGGTCGGTGTGGTGGCGCAAAGGTTGAATTGCCCGAATGCATCGTTGCCACGTTCCCAGAACCGGACATAGTACGTAGCACCACTGGTAAGGCCTGATAGGTTGAGGTACGGCATCAGCCCGCCCAATGGCGAATCATCGTTGCAGGCGATCTGGGTGAACACAGCACCACAGGCGGTTGCGGAATACACTGCCATAGCACCATCGGTGAGTGCGCTGCCACCCACGGTGCTTCCTATCAACACCAACTGGCCCGATGCTGGGGCGACCACGGTGAACCAAACATCGCCGCCGGCATAAGAGCCGCATGTCGGCGCTGGAATGCCGGCCGTGTTCGTTGCACCTGAATTGGTCCGCGTCGTATTCGTACAACTGGTGTTGACCGGAAGCGGGGTAGCGGTGCAGGGGTCATCGTTCAGTGAGCACGTGATCCACAGCGGCGCGCAGGGATTGGCTCCCGGCGTGCAGTTGGTGCGGTCCACCAGAACGCGCAATTGCCCGGTGAACGTGGCGGTCCACTGGATCGCCGATCGGTTGGTATTGCAGGCATCGTCGTTGAACCCTAGGTTGCCCCCACCGGCGTTGTTATAGAGGGTCATGTACGTGTTCCAGGTCGCTGTACAAAAGCTGAAGGTGTAAACGTTCCCCGATGTCACGTTCACCAACGCGAAGCGCCCACCGAGGATGCAACCGCCGCTGATGCTGCCTGGACAGGCCACGGTGATCGCCCCACCGGACACGGTGTTGTCATTCGCACATTGCCCCATGGCGGAAAGCGCATTCAGGAAGGGGATCACGAAAAGACCAAGGTGAAGGAGTCGAAATACACGCATGCACTAATCGGTTTCGCTCGTTGGTGCCACTCCGTGAGGGGCGGTGAGTTCGCGGTATTCGTCCGGATGCACCGCGATCCATGCGGCCTTGTACGCCTCGTACCGCTGGTCGTCCTGCACGGGGTTCCCGGTATTCATGTACAGCGGCATATCGGCCATGCGTGGAACGCGCGGCGTTTGCGTTACCACCGGCTCGACCGCGTTGACGTGCTCGAAAGAGACCACCTGCATATTGTAGTTCACCACCATATGTTCGAACTGGGCCAGGTCCCAAGTGCGCACGGTCTTCAACACCACGTCCCCGGTGCTGCCGTCTGCGCTGAACTCGCCGAGCTCATCGGAATCCGAGAGATCGGTCAGCAATTGCTTCTCCTGTAGGGTGGTGGACATGCCGGACACCACGGCCTTATAGTGTTGGATATCCTGCCCCGACACGGGAAGAAGTGCGGCGAACATGCAAGCACCAAGGAGCGGCCGAAGGCCATGCAACAGCGTTACGGAAGGCATGGCACGAAACTATTCGTGCGTATAACTACCGTTCCCGCCATGCGGGCAAGAGTCTCAACAGCGAGCCGTGTACAACACGCGGCAATGAGCGTTGATGCGGTGGGCACGATGTCCAAAAGGAAAGCCGCCCTGGAGGGGGCGGCTTTCCAAGGATCGGAAGGTCGTTATTGCTTCACGAAACGCGTTCGGGCGTACGGAATGCCTTTCTCAGTGAAGAGATGCACCACATAGCTACCGGCCTCCATCTTCTCAATGGGCAGGTCGAACCGCTGCACGCCGCTCATGGTCCGCTGTGTGGTCACCACACGGCCGCTTCCGTCCAGGATGCGCACGAGCAGTGTGCCATCATAGGCGGCACTGAGCACGAGTTCGGCGGAGTTGCGCGCTGGATTGGGCACCACCATTATCATGACCTCATCGGGTTCGAACAGTACGTCAACCACATTGCTCGGATCCTGCGTACCATCGTGGTCCACCTGATGAACGCGATAGTAGTTCAACCCCTTGATCGGGTCCTGGTCCGTGAATCGGTAGTTCGTGGGGATCGTCCGTTCGCCCATGGCGGCAACAGAACCGATCGCTGTGAAATCGATGCCATTTGCGGAACGCTCCACCACGAAGTGCGAATTGTTGTGTTCCGTACTGGTGGTCCAAGAGAGGTCCACCACTTTGTCCAATGGTTGCGCCGTGAGCGTGACCTGGTCAACGGGTAGCAAGATACAGCCAACAACATCCGCTGGTGACTGCACCCAAGCGACGGAGTGTGAAGCGCCGGTCAAGTGGTGATCGTCCACGAAAAGCAGATAGACCTGACCTGCCACAACATCGCTGATCCCCGGCACCCAGCCGTCCAGAGCATCGGTTTGTACCGCAGCGAACGCAGCATTGGCCGCAACCCCACCGAAGGTATTCCTGCCAAACCCGGTCGCTGCCGTCGGGTTCGCGCCCCCGACCGTGGTCGTGTTCAGGAAGGAAGCGTGCGAGCAGCGTATCGGTGGAGCGGCAGGTACGCAGACGTTGCCCACGGCGTCAGGTGCCGCGATCAAGGGATACGGACCCCATAGCGCCCAGTCCAGATCGGCGGGCGTGCTCGGTGTAATGGTCACGCCCAAGGTTCCGGCGTTCTGCGTGGAGAAGGCGTACCACGAACCTTGGAGCTCGCCCTGTGCCAAGCAACCGCGGTTCGCCGCAGCGAGATCACTGGAGCAGCCACCGCCGAAAGCTGTCCCGGTAAAGGGGAGCGAGGAGCAGATGGTGAACGCACCGGCGCAATCCTGTTGCGACGTCTGGCCCGAAGTCGTGGTCACGCAAAGGCCGAACGTACCCGTGTCTCCTCCATAGCCCCAGAACCGGATGAAGTACGTGGCACCCGGCGTCAACGGGGTACAAAGGCGATCGATCAACGGCATCAGGTTCTCGCCATCATCGTCATCGCATTCCACGGACACAAGGGGCCCCGGGCACGCACCGGAATACAATTCCATGGCCGCATCCGTCAAGGTGCCGGACTCCGAGTTGATGAACACACGGCCATTCGCCGGTGCCACGAACCTGAACCAGACATCGGCCCCGGTGTAGCTGCCGCAGGTGGGTGCAGGCGCCGTTGTGGAAGGCGTTGCAGAGGCCGCGACATTGGTGCCTGCCGTCATTGTACAGGACGTGTTCACGGTCAACAACTGTGCGCTGGCCGGGCAGGGATCGTCGTTCGGTGGCGGCGGATCGCAGGTGATCCGCGCACGCCAACCGGCTGGCGTGACACTGAAATCCGAGAAGAACTGGAAGGTCAAACAACCGTTCGGAGCGCTGGAGGTGAACGGTCCTGGGGGCGTGGTGCCGCACCAGCCGCCAAGTCCATTGCCGTTGATCACATTGAAGGGTCCGATCCCCAAATTGGTCCACGTGCTGGTGCTGGCGAACATGTTCGCAGGCGCGGTGCCGATCCCGTTGTAGACATAGACCTGATCGTAGCAGTTGCCGCCAAAAGAGGCTTCTACATTGAACGACTCGAAGGTGACGGTCACGTTGTCCGTGGCTACTGCAGGGCAGATGGTCCGTGTCCACCCGTTCTCCGCGTTCGAGTACGGTCCGTTCCCACCCGAGTCCAGGAAAAATGCACCGCATGCCGCAGTGGTGGTCGGTCCGGGACCGATGGTCGGCGGGGGCGGCGGCGGCGGCGGTGGTCCGCAGTTGACCGTTGCCGCCCAACCGGATGGGGTAACACTTCCATCCGACACGAGCATCAGCGTCAAGCACCCATTGGGGTTCGCAGCCGTCACCGTTGCCGATACCGTCCCCGGACTACCGGTAGTGTTGTTGTAGGCTCCACCGTTGTAGGTTCCACCGGCTCCCCAGCCGATGAACCACGGTGTGCCCGGATTGGAGTTCTCCACGAACGTCGTCGCACCGCCACTCGTGAACAGCGTCGCGTCGCTTAACGTGTTGACCGGCACGTTATCATCGTTGAAGATGAAGACCCCGTCCCAGAAACCTTCCACGTTGAAGGCGGTGAAGTTCAAGGTGATCGTGGTGTCGGCGATCCCATTGCCGGGCACTGGAGGACAATAGGTCTGGATCCAAGGTGGGGTACCCAAGTTCCCGTAGTTGTTGAGGTAATTGCCGTTGGCCCCCCCGGGATCGTAGACCGTCGTGTTGCAAATGCCAAAGGTCCCCGGCGGCGGCGGCGGCGGCGGGCTGCAGTACAATTTCGCCACCCAACCTGCTCCGTTGATAATGAAATCCGATGTAAAGCGCAAGGTGAGGCAACCGGTCGGGTTGCCTGCGGTAATGGTAGCGGTAATGGTGCCAAGGTCCTGCGTGCCAGTGAACGTTCCGAGCACGGGTGATAAGATATTGGGCCCGTTGTAGATCGTGAGGAAGTCCCATCCGTTCTCTACCGCGAAGGACTGGAACTCCAGAGAGACCACATCGCCGGCCTTCTCGGCGCAATAGGTCACCAAGCTGTTGTCGACACCTGTTCCAGTGAGGTTGTTCGCATAAGGTCCTGTTCCCCCCGGGTCAAAGACCGTACCGGTGCAACTCGGTGGGTCGTTGCGTCGTGCACAGATGTTGAAGGTCCCATTGTTCCCGGCCGCACGCCAAACGCGGACATAGAAGAAATTTCCCGCCGCCACCGCAGTGACCGGCACGAAAATGGCGGGCATATTCGGCGCTACCGGGGCATTGCACAAGGCCGGGAGCTGTGCGAGAGCGGGTGGATTCAAGCATGGCCCATCCGCATAAGCGGCAATGCCACCGTTGGTGAAGCCTCCAGCTTGGGTGTTCACTTGCACACCATAAGGTGCCACGATATCCGCAGGCATCTGCACCCTGTACCACACATCCGCGTTGTATGGGGCAGCACCGCATGAGGGGTTGGCAGCGTTCAATACGCTTGTATTGCCCCCACTGGTGTTGCTGGTCGGGAGATACGTGCAATCCGTGCTCACGGGGATCGTTATCGCACCACACGGGAGGTCATTCACCGGAGGAGTGTTCCGCAGCGCGCAAATGTCGAAGCTGCCGTAAAAGGGTGTATTGCTCCACATCCTGATGTAGATCGTCTCGCCAACGGCCAACCCGATCGCCGGGGACTCGGTATTGATGGAGGGGTTCGCACCGGTCACGCAAGACAGTTGGGTCAAGGTAGAAAACGGCGGGGCGGCATAGGTCAAGGGACAAATGGCGCCCGTTGGGCACAGGTTGGGAGTTATATTATTATCCCTGTATAGGGCCATTCCCAAGCTGGTGAGGCTACCCGCGAAGGCGCTGACCGTGAAGTTTACCGGATTGGGTACCGTGACCTGGTACCACACGTCGCCGCTCATGTAGTTCGGGTAGGTGGGGGTGAAGCAAGAGGGCAGCGCTACCGTAACACCGGATGTGGGCGTGGCATTCTGCGTGGTCGCGGTGATGGGGGTACACGCGAAACCCGTAAGATCCAGCGCCGTGGCATTACAGGGCTGATCGTTCGTCGGCCGCACGGGTTCAAAGGCACAGATCGTAAACGCGCCTTGTTCGTTGTTCTGACGCTCCCAATAGCGGATGTAGACCGGATCTCCGGGGCTCAAGCCGCGTGCGCAGAGATCCACGATGATCTCTGGTGCTGAGCCAGCGCCCGAAAGGCCTTCAATGGAACAAGGAACTCCGTTCGGGAATGCGGCGAATTGCGCGGTGTTCCCCCAATTGGAGGCACCGGGGATCGGCGTGAAGGGTCCCACACTGCAATCGGGGGAGGTATAAAGCGCAAGGGCTCCCGCGCAGATGCTCGATTCGGTGGTGGTGATCCCCAGCATACCTGAAGGCGGGGTGGGGACCATGAACCAAACATCGCTTTGCAAGGCACCGGACCAGTTGTTCAGGAAAGGTGCGGGGCAGGCCTCCACAGGGCGCAGTGGAGCGAGGTTGAGGCCAGCGACACCTGTGGGAGTGGAGCCGACGGTTGAGCTGCTGATCGACGCAGTGCAGTTCGGGGTAAGCGGCGGGAAGGTGGTGGCTGTGCAAGGGTCATCGTTCGGCACTACGGCGGGCCCCAGATTAGTGATGTTGATCTGCACCGTGGCCGTGATCTCGTTCGCAGCCGCTACGTTGCACGCTGCGTTGAAGATGTAAATGCGGTAATTGGCTGTTGCCGGGGGCGTGAACACCAATTGTGCGTGACCGAGTGCCACAGCGCAGCCGTCATCGTCACAGGCCCCCACGATGGCCGCGCCGGCATTGTTGCGGATGTGCATCACCGTATTCTGGGCCACGGAACCGCACAAGCTGATCAAGTAGCGGTTCGGGGCGACGAGGTTGTTGACCGTACGGAAGTAGTTGGCACCGGGACCCACAAAAGCGAGTGGGTTAGGACCAACGGTAGACCCCGCTGCCGGGAACACCGGTACCGGAGCGGCAATGGCCAGATATACCGTGGTGTTCGTTAACCCAGCAATGGCCCCGGTACACACGCACGCGTTACAATCCGGATTCTGTGGTTGCGCCCATGCGGTGGTCGCTGCAAGGGTGCCGAAGAGAATAAGGAAACTGTGGAGCAGTGTTCTCATGATAGTCGGTCAGGCTGTGGTACGGGTCGTGCGATCGAAAAGGGAAGGCAAGGTCCATGTAAACGGACCGAAGGGGTGCGTTGTTCCACGATGGGAGCGGGACACGCGAACGGCCTTTGCGAGCAATGCCATGCGAAGGGATGTGTTACGATGGGCCACAGTACCGGATCGGTTTGGCGAAATATACGGTGAAATTGATGTTTCCGGATCGTTGGTCATCGACGGCCCGTTGGGCGTGTTTCCAAGGATGCGCGGGAAAAGACCGTTCGACCATGAAGGCACCGGTGCTGGTCCGGGGGCGGGTAGGCTGGCGGCGGGGTGCATGGTGACTAGGACAAGTGGTGTGAACACTGTTCGTGGAGGGTTTATGCAGTACCTCCCATTCCATAGACGAGGGTTGCCTGCTTGCGTTGCCGGACAGCCCGAAAGAGGAAGACGAAAACGGGTCGAGGAAGATTTCTGCCCCATCCCTGACTTGCATCGGAACCTACGACCGGCTTAGAGAAAGCACCGCCGCAAGGCGCGGCACCGGATAGGTGGTCCAAGTTGTCAACAGTGTGTTACTGGATCGGTCAACAAGGAACGACCCGTGCTCAGGAATGAGCGGAAAAGGGTACCGGAATGCTAGGGCGAATTCCGCAGGGCTTAGCGCTCCTTGCACCCTTTCACTGTTCATCGAGCAGGAGCGCGAAATGTGGGGCTTTCCCACCGGATACGTGAGAGCGACACAGACCGCCATCGAGGAACTACCGATGGAAGGCCGTCGTCGTTCGCCGGGGCCATCCTGGATCGAGGTCGGATATCCTTCGGTACGGATCACCAAGTAGCGTGTAGAAGCCGTCGATAGCATCGAAAACGATCGGTAGAGTACGCGGTCGTAACCGATGGGTTGCCTGCGGTCCATAAAATTATAGTTCAACCACTTGATCTATCGCACCCCATACATTAGAGGGCTGCGAAAAAAGAACACGAAGATTGCTCTCAACACAGCTCCTCGAACGACTGGACATCGCTTCGTACGGACGGAACAGAAACCACGTTCGTCGTGCCGCCAGCCTTTCTCACAGAAGGGCTTACCCGCGCAGATGGTGCGCTTTGACCATCGCCTTGCAATTCCCTTCCCCATGCCTCGACCAAAACCAAGTACCATGAATTATCGGAACTCTTCGAAGCCCCGGACACCACGAACGTGGGGGTGGGGCAAAGCCATCCTACTCGGCGTAGCCTTGGCGCTGGTCGGGTCAATGAATGCACAGTTGGTAAGTCAGTATGGTTTCGCTCAGGCCAGCGGCACCTACACACCCATCACAGGTGGTACGGTGCTGGCTGTTCCCACCGGGAATGCGATCGGCAATCCTTCCCTGGACGGCATCAACTATACGGTGAACTTTGCGCCGCTCAACTTCACGTTCAACGGCACGGCATATACCAGCTTGAACGTGAATACGAACGGGTATATCACCTTCGGCGCAACACTGCCTACCCTAAGCGCTACGACGCCCATCAGCGGCGCGACCGCTTATGCCGGCGCTGTGTCGGCTTGGGCGGGGGACCTGAACGCCATTTTCGCTTTGGGTGGCGTCACCAGCGAATTGCGCTGGGAACTTGTTGGGGCGAGCCCCAACCAAGAAGTCGTCATTCAGTTCAAGGATTTCCGCCCGACATACTCGACCTCGTCGATCTTGGTGCATCGGTTGAATTTCCAGATCCGTTTGTTGGAGAACGGGAACCTGGTGAAGGTGGTGTACGGTCCGAATGCTGTTGTCCTCGGCGCACCAACAGCATCTGGAACCCGCCAAGTCGGCCTTCGTGGAGCCACGAATGCAGACTTCAATAACAGGACCAATTTGGCTTCTGTCAACTTCACCGCCTCCTCGGCAGGAACTGTCAATGCGAACGGTCAGGCGTATAACATCGTGACCACCCCGCCGGGCATGCCCAGTGATGGATTGACCTACACATGGACGCCCCCTGCCCCCTGCATGGGAACGCCGACACCGGGGACCATTCCCGCTACGGCGGGTGTTTGCTTGGGTGGTTCCTCCGGGACCACCTTGACCGCGACCGGTTTCACCTCCGGTGTTTCCGGGATCACCTTCCAGTGGGAAGAGTCCGATGACAATGGCGGTGGTGATCCATGGTCGAACGCCGTGGGCGGCTCGGGTGCCACCACCGCTTCCTATACCACGCCGATGCTGGTGGCCAACATATACTACCGTTGCCGCGTGATCTGCACCCCCAGCTCGGGGTCCGCTTTCACCAATTCGTGTCTGGTCTCGGTGGTCAACTGCGCGTTCGATGTAACACGAAGCACAGGGATCACCTACACCTCCATTCTGCCGGCCAACGGTGGTACAGGCCTCGCTTTTGGCGGCTGGGCCAGTGCCAGCGGGGATGATAACGTATCGAACATCCAAAGCATCGCGGGTTCCTCATTCCAATACCAAGGCAATACGATCAGCGGTTTCCAGGTGTCCACCAACGGTTGGCTGACCTTCAACCCTGGGAACGGGACTGGTAACTACTTGGGCAACAACCTGACGACCGGTAGCGCTGCGCAGAACCGTATCCTGGCCCCGTTCTGGGATGATCTGGTGGTGACAGGGAATGCGTTTGTGAACATCAACAACATCCGCTACCAGGTGCAAGGTGGCGCTTTGGGTAGCGGCACGGCGGTGATCGTTGTGGAGTGGGCCGGCATGGAACGCTTCACCGTGGCAGGTCCGAACCTTAATTTCCAAGTGCGCTTGTACGAGGGTTCCAATACCATCGAATTCGTCTACGGCAACTTCGAGGGATTCGATGGTACCTCAAATACAGGCTTCAGTTGGAGCATCGGCTACAACGGCAGCAACCCTGCCGGCACCACGCCATCGGATCGCTTCGCCCTGCAAACGGCCAATACCGACCACTTCAGTGCGACCTCGGATCCCGGCACCGAGCGACCGTATCCACAGTGCTTCAGCAAGTATCTCTATACACCGGGTACGTACACCGGACCGGTAAGTGCACCAGCAACACCGGTACCGGGCAACGACAATTCCGGTACGGCCACCGTGATCACCCCGAATGCGGGACCCTGCACCACCTTCTGTAGCACTTATTACACCAGCCAAGCAGCCAGCAACAGTGGCCTCGGCCCCAATGGGTGTACCACTACCGCCGGTTTCGAGGATGATGACGTGTGGTTCAGGTTCACCGCCGATGGTACGAGTACCTACCAGTTCCGCCTGCGCAGCTCGCCCGGGTACAACGGTGTGCTGCAAGTGCTGGCTTCCGATGCCACCACGAACATCGCCTGCGTGAATGCCACCGGCTTGGGTCTACAGGAGTCATACGACTTGGTGACACCAGCCGCTGGGGACTATTACGTTCGTGTATTCCATGGCGCTGTCGGCAGCGGGACCACAGGCTTGTTCTCACTGTGCGTGAACAGCTTTGTTCCGCCACCAGCGAACGACAACATCTGCGGCGCACCCACGCTGACCGCAGGGCTGACCTGCGTGAACACGTTGGGTGTGACCACTACGGCCACCGCAAGCCCACAAGCCGCGTGCGCCGGTACACCGGACGATGACGTGTGGTACAGCTTCGTATCCGCTGGTGCAGGTGAGGTGATCACTGTACAAAGTTTGAGCACCTTCAATGCCCACCTACAGGTCCTCAGCAGCAGCGACAACACCTGCACAGGAACGCTGACTTCGCTTGTTGGTGGTTGTGTGAACGCCACCACCACGGGTGGGGCGGAGACCTTCACCACGGCGTGGACAAACGGCAACCGCTATTTCATCCGGGTCTATCACACCTTGGGTGGATCGGCTTCCGGCCAATTCAACATCTGCATCACCATTCCCATTCCCACCTGCACTACCTACCTCGCTCCGGCCAACCTTTCCACGGCCGGTGGCAACCCGGTGGGCTTGAGTTGGAATACGACCGCTTCCGCCTCCGGGTATGATGTGTACGCCGATCAGAATAACCCACCGACCACCTTGGTAAGCCCCGACCAGCCGGGTACCACCTACAACTACACACCCACCAACCCCACCGCAGGCCAGATCTATTACTGGTCCATCGTGCCGCGCAATACCGCTGGCACAGCATCGAACGCACCGTGTGCGGTGTTCCAGTTCACCTTGGGTGCTCCGGCTTGTCCAGCACTGGCGGCACCCACCAATGGCGGTACCGTGGACCTTACCGGCACCACCCTTACCTGGGCTGCTGCCGTGGGTGCAACGAGCTACAATGTGTACTTCGGGACTGCACCCGGTCCGGCGTTGGTGACCAACCAGCCTGGCACCTCGTATCCAACAGGTGCCTTGATCGGCAACCAGACCTACTACTGGCGTGTGGATGCTGTGGGACCTTTCGGAAGTTCATCGGGCTGCACGGAGCGCAATTTCAACACCAACCCACCGGGTTGCGTGGCCGCACCGACCACACCGACGAATGCCGGTACGCGCTGCAACGCCGGGCTGTCGCTCAGTTGGCCGGCCGTGGCAGGTGCCACTTCCTATGACGTGTACCTGGATCCCGGTGCAGTGGCCACCACGTTGGTGAGCCCGGCACAAGTGGGTGCCACCTACACACCGCCTTCACTGGCGGCAGGTGCCTATGCGTGGCGCGTGGTGCCGAAGAACGCCAACGGCGATGCCCTGGGTTGCGCGACCTTCACCTTCACGGTGGTCATCTGTACCTACGATGTCACTTACTCACCAGCCACCTGGAACTCCATCCTGCCTGCGAACGGTGGGTCGGGGAACACCTTCACTTGGCAGGGTGTCAGTGGTGACGATAACGTGTCCACCACGGTAAGCTTGGCGGGAACGAGCTTCCTGTACCAGGGCCAACCGGTAACCGGCATCCAAGCCAGCAGCAACGGATTCGCCACCTTCAACACGTCCAATACGTCGAACAACCTCACGAACAACTTGGCGAGCACCACCACGAACCGCGTTCTGGCGCCATTCTGGGATGACCTCGTTATGCAGGGGAACGCCTTTGCTGCGAACGGAAACATCCGTTGGCAGGTGCAAGGCGGAGCGTTGGGTAGTGGCACGGCCGTGATCGTGATCGAGTGGGGCGGCATGGAACGCTTCACGGTCCCCGGCCCGAACCTGAACTTCCAAGTACGCCTGTATGAGGGTACTAACGTCATCGAGTTCGTCTACGGGAACTTCGAAGGGTTCAATGGGACCTACAACAACAGCAACGGTGTTTGGGCCTATACGTACAGCATCGGGCACAACGGCACCAATCCTGCGGGCACTTCCTCAGTGGACCGTTTCGCCATGCAGACCGCGGTGACCAACCATTGGAGCGCCACTGGTGATCCGGGCACCAATGTGGTGATGCCTGATTGCTTCAGCAAATTCACCCTGACGCCAGGCACCTTCACCGGTCCTGTTTCGGCGCCGACGATCCCGGCACCGGCCAACGATTCCTTCGGGTCAGCCCAAGCGCTTACGGTGAACGGTGGGCCGTGTACAACCTATTGCGGCACGTATTACACCAGCCGCAATGCGGTCACGGTGGATGGTCCGGCGACGAGCTGTTCGGGCAATACCGATGACGATGTGTGGTTCAGCTTCGTCGCTACCGGCACGGATGATTACACCGTGACCTTGCGCAATTCGCCAGGCTACAATGGTGATCTGGAGGTCATCGATCCATCGTTGACGCCAATAGCTTGCCAGAGTGCAACGGCCGTTGGTCTCATCGAGACCTACAACATCGGCGTTGTTGCGGCAGGCACCTATTCCATTCGTGTTTTCGACAGCGCGCTCAACTTCGGTGGCAGCGGCCAGTTCAGCATCTGCGTGAACTCGGTTGCTCCGCCACCGGCCAACGATGACATCTGCGGTGCGATCGGCCTGACCACGAATGGCACATGCCAGAATACGCTTGGCAACATCATAACAGCGACGGCCAGCGGAACACCTGCCACGTGCCCCAGCCCCGGCACCCACAATCCGACCAACGACGTCTGGTACAGTTTCGTCGCCCAGACCTCGAACGACCAGATCAACGTGCAGCCCTTGGGTACTGTGAATGCCGCGTTCCAGGTGGTGACATCGGATAATGATCTCTGCTCGGGTGTGTTGAGCTCCTTCGCCTGCGTGAACGGCTTCAGCACGGGTGTACTCGAAACGTTCAGCGGTCCGTGGACGCTTGGAGAAACCTATTTCATCCGGGTCTATCACTTGGCTGGTGGCTCGGCCAGTGGGTCCTTCAACATCTGCATCACAGGTGCGTTGCCCGGTTGCCTCACCACATCGGTACCGGCCAACGCCGGCAACCTGTGTACCACGGGCGGCGATGCCATCCTGAGCTGGACGGCTGTGGCCGGTGCCAGCACCTACGACGTGTACCTGGATGCCGGTGGCGCAGCGACGACCTTGGTGTCCAATAACCAAGTGGGAATTACCTACAACGCCGGTCCGTTGGCCAATGGTGGCTACGCCTGGCGCGTGGTACCCGCCAACATCATCGGTGAAGCCACCGGCTGCACGGACCGCACCTTCACGGTGGCAACGGCACCCGTTGCAACCATTACCGCCGGTGGTCCGCTCAGCTTCTGCTCGCCGGGTAGCGTGTTGCTCACGGCGAACAACCCCGTGGGTTCCACCCGCGTGTGGACACCGGGCGGCGCGACCACGCTGAGCATCAGTGCCACGGCAACGGGCAACTATACGGTGGCGGTCACCCTAGGGGTCTGCACGACCACGAGTGCTGCAACGGCGGTCACCGCCGGTACGGCTCCTGTGTTGAGCGGCGTGAGCGCCACCCCGAGCACCATTTGCAACGAAGGCAGCAGCCTGTTGAACGCCGCTGCGGCCTTTGCCTATTGTGCCAGCGCGCACAGCAGCGGCTGCGGATTGAACGATGCCATCGTGCTGGTGGAGTTGGAGGAACTGTCCCAAGCGAGCGGTTGCTCGGTTGCCGCGGCCTATACCAACTACACCGCCACGGCCAGTGCCAGCTTGCTTGCGGGCAATATCTACACCGTGGATATGACCATGGGTAGCGACGGTGCCCAATTTGCGGCGGCCTGGATCGACTATAACAGCGATGGCGACTTCGGCGATGTGGACGAATTTCTGGGCGCATCCCCCGACGTGGATGCCAACGGAACCGCCAGCTTTCCCTTCGAGGTGCCACTTTCCGCAGCGAACGGGACCACCCGGATGCGTGTGATCGGAGGGAACGATGCGGCCATCCTGGCCACCCAGTTCTGTGGTGCATCAAGCAGCAACTTCGGTGAAACAGAGGATTACGCGATCATCATCTCGGGCGGCAGCGGAACAGGCATCACTTTCGCTTGGACCCCGGCCTTGTTCCTGGATGATGCCACGAGTGCGACCCCAGCGGGAACCGGCTTTACGCCGCTGCCGTACACCTTTACCGTAACTGCCCAATCAGGTCTCGGTTGCTCCGCGACGGCCACTGTTTCGGTGACCTTGGACCAGACCGACACCGATGGTGACGGCGTGATCGACTGCATCGACACGTGCCCAACAGTGGTGGGTGTGGAAGGCGGACCTTGCGTGCTGAACGCGAGCCCCTACCTCTCCGGTCATTTGGAGTCCTGCCTCTGCGTGCCGAACGCTTGCGCACAACCTGTGACCATTGAGCTGCGTGCCGATGCCGGACATGCGAACGAAGCGGGCTGGGAGATCCTGGACCCGAGCAACTTCATCGTGTGCAAAGGCGGATACCTGGATGTGGCCTACGGCCCGAACCAGATCCCAGTGACGGGTTTCTGCTGCCTGGAAGCAGGTAGCTACCGTTTGCGCGTGTACGACAGCGCCGGTGATGGTTTCGTGAGCGCTGGTAACGCCACGGGTGGTTACCAGTTGCGCGAAGCAACCGGCAACCAGCGTCGGATCATCGACAACTTCACCAACTTCACCAACTTGGCTGGTGGCCCGCCTGATATCAGCGCGCTGTTGCCCACGCTGGACAACGGAAGGTTCGACCTGCCGGTGGGTACCGATGCGCCGATCTTCGCTAGCTGCGACAAGGAGGACTGGGT
>Ga0105048_10000508_pt1 | contig 60238 bp, 54 predicted proteins | sample MAT05_FD_78382 | JGI IMG/M metagenome (GOLD analysis project Ga0105048, IMG submission 78382) | Freshwater microbial communities from Lake Fryxell liftoff mats and glacier meltwater in Antarctica - MAT-05 | ecosystem: Environmental > Aquatic > Freshwater > Ice > Liftoff microbial mat | place... | reverse complement strand
GCCAGCTCCGTTGGCCCGCATAAAGGAAGGGGCCTCCGCTTACGCTTCTGCCCCTTCCTTTATGCCAACACCACACCCAAAAGATTCACTTAAACCCTGGACTCAATAATGGGGGTTGACCACTTATCTGGGCTTGGCCCAATCAATTCATTAAACTTATATCCTAAGTCAAATATTTTCCTTCGAAACATCATATTAGGTCCCCAGATAATATCTGGTGCAAATTTATTTTCTATTTTCTCAGCATGAAGGGCATATGTTGAGCCGATTGGAAACCAAGATAGCAAGTCTTGATCCAGCTCCTTTTCCCAACGCCCTGAAATTCTTCCTCCAAATACATCATAATCTGGGTTCTGATTTGCACATTCAATAAGCTTAAGCAACCAATCTCGACTAACATTAACATCATCGTCTGTAAAGGCAACGAGGAGTGAATCAATGTATTTTAAAGCTTCGTTTAAAGCCATAGATTTTCCAGGAATTGGGGCGTCTATGACCTTAATTGGAAGGCGACCAATAAATTGGTTCAGTATTTGTAAGGTTCCATCGTTACTATTATTATTCGAGATTATAATAGTCCAATCATTTTGCGATAGACTCATATGTTCCTGCATCTCAAAAAGAGATTCAAGAGTTTTTCTTATTCTTTTCTCGCCATTATAAGTGGCTATAATTAGATTAATAATTAGCATAGTCAATCAAGCGACCTTTTTATAGTTATTACAAACTTCATCATATAAATTCTCTAACTGTGCTGTCAGCTTTTCTCCATCAAAATTTTGACGGACAAATTCTGGGGCTGCATTTGACATTTCTTGTCTTAGAATATCATTATCAATGAGTTGACTGATAGCTCTTTGAACAGACTGAATATCATTTTCAGGGCAAAGAATACCTGTCTTCCCATCATCAATTCCTTCAGGAACACCGCCAGACCGATAGGCAACAACAGGAAGTCCTGACCATTGCGCCTCAATAACAGCTAATCCAAAAGCCTCATTATATCCATTTTCCGTCTGATGACTAAGGTGACATAGGATATCACTTTGTCGCATCAGTGATAAAATCTTATCGTGCGGTTGCCCACCCCAAAATTTAAAATTTTTAATAGTGGACGATGCTTGCTGTTGTAGCTCACCTTGCAACGGACCTGCACCGATAATATCTAAACGAATATTATATCCCTCTTTCTCAAGGCCAGAGATAGCCTCAATCAAATGGCTATGCCCCTTCATCGGAACCAACCTCCCTACAGACAAAACTCTGAATGGTTCCATTTTATCTGTTCTAATATATTTCTTTTGGTCGTGTAAGTTCAAAGACATTCCCAAATAACTTACAACACATTTTTCTTTAGGAAATCCAAATTCAACAGCTCTTTCTTTTAAATATTCTGAATTACAGATAAATAACGATGCTTGATGCGTTAGCCTCTTTAAAAAAAGTTTATAAAGATATTGAATAAGGCCATCATTACGGAGGGTTATATTATTCTTAAGAACATCAAAGCCATGCAATGTGACAACCAAAGGAATATTGGCCTGCTGTGCAATATTTGTTAGCAACCAACCAGTAGGGCCAAAATGGGCGTGAATAACATCATATCCTTTTATTTTATCTAAAATAAACTCACTATAGCCTGTGATTTTAAAGAGAGCTTCACGAACTCTCTCAATCATAGAGAAGTTTTTATTCAGAATATAGGTTGGGATGGAATGAACGACTGATGCTTTTACTTGTCTACACGCAATAAAGCTGGGTAAATATCTTTTTAACTCTCTGGCCTGATGGGCAATAAAAACCTCACTCAATGGCAAATGTTGATTTAGAAAAATTGCAACCTTGCGTACCACAACTTATCCTGACTTTTTCTTTATTTGCGCCAGTCGTTCCTGAAAGACCCATTCTGCGGCATTTCCTTTTCCATGTGTTAGGGCGCGCAATTGATATGACCTGATGAATTTCGTAACATCGGGCGTTCCAAAATGCTTTTCGCCATCCCATGCCGCTTTAATATAGCCATAAATGGAATAGAACGTCCCTATAATATAGGGCTTTTGCTTGACACTTCGGAATATTGAACTTGCTAAGAAGAATAAAGGATGTGTTCCCTGATGAAACTGGCCCTTGCCATGACGAACACGACCTTTATAAATATTTTTTTGACTTGACCCCATCGGGCGCAAATGAATAAATCTCAAATCCTCTGGCATATCCCAACTCAATGCACGCCAGCCATTCCAACGTGCCATGTGGCAATCAAATCCGTCCCATCCAACTTGAACCATAAACCCGCCAATTTGCTCGAAGCATTCACGACGGTAGAATTTTGTCATGCCAACAGATGCCTCATCTCCACATAATTCACTCTGTTTTTCTCCCGTAGTCGTATCAATATAATAAGCCTTCCCACTGCATGTCCCGAGCAATGGATCTTCGTGCATTTTTTGAAGTAGTATTTCGAAATAACGTGGAGCCAAATCTAAATCGACATCAAATTTACAAATAAAATCATATGCAACATCTACTGCTTTCATTCCCTCATTAAAGGCAAGAATAACCCCTGCCCCTACATTTCGTCCTGTCTGTGGTTCGCGCGTTACAATTTTTATATAAGGCATAATGGTGGATTGATATTTTCTGACAATCTCCATGCTATTATCAGTTGATCCATCATCCACAATAATCCATTGTAATGGTTGTATTGTTTGTTTTGAAACAGACAGTAATGTCCGCTCAATATACATTGCCTCATCTTTACAAGGCGATACCAAAACATATTTTGTTTTCATAAATAGTCACTTGCTCGATCGTGTTAAACAAAAATTCACTTTAAATAATTGATATAGCTCATTTATAGCTTTAGAGATGTTAAAGTTACAAGTTTTTTTGTAATATTTTAGTTAAGAGTACTGTATCCAATCAATATGATAGAAAATATTTCTTCTCATAATCAAATTATTGACCTCCTTCAGAAATCTGAGAGAGACTCTGCCTCTTGGAACGATACGATCCCTAAAGATAATTCTTCACATATTTTAGCCTTTCTCAACGCACACGCTATTACTACAGCAATAAAAAATCCTGTTTTTTATAAAACTTTAATGGATAGTTCCTATCTATTACGCGACGGTATAGGCATCAAAATGGCAATGACTTTATTTCGCATGAACCCTTCAAAAAATTTAAACGGGTCAGATCTTATTACGCATATTTTGCCCGCCCTTATATTAAAGAAAATTGCAATCTATGGCGCCTCTGATGTCACACTTGCCACAACATCACAAAAACTAAAAGAAAATGGCATTCATAATATTATTGATATGCAGCATGGGTTTCATGATTTTGAATTCTATCTTAATGCTTATAAAGCCAAACAACCTGATGTGATTATTTTATGCATGGGAATGCCCAAACAAGAAATACTTGCAAGTCAGCTATATAAACAAAGCGAAAATCTTTTAATTATATGCGGTGGTGGCTGGGCTGATTTCTATTCTGGTACAAAAAGCCGCGCCCCTCTCTGGGTTAGAAAATTATCATTGGAATGGGTACACCGTCTCCTGCGTGAACCAAAACGCCTTGGTAAACGCTATACGATTGATATTGTTTACTTTTTTTATGTTATCATTCAGGCGCGACTAAAATATAGAAAGATATAAATATGAGATGCAGTGTTATTATTCCAAATTATAATTATGGGGCATTTATTGGAGGTGCCATCCAAAGCGTTCTCAATCAAAGTATACCAGCAGATGAAATTATTGTGGTTGATGACGGATCTACTGACTTATCGCGTTCCGTTATTGAATCTTTTGGAAGCAAAATTATTCCTATTTTTCAAGAAAATAACGGTCAAGCATCTGCTATTTCCAATGGCTTTATGAAGGCAACTGGAGACATCATTCTTCTTTTGGATTCTGACGATTTCTTTGCTCCAAATAAAATAGAAATTATAAAAGAACTATATAGTAAAAATTTAGATGCCAAATGGGTATTTCACGATTTAGAAGAAATTGATGGTAAAGATATTCCGCATCTTAAAACTATAACTTTAGATACCAATCTCATCACAAAAATTAATGAGCAACAATCTATCCAATCTGGCAAATTAAGATATGACGCTCCAGCTACGTCTGGACTTAGTTTTCGAAGAGATTTTATGACTGACCTATTCCCACTTCCTACGGCCCAATCCATTTATATTAGTGATCATTATATAAAATTCTATGCTCTGGCCTGTGGTAAGGGAATAAATCTTGCTCAAAATTTGGGGGGACAACTGATCCATGGAAATAATTTGTATACAGGGCAAAAAGAAATAGCCACAAGAGCAAAGATTTTTGTTAATACAGCGCTTGCTCTAAGAAAAATCTGCCCAAATACAGCCCGTTTTTGTAATAGTCTTTTTGTAGAAGGTCGCGCCTCTGCAATGGCTTCATCTATATCAGAGAATATTCGACCAATTGTCACAGAATACACGGCAGAATTATCGCCTCTTGAACTTTTATTGATTGAGGCAAAAACATTTCTTAAAACACGGCGATATAGGAAATCATCTTCAGCAAAATAATTTCGCTTGTTTATCTTTATCAGAAAGTATCGGAGCCTCTGTAAGAGGCCATGCTATATTGAGTATTTTATCATTCCAAATAATACTCCTTTCATCTTCTGGGACGTATGGCGCGTTAACTTTATAATGAACCTGCGAATTCTCGCTCAAAGTTAAGAACCCATGTGCAAATCCCTCAGGAATAAACATCTGCAACTTGTTTTCTGCACTTAAAATATGCCCAACCCATTGCCCAAATGAATGAGATTTTGGTCGAATATCAACGGCAACATCAAATATCTCGCCTTTTGTGACACTAATAAGTTTTGCCTGTGGCCTATCTTTTTGATAATGAAGTCCGCGGATAACATTTCTAAAAGACAGAGAATGATTATCTTGTATAAAATGAATCTCTCTGGCGATTTGTCGTGATAATTCTAATTGATTAAAACTTTCAAAAAATAATCCACGACTATCCTTAAAAATATTAGGTTCAATTAAAAAAACATCTGCAATTTTTGTTGGAATAATTTTACTCATCTTGGTCTCTTAGTGCTAGTGGAAGATATCTTTGTAACTCATCCTGCCAATGTGGAGGGAGAATTCCAAAATGCTTAATAAACTTCTGGCAATCAAGTCTAGAATTTAAGGGGCGCATAGCTACTTGCGGATAATCTTTACTCAAAATTTCCTGAAAGCTATTATCCTTAAAAACTGACTTAGCAAAATTAGACCATGATGTCTCACCCCCACAACATATATGATATAGGCCTTGCAATCTTTTATCTGCAATCGTTTTCGATATAGCTTCATAGGTAGCCTTCGCTAGAAACCTTGCAGATGTGGGGGCTCCTATTTGATCTGACACAATACTTATCTTTTCTTTATCATCTATAAGTTTAGAAATCTTTTTTATAAAATTATTTCCTTCGCCATAAACCCACGATGTTCTTAATATGAGGTAAGGGCAACTACTCTCAATAATCGCTTTGTCACCTAAATATTTCGTTCTGCCATAGGCATTGATTGGATTGGGACTGTCGTTTTCAACCCAAGGCGTTTGCCCCGATCCATCAAATACATAGTCTGTAGAATAATGGACAAATAGAATATTCTTTTCTTTTGCAATATTTGCAATACCAGCAACCGCAAAAGTATTTGTAGTCTTTGCCTCTCTCAAATGACTCTCTGCGCCATTTACATCGGTATAAGCAGCGGCATTGATAATGATATTTGGGGTAACGTCAGAAATCATATCATTTAAGAGAGGGGTATCCCGTATATCAATATCAGTTTTTGTCAATTGATAGGCAGCGGGCAATGCCAGTTTTAAAGCAGAGCCAACCTGTCCTTGATGTCCAAATAATAAAATTTTCATTTTTAGGAAATAATTCCTTTACATTATCTATAAGAAGTGCTAATGTCATATCATTATTGGCCAGAATCTGTCCAAATAAAACCTTCCCCTCATCAATAGCTTTTAAAGAACTATCTGCATTTCAGCAGAAAGAGGGATTTTTCATTCAAAAATTGGAGACTTAATATGCTTGGATTCATCAAATTCCCGAATAGACGACGTAGACAAACAAATCAGGTCAGACGGCTTGCCCCTATGGCAAGGGTATTACACCCTAGTGGCGGAGCTGCATTAGCTGTCTCACATAGCCGTATTCCGTTTACAAATATATCGGGGCGAACATGCACTGAATTACAAACTTTTTATGCCAACTGGACTTATAGCGCTGTTTTAGAATCGGGGTCAACTTCAACGGCAACAGTCCGTGCAGCTATTGAATATCCATCTGGGACTTTTACAGCCCTCACAACAGATGGAACAACTAGAGATACAATAATAGCAGGCGGACAAAATGTAAGTGCTCCTTTAAGGGCAACAGGTCTCAACATTCCAAATGGCGCTGTTTTTTGGATTAGAACACGATGTTTAGTGACAGGAGGAGATGGCTTTATGGCTCGAAATTATCAGAATGGGGTAGCTTTCGAAGGCGGAACTATTCAAGGATTTACATCGGTTACAAATGATGGAAATGACTTTACGGTGGGCGGCACGCAGACAACAAACGCAGGCGCGGCTTATGGTCCAATGGCAGTTTGCTCGAATGAAATTGAAAATAAAGTAAGATCATTCGCCTTATTTGGAGATAGTATCATGCGTGGCAATTTCTCGAATTTTATTTCATTTGGAGAAGTTGGCACAGTTGGTGCGGGATACACTTACTTAAACCTTTCTTTCTCTGGCGCAAAATTTGTTGATGGAGGAAATCAAAACCCTGCACGCAGAATTGCACTGGCAAGGGCCGCAGGATGTACAGATGTAATTATGAATTACCCTATCAATGACATATCGAGCGGGACAACAAATGCCACAATACAAACCGCCATGACCAACTTATGGACAAATTTAAAATCAGGGGGGTTTTCAAGAATAGTTCAGGCAACATGTACACATAGAACTATTGATGGAACAAGCCCCGGAACACCTATGACGACCCCCGCAGGAGCCTATACAGGCGGAACCTCTTCATTCCGCTCACTTATGAACACGTGGATAAGAGGCAGAACATTAGGCACATCTTCAACGCCAGATACAATTTTTGAGATGGCAGATACGCTCGAGACAGCCAGAGATAGTGGCCTATGGCTTAACCCAACCGTTAACGTTCAGTCAGATGGCCTCCATCCTTCAGTCACAGGCAGCACAACATCAGGAAATGCATTAACGGCAAGATTATTGGCAACAGGATATTAGGAAATATAATGATGACAATGCCTTCCAAATAAGAGGGCTGCGTGCTAATTTATAGTTCTAAATATAAAGGCTATAAAGATGGATTATGATGTTATTATTATTGGTGGCGGGCCCGCAGGATTAAGTTTTGCAAAACTCCTCTCACCGACAAATTTAAATATCTTGATTGTTGAAAAACAATCAGAAAAAGAATTAGAAAATCCATCCTATGATGGTCGTGAAACTGCCCTGACCCATCTTTCCTATAAAATAATGAATAAAGCGGGGATGTGGGATAAAATACCCGCTAAATCCATTTCCCTGATTAAAGATGCCAAAGTTTTAAATGGTGATTTAAACAATGCTTTGTTCTTTGATCACCGCAAGTCAGGCAAAGAAAATTTAGGGTATATGATATCCAATCATCTTATCCGAAAATCTGCATATGATGTTGTTAAACCACTTAAGAATGTGACTTTAATGACAGGCGTTGAAGTTGCAGATGTTAAGACAGATAATCATTCAGGCACAATCCATCTAAAGAATGGTAAGAAATTATCAGCTAAATTGGTTGTTGCTGCCGACAGCCGTTTCTCTGCAACACGCCGTATGATGGGCATTCCAACCGCTATGCGCGACTTTGGTCGTATTTGTATTGTCTGTCGGGTTAAGCTTGACCGCGACCATGATGAAACAGCCTATGAATGTTTTTTCTATGATAGAACGATGGCTGTACTGCCACTAAATGGCCGTTATTGCTCTGTGGTTATTACAATGAAAACAGCAGATGCTGATAAAGTCCTAAAACTTACCCCTGCTGACTTTGCAAAAGATATTACAGAACGAATGGATGGAAAATTCGGAAATATGTCACTTGATACAGAATTATTCCCATACCCATTGGTTGGAACTTACCCTGATAAATTCTACGCTAATCGTTATGCCTTAATGGGGGATGCTGCCGTCGGAATGCACCCCGTCACTGCCCATGGTTTTAATTTTGGATTACGTGGAGCAGAGACATTAGCAAATGAAATCCAAACAGCCTGTGATTTAGGTCTAGATATTGGGACTCAGACCGTCTTAAGGCGCTATCATGACCAACACCGCAAAGCCACGCTTCCTATTTATCTTGGGACAAATGCCCTTGTCAGTATTTTTACAAACACCTCCCCCCTTGGAAAAATTGCCCGCAAAACTTTATTTGGTTTGGGGCAGATATTATCCCCAGCCCAAAAAATGATTATGAACCAATTAACCGAAGCAAAAGGATAGTTAGGATAGTCACATCATGAAAAAATTCACTGAACTTTCTGAACCCGAAATTCTTGCCCTCGCAATTACGAGTGAAGAAGAAGATTCCCAGATTTATTTAAGCTTTGCCAATAAACTTCGCGCCGATTATCCATCAACCGCGCAAATGTTTGAAGATATGGCTGCCGAAGAACAAGAGCATAAAAATATGCTCCTTGATGTTTTTCAAAAACGTTTTGGGGGAAGGCTACCCTACATCACACGCCAAGACGTACGTGGATTCATGAAACGTAACCCGTTATGGCTCATGGATAAAATGCGAATTGATGAAGTTCGCCAACAGGGCGAATTGATGGAGATAGAGGCCTCAACCTTCTATTCTAAAGCTGCAAAGATGGCCCAAGACGTTGAGGTACGGAAATTATTAGGTGACTTGGCTATGGCTGAACGCGCCCATGAAGCCCGTGCCGTGGCAATTGAAGAAGAAAACGTTCCTCAAAGTGCCAAGGAAGAGGAAGCAAAAGTCTCTCACCGCTTATTTGTTCTGCAAGTTGTCCAACCGGGTTTAGCAGGGTTGATTGATGGGTCGGTCTCAACTCTTGCCCCGATATTTGCGGCGGCCTTTGCCACCCATAATTCACATGATGCGTTTCTGGTCGGGATGGCAGCATCGATTGGGGCGGGTATCAGCATGGGCATTACCGAAGCCATGTCCGATGATGGAGCAATCACAGGTCGAGGGAGTCCGTGGACACGTGGTATCGTATGCGGTCTGATGACAACCATTGGCGGATTGGGGCATACTCTGCCGTATCTTATTTCCGATTTTTGGACAGCCACCTTTATTGCAGCAGCCGTCGTTGCCGTCGAACTGGCGATTATTTCATGGATTCGCTGGAAATATATGGACACCCCCATAGTATCCGCCCTTGTCCAAGTCATGTTCGGCGGAGCCTTGGTTTTGGCGGTTGGTATCCTGATTGGCAACTCATAAAATCTTGCGGAACGAACTGATAACTCGATAAAAAACCATTATAAATCAATAGTTTAAGAATCTATGCATTTTCGCATTTAAAGATAAATTTTAACGCCATGATGCCACGACTGCCAAGAAAAACTCTGCGTAACTTCGCTAACTTCGTGTTTAAATTCTTTTAACCACAGAGTCCTCAGAGGAAAGCACAGAGTGACATCGTCATTCCCCGAATTTTCATTAAAGAAAATTCTAGGGGAATCCAGAATGGTAAGCTATGTCATTATGACTGGATACCCTTAGAATCCCTATCAGGATTCAGGGTATGACAATAAAGCTGGTTATTTTTATAACTTAGTATCTTGGTATGTTATTTATCTACATCTATTCTTTTTGCCAGTTATCTGGATTGGTAACATCTTCCACAGCTTTTTTCACAGCCTTTTTGACCACCTCCGCCCCCAAAATTTCAATCGCATGAAACAGGGAAGGTGAAGACGTTGAACCTGTCAAAGCTGCACGAAGGGGCATCATGATTTTGCCGAGTTTGACGCCTTCGGATTCTGCCAAGGCTTTGCACATATTTTCAATGCCCATCGCCGAAAATTCATTGAGTGTTTTAAGCTTGTCCGCAATTTTTCTTAAAATAACTTTCCCCGCCTCATCCAATTGAGCCAAGGCTTTTTCGTCATAGGTGATGTCGCCTGTCATCCAATAAATTCGTGCATCCTCTGCTAGCCCCACCAAATTTTTAGCGCGGGTTTTGAGTTCATCCATTGCTGCTAGCAGATTTTTTTCAGTGTTGGGTGATAAGGCCTGCCCGCCACGCTCTAAAATATCTAGGGTTAAATCAACGAGCCGCTGATTATCCGCAATCTTTAAATAATGCGCGTTGATAAAATTTAATTTATCAAAATCAAATCGTGCAGGGCTTTTTCCCACGCCGTCCAAATCAAACCATTCAATCGCCTGTTCAGTCGATATTATTTCATCATCCCCATGTGACCAACAAAGACGGAGCAAGTAATTGCGCATGGCTTCGGGCAGATATCCTAAATCACGGTATTCTTCAACCCCTGTTGCTCCGTGGCGTTTGGAGAGTTTTGATCCGTCAGGCCCCAAAATCATTGGCATATGGGCATAGACAGGAAGTTTCCATCGCATCGCATGATAAATAATATTTTGGCGGAATGTATTATTGAGATGGTCATCACCCCGTATCACATGGGTCACCCCCATATCATAATCGTCAACCACAACTGCCAGCATATAAGTTGCAACGCCGTCTGAACGGAGAATAATAAAGTCATCCAATTGTTCGGCGTTCACCTTGACCTCGCCCTGAACTTGGTCATTGACGATGCTTTCACCACTTAGCGGGGCTTTGATACGAATGACAGGTTTGATGCCTGCGGGCGGCGTTGCTGTACTATCGCGCCAACGTCTATCGTAAAACGTAATACGTCCTTCCGCTTTTGCACTCTCACGCATTTTATCGAGTTCTTCGGGGGTACAGTAACAGTAATAGGCTTCACCTCGTTTGACCAATTCATGCGCAATTTCTGCGTGGCGTGCGCCACATTCATATTGCGAAACAATATCACCATCCCAATCAATACCGAGCCATTTAAGCCCATTGATAATCGCCTCAACTGCAGCATCGGAATGACGGGCGCGATCAGTGTCTTCGATACGGAAACGCATTTTACCGTGATGGTGTTTGGCGTATAGCCAGTTGAACAAACCAGTACGCGCAGTACCAATATGCATGAAACCAGTGGGCGAAGGCGGAAATCGAGTTACAATTGTCATGGACTATTGGTATTAAATCATATCACCTGTGACAAGTAATATTTATGAAATTTGACGTATTTATGGCATTTCAAGACTTTCTGATCTCTCAACGGAATAATTTGTTGATGTGGGCTTCTATTTGTCTGGGTTTGGGATCTGCCATTTATTTTGGCCTGCACTATGAACCCTCTGGTTTTACGACAGCATCGTTGGTCACAGGATGTATTGCATTTTTTATCTTTGTGTATCGTCTCTACCTTCGTCAAGAGAATACATCCTTAACCTTAGCTGGCCTGATACTCTCTGGTCTAATCATGTTTATTGCGATTGGATTTACAGCCGCCCAAATCAAAACAGATATTGCTTATACCCCCCTTATTCAATATGAAACGCGCCCATTAATGATTGAAGGGATGATTGATCACCGCGAAGATCAAGAGGGTAAAAAAGGAACATTATTATTCCTGTCCCACCTTAAAATCGAAAAATGGGATAAGCAAAAAACACCTATTAAAATTCGTATTACCGTTAGACAAAAAACAGATGTGACGGCTGGTGATACAATCAAAGTCCTTGTCAAACTGACTCCGCTATCTCCCCCTGTTGCCCCCTATTCCTATGATTTTAAAAGGCATTATTTTTTTGATAGTATAGGTGCATTGGGATATGCGCTTTCAAGCCCTGAGATAATAAGCCCTTCAGATAAAGGATTATTAAATCTTGAGACTATACGAAAATCTATTTCAAACCATATTCAATCGGTTGTCCCTGCGCGCGAAGCTGGAATCGTATCTGCCCTAATGACAGGAGAACGTGCGGCCATTACCGATGAAGATTGGGATGCCCTTAGAGCATCGGGCTTGGCGCATATCATTTCAATTTCTGGACTTCATGTGGCGATGGTTGCCGCCCCCGTTTTTTTCCTCATCCGACTATTATTATCAATGATTCCTTTTATCGCGCTTCGGTTTCCTATTAAAAAAATTGCAGCGGGCTTTGCCCTTTTAATTTGCTGTCTTTATGTTGGGCTGGTTGTGCCGTCTGTCCCCACGACCCGTGCTTTGTTGATGACGGGAATTGCCTTGATTGCGATTATGCTGGATAGGTCGCCATTCTCGCTCCGCCTTGTTGCCTTTTCTGCAATTCTGGTTCTCCTTATCTCCCCAGAAAGTATTTGGAGTGTCAGTTTTCAAATGTCGTTTGCCGCTGTCGCAGCATTGGTCGCACTGGCTGAATTTATACGGCCTTATCTGTCACAAATTTACGCAGATGCAGGATGGATAAAAAAAGGATTATTATTTGTGGTAGGTGTGGTTTTAACTTCGACCATTGCCAGTATCGCAACCGCCCCTTATTCACTTTATCATTTTCAGCAGGTGGCAAGTTATAGTGTTCTGGCCAATACATTATCTGTCCCCATATCAGGTTTAATGATTATGCCGATGGTCATTATATCCTTTGCCCTGATGCCATTTGGTTTAGCAGATTGGTCATTGATTATCATGGGGGTGGGTGTCAATTGGTTATTGGATATTGCAAAATGGACAGCAGGTTTATCAGGGTCCGTCATCACCACTTCTGCTTTGCCGCAACTTTTTCTGGTGATGCTTAGTATTGCGGGATTAACCCTGATTTTGGCGACTGGGTGGTTTAGAGCATTCGCATTACTTCCTTTAATAATTGCCTTTATCTCGATTGGAATGATGGGATATCCAGATATTCTCATCTCAAATGAAGGCACAGTCATCGCCATTAAAGACGATCAAAATGTCTATCTATCAACATCACGTAAGGAAAAATTTACGACCGAGACTTGGTTGAAAAGATGGGATATAAAACCAGAAAATGTCATTATTTTTCCAAAACAAGGACAAATAAAATTAGGCAATGAAGATAATACTATCTCTTGCGACCCTGCGGCATGCAGAATAAATTTCATGGGGCATCATCTTTCAATAGGCAATCGTTTTTATGATTTAAAAAAAGAATGTCATTGGGCAGATGTGATTATTAGTGACATTAGATTACCCAATCGTTTTTGTGGTGATAAAAATGTTAAGATATTTGGGTATTATCAATTTAAAAAAACAGGCGCTCTTGCCTTAAGCCTTTCCAAGGATATCAAAATTGAAACAGTGGAAGATCAAATTGGATTAAGACCATGGAATAAAAACTTAAGTATCTCTACGAAAAAATAATTTTTATGCGTGCTTCATTTTCATTGTGGAACGATAGTGGTCTTGGCTTGGAAATAGTGATTCATTGTCATCAACTATATTAAATGGCTTCCATTTTTTTCTATCTTGAACGACAAACAGCCGATCTGCAATCACTATCATGGCTAGTTTATTAAACACAAGACCACAGTGACTTCCATATACTTCTATATTCTCACTTCTTGGTTGCCGAGGATTAAGACATGTTTGCCAATTTACAACACCATCACTTTTCGAGAAAATAGACGTCGTGGGAACAGGTGGCGGAAAATGTGCCTGTTTAGATATTGGCTTATCTTTATGATAGGCATGATTATTCCCATTCATCGTATCAAAGACCAGTCGTACAATCGGGGCAACAGATTGTGGATGATGGGCCGCCCTGAACGGCGAACCTAAGGTAATTACTTGTTCAATTTTTTCTGCAAAATTCTTTGCTAATTCTCTTGCAAATACTCCGCCAAGACTATGTCCTATTAGGGTTACTTTTTGACCGTTATGGACATCATAAATCTCATCTAGGTGATTTTTCAAATGATTTAGAATACGATGGCTTGGGCCTGTATTCATCCCCGCATCCCAACCATAAACATTCTGTCCCTTTTGGGCTAAAAATTTTCGAATTTCAGATGTTGTCCAATCAGCCGCAAGAAAGCCCGGAAGAACAATAATGGGTCTTTCTTTTAGGGTGGGTGTTTTTTTTAAAAGAGCGTTTTGAGAAAGTCTTAATTGAAGAAATTCAAAGGATGTGCGAGCAGCCTCAGTGAAACTATCAAATAAATTTGGTGGCCCAATGTCTGGGTTTTGCGCTATTGATTTAAGCATTCGTCATTCCCGTCAAGAAATGATAACAGAATCATTTGTGTTAGATACGGGAATGTATGACACAATGCACAATAGATTATACCAAGAAAATATACTCCCTAATAGACGCGTTTCTTGGGCGGAACAGCTTCAACCTCGGATGTTAAGGTGGTCAAAATAACGGGGCGGTAATCAACTTTGGTTTTGCCCTGTTCATCAAACCACATCACTGTATGTTTCATCCAGTTTGGATCATCCCGTTCAGTGAAATCTTCGCGGGAATGTGCGCCCCGACTTTCTTTACGGTTGGCCGCAGAATACATCGTGACCGCCGCTTGAGATAATAAATTATCCAATTCCAATACTTCGACTAAATCTGTATTGAAAATCATTGAACGATCCGTAATTTTAACATCTTTAATGGATGCCATAATTTCAGAAATTTTTGCACAGCCTTCGGATAAACTATCTCCTGAACGAAAAACGGCCGCATGGTTTTGCATGGCACGTTGCATTTGATTGCGAATATCAGATGTTAAAATATTGCCCTTGGCATTTCTGAAACTATCAAATCTTGCTAAGGCTTTATCAATTGACGCTTGTCCAGCTTTTCTATGTTTTGTTCCTGGTTTTACAATTTCAACAGCACGAATAGCTGCGGCCCGCCCAAATACAACTAAATCCAAAAGCGAATTGGATCCAAGGCGGTTTGCGCCATGAACAGACACACACGCGGCTTCACCAATCGCCATGAGGCCCTGTATCACATGGTTAGGGTCGGTAGCAGTTGGCGTAACAACTTCTGTCCGCCAATTTGTTGGAATACCACCCATATTATAATGAACAGTTGGCAAAACAGGAATAGGCTCTTTCGTCACATCAACGCCCGCAAAAATTTTGGCGGTTTCGGCAATTCCTGGAAGACGCGAATGAATAATATCGGCATCTAAATGTTCAAGGTGAAGATGGATATGGTCTTTATGTTCACCAACACCACGACCTTCACGAATTTCAATGGTCATCGAACGAGATACAACATCACGTGAAGCAAGGTCTTTGGCAGAAGGTGCGTAACGTGGCATAAACCGTTCACCTTCAGAGTTGGTGAGATACCCGCCTTCCCCGCGCGCCCCTTCAGTAATCAAACATCCTGAACCATAAATTCCTGTTGGGTGAAATTGTACAAATTCCATATCTTGAAGCGGAAGCCCTGCACGCAGAACCATTGCATTCCCGTCACCTGTACAGGTATGCGCAGAGGTACATGAGAAATAGGCACGCCCATATCCACCCGTTGCAAGAACAGTTTGATGCCCACGGAATGCATGCATTGTACCATCCAACAGATTCCAAGCCAGAACACCAACACAAGCGCCCTCGTCATCCATAATCAAATCGAGCGCAATAAATTCGATAAAAAATTCTGTCTTATATTTTAATGCCTGAGTATAAAGCGTATGCAAAATAGCATGTCCCGTGCGGTCGGCCGCGGCACAAGTGCGTTGTGCAGTTCCCTGACCATAATTGGTGGTCATCCCTCCAAAGGCTCGTTGATAGATTTTTCCTGCGGCTGTGCGCGAAAACGGCACACCAAAATGCTCTAACTCAATAATAGCGGGAATGGCTTCTTTACACATATATTCAATTGCGTCCTGATCACCCAACCAATCTGACCCTTTAATCGTATCATAAAAATGGAAACGCCAATCATCTTCGCCCATATTCCCAAGCGCCGCGGAAATTCCACCCTGCGCCGCAACAGTATGTGAGCGCGTTGGAAAAACCTTCGACAGACAAGCAACCTTCAGGCCTTTTTCAGACATCCCCATCGCCGCCCGAAGCCCCGCCCCGCCGCCACCAACAACCACAACATCATATTCATGAGTAATAATTTCGTATGTCATTTTTTCTTCTTTCTTGTTTTTTACTTTTTTATCTCATAAGGCTTGGTAGTCCTTAAGATAATAGCTTCGTATTCAGGATATTTATGAAGTATTTTTTCTAATTTTCCACTTTCAATCATTGTACGAAGAGCAATATTTAACATTGCTTTTAGTCTTTCTTCGCCAATTGGAATTGAGTAAGCAACGGATGATGTACGAACGGGTGGCCCAGAAACTTGCCTAATTTTTCCGGGATTAGCTTTCATAAAATTACCTGCAGCAACTGGTTCCAGAGTTGCAATGTCTGCCTTACCTGTTGCGATGGCCATCATAGGGTCTGACTGGCTAGCATTTTGACCAATGCTATATTTTTTTGCCTTTGGAAATTCTTCGTTACCAAGGATGGCATTCATGTCTCCATCAATGGATGCATAAATTAAATCTGGAGAATTTGCTTTTGCGTAAGCATTATCAAATCGCTTATCATCTGCGCGGGCGTAAAGATAATAAGGTAAAAAAGCAAATGTTTCAGTAAAATCGCTAGCCCGAGCCCTTGCGGGTGTCGATAATAGTGGGGCGCACAACATATCGTATCTGCCATTTGAATAACCTTCAAACATGGCATCAAAATTAACCTCGGTTGACCAATTTAATTTTAAACTAAGAGAATCTGCAAGATCTGTCATTAGATCAAAAGATAATCCGCTTAGCTCCTTTGTATTTGGGTCTTTGGAAATAAAAGGAGGCCATACATAATATGCACAATTTATAGTATTTGTTGCCATCACACGATCATAGGCGGATTCTTTTGACTGGGCGTAGGATGTTGCCGAGAACAATATCAAATATAAGAATGTTAAAATGAATGGTTTTTTCATGTTGTGCCTATTTTTGAATCTCATATGGCTTTGATACCCTTAAAAAAGCTGTTCCGTTTTTACTATATTTATCAAGAATATTATCAATAACTTTATCTTCGATTTGTAATTCAAGAACCGTATCAATCATGGTCTTAAAGGCTAAATCGTTTTGTGGGAGGACAAAAACTGCCGCCAAAGTTCTGAGCGGCTTCATAGAAATGGGTCTTATCTGATTGGGATTTTTCTCTATGAATACCGCGGTAGCAGCTGAGTCATTCAAAAATATATCGGCTTTCTTGGTTGTTACAGACAACATCACCTGTGAGCCATCACTTAGGGCGGGAAGCGTCAAAAGACCAGCTTTAGGAAAATCACGCTTGACGATTTCATACGCAAATTCGCCATCAATCACAGCAATCTTTGTTGCGGGATCATTAATGGCAGAGAGGTTGTTTTTAAAGCGGTTATCGTTGGTGCGACTATAGGCCAAATAAGGGATGTAGAAAAACGGATTGGTAAAAGCTGCTTGCTTAGCGCGGTCTGGGGTCGGTGTAATTGGGCCGCAGAACATATCAAACCTACCTGTTCTCATTCCTTCGAAGGGGTTCGACTGGCCTGTATCTTCTGTCCATTCAATCTTCAGATTGAGTTGTTTACCAATACCTTCAATTACATCATGGTAAATACCTGAAAATTGCCCTGTATTTGGGTCTTTCATTAAAAAAGGCGCCCATGTGAAATACCCACACCGAATTGTATTGGTTCTGATAACACGCTCAAAGGTTGTCTCTTTTTCATCAGCAAAAGATTGTGCGGGTAATACAGTCAAAAACAAAAATGCGAAAAGTAAAAATAGTTTCATATTTTTATTTCCTCATTATTCTTTGTCACAGAAAGTGAAAAGTTTTGAAACCACAGAGACATTAAGGCACAAAGTTTTTTATCTTCTTGGTGTCTTTGTGTCTTGGTGGTTAATATACTAGATTGTCTTGTCACGATGTTCCTCGCAATAATGATGTGGTATTTTTCAATCTGTGTTCATCTGTGGTTTTTTACTTTTTCCTATAATGCCAATTTTAATACTGAAAAAACAGACGCTACACATAGCGCGAACAGTGCTAACTTAACTGCAATCAAAGACATCATTTTTATTTTTTCACAATGAACATAATCTTCGATGATGACTTGTAAGCCCAGCGCTGCATGATAAAAAACAGAGATTAAAAATAAGAGCATCAAAATACTGTTAACGGGCTGCGCAAAAAATCCGCGGACAGTGTCGTAACTTGCCCCCGTTGCCGCCAAGGTCATAACCGACCATACCGCCCAGAGGACAAGCGGAATATTCGCCAGTGCCGTAATTTTTGTGTGAATCCAATGATGGACACCAGAATGCGCAGACCCAAGGCCACGCGCCCGTGCCATGGGTGATTTAAACGGCGTATCTTCCCATTTATTATCCTGTGACATCTCTATATCTCCCCGCCTGAAAATTTAAGTACGCCCCATGTTGCCAAGGTCAGCGCGATGGAGACAATAAATATAATCTTACCCGCCCGTTCCGCCTGAGGAATGGTGAGTAAATATCCAGCATCCATCAACAGGTGACGAATTCCCGAACATAAATGATAATAAACCGCACCCGTCCATCCAAAGAGCATCAATTGCCCAACAATCGATGTTGCAAACCATAGAAAACATTCATAGGCCGTTTGCCCAGAGGCCGCAGCAATAAGCATCCACACTATCATCATCAGGCCAAGCACAAGGGCAACGCCCGATGCGCGGTGCAGAATAGACAGCGACATCGTCAATGTCCATTTCCAAACCTGTAAATGAGGGGACAAAGGGCGATTGGTAGGTTTTGAGGACATGGATTAAGGCTCCTAGGAAGATTTGAGTGTGATAACTCAATTTAATCTTTGTAATCATAGGCAATCATGCCTGATTTGCCAAGAGGTGTCAGTAAGATGTATGTACAAATTCTGCTTATTGTGGTGTGAGAGCCACCTTTGGAATATCAGCATAGTCACGCAAAATAGCAAGCCAATTATCAGAAACTGTTTGCGGGGGATTACGACTAAGTGCCGCTCGTTCCATATAATCAAGAGCCTCTAGAAATACATCCTTACTTGTTCCTGTTATTTTGATGACTTGCTGACTTGAATCAGGAAGAAGAAGTATTCTCGAGTTTTCTAAACTATTCCCTATAAATCTTTCTTTAAAATCGGTGACTCTCCAAATTCTAAGGTCAAGATGAGAGGAGTTGGCTGAGGCTCTATTAAACGTTAAAACAAATGTTTTATCAGCTTTAATATCAACTGCCTCTGAGGGGTTCCTTGCAAATATGGCAAAATATGGCCCCAATATTGAATGAGCGGTTTTATCCTTATCGCCGTCAAAAGGCGATGAAACGCCCTCGAGACAGAAAAAAGGGGTATCAGGATTCAATTGTTTAGTTATTGTATCATCTGTCTTTTTAGGAATAATTGCATCAGGCTTGCTTGGAAAATAGTTCTGTACCCAGCCAATCATTCCAGATTTAGGGTTATTTCGACCAATTTGGGATATAAGGCGGAAAAAATCTATTTCCTTTTGGGTAATTTGAAGAAAATCATAAATGGCTTTGGCATCATCATGGCGGCCTTGGCGGATGGCTGTACGCATCATGCGCCCCAGACTATCTTTAGGCTCTAAGGCCTCTCGACGGCCATTCTCAATAAGAACCGTCTGTCTTTCAATAAGTGCTAAAATATCTAATTTAGAATTCATTTTTTCCTCTATTTGACGCCTATACTTATACATAAATAGAAAGAAGAAGCAATATTATGAAATAAAAATAAAGCCTGAAGGGGGTAAATATCTTACCCAGCCGTTATTTTCATGGAACAAAATTCTGCTATAGTTAAAAAAATTTCATAAACCGAAGGAAATATTGATATGACACCCAAAATCTTAATAATGACGGCCATTGCTTTAACTGGCCTTACATTATCCTCTTTTTCTGTTTTGGCCGAAGATGGTTCGCCTCCTGCTGGTGTATCTGAAAATAATGTGCCCCGCAGTGATAAATTTGAAAAACGTGGGCGTGAAATGTTTGAAAAAACAGATTCTGATAAAGATGGCTTTCTTAGTAAGGAAGAAATGGAAGACAGCCAACGTGCGAGAATGGGAGAAATGTTTGATAAAACAGATACCAATAAGGACGGCAAACTCTCCCCCGAAGAATTAAAGAATGGACGTGAAGCGATGCGTGACCGTTTCAAGTCAAAATATAATGCAAGTAAGGCTGGACAAGAAATCGAATCTTTAAAAGCCCCATCTGTTGAAGGAAAGCCGATTGAGTAAATAAGATCTTAAAGGAAGGACTCTGCGCATGGACAATGCAGAACTGACCCAATTGATGCAATCTGTGGCGAGTGGTAATCAAAATGCCTTTCGTAGTTTATCAAATGCATTAAGTCAGAAAATTTTTGCGATGGCCTATCGCTTTTTATCAGGCGACAGGGCATCTGCAGAAGACGTCACCCAAGACGTTCTTATTAAACTGTGGCAATACGCCCCGCGTTGGGAAGCGGGAGGATCTGTGCAAGGATGGGTATCGCGCCTGACTTACAATGCATCGATGGATGTTCATCGTGCGCGTAAAAATAAATCAGATGAGATACCTGAAACCCTATCAGTTCCAGAGACGGCAACCGATACAATTTTAAGCAAAGAATATAAGATGATTTTATTGGAAGCTATTCAATCATTGCCTGAACGTCAACAAGAAGCAATCCTTCTCACTTATTTTCATGATAACAGTCGCCGTGATGTGGCCAGCACCATGAAAACAACTGAGAAAGCCGTTGAGCATTTGGTTGCCCGCGGATTGAAAGCCCTTGAAAAATTAATTCCCTCTAACCTGAATGGAGAGAGACATGTCTTCGTACCACGATCCCTTTAATATTTTAAAAATGGGGCAACCCATGGATAATGTTATTCCTTTTTTAGCCCCTCAAAAAGTTGATCGGATGATTGATGTTGCACTAGCAACATCGCAAGTTAAAACAGCTGAGACTAAAAAATATACTTCATGGAAAATTGGTGGGGTCGCAATGGCCGCATCTCTTGTTGCTTCTCTGGCGTTGTTCCTCTCTTTTATACCGTCATTATCACCCTCTATGAACGAGCCTGTATTATCAACAGCAGCACAGAAAATCGCAGCAGAAGATGTCAATGATTTCCAAGAAATGGTCATGTTAGAAACCTTGGAAAGATATTAGAAAGCAAAGAATAAAAAAACCGCGGAGTGTGTCCCGCGGTTTTTGTTTGTCGCAATGAAGCGATGATTATTTTTTACTGTCTTTAAGGGCTGCACCAAGGATATCGCCCAAGGATGCACCTGATTCAGTTGAACCAAACTCGGCCATCGCGGCTTTGTCTTCGTCCAATTCGCGTTGTTTGATTGAGAGTCCCAAGAGATTTTTCTTGGCATCGATGCTAATAACTTTTGCATCAACTTTTTCTCCAACTGCAAAGCGATCGGGGCGTTGTTCAGAACGTTCACGAGACAAATCAGCACGTTTGATGGAACCTTTAACAGTTTCATTCACCTGTACTTCGATGCCTTTATCGTCAACAGCGGTCACTGTACATGTTACAACCTGACCTTTGGCAATACCCGCCAATGCGCCAGATGCTTTATTTTCAGTGAGTTGTTTTAGACCAAGTGCAACGCGTTCTTTAATGGCATCAATATCCAAAATGCGGACTTTGACCATATCGCCTTTTTTATAGGCTTTAAGCGCTTCTTCGGTTTGATCTTCCCATGAGACATCTGACAAGTGAACCATTCCATCAATATCACCAGAGAGACCAACAAAGAGACCAAATTCAGTCACGTTGCGGATTTCACCTTCGATATCTGTGCCAACCTTATTGCTGGAAGCAAAGGCAGCCCATGGATTGTCTTGAGTTTGTTTGATGCCCAATGAAATACGACGTTTTTCCATGTCAATATCGAGAACCTGAACATTAACTTCTTGTCCTGCGGTCACGATTTTATTTGGATGAACGTTTTTCTTAGTCCATGACATTTCAGAGACGTGAACCAATCCTTCGATACCTGATTCAAGTTCAACAAACGCACCATAATCAGTGATATTTGTAATCTTGCCAGAGCAACGAAGACCAGAAGTGTATTTCTGTGATGCTTCCAACCAAGGATCAGATTCCAATTGTTTCATCCCAAGGGAGATACGTTGGTTTTCTTCGTTGTAACGAATAATCTGAACTTCGATTGATTGACCAACAGTCAACATCTCAGACGGGTGATTAACACGTTTCCATGAAATATCGGTCACGTGGAGTAACCCATCAACACCACCCAAATCAATAAAGGCACCGTAATCAGTGATGTTTTTAACAACACCATTGACGATTGATCCTTCACGAAGTTGTGTCATCAATTCTGAACGAGCCTCTTCACGGCTTTCCTCAAGCACTGCACGACGGGAAACAACAATGTTGCCACGTTGTCTGTCCATTTTCAAAATAAGGAAAGGTTGTGGAGTCCCCATAAGAGGAGAGACATCACGAACAGGGCGTATATCAACTTGTGAACCCGGAAGGAACGCAACCGCTCCGCCCAAATCAACAGTGAATCCACCCTTGACGCGTGAGAAAATAATTCCTGTCACACGGTCTTTGTTTTCACAATTTTTCTCAAGAACAACCCAGACTTCTTCACGACGAGCTTTCTCGCGTGAGAGAACTGTAAATCCGTCTCTGTCTTCCATACGTTCGACAAAAACTTCAACAGTGTCGCCAGTACGAATTTCAGGATCTTGACCCGGAAGGCTGAATTCGCGTTTTGGAATACGACCTTCTGATTTAAGACCCACATCGACGATAACAGAATCTTCTGTCATTCCGACGACACGACCTTTGACAACTTGTCCTGTAAATTTGCTTTTGTTATTTAGTGAACCTGAGAGGAGAGCTGCAAATTCATTTGACTCCTCGCGGTCGATAATATTGGCTGCTGCGTGTGCCATGACGGTTTCCTTTTGGAAGCGAGATATATCTGAATTGACAGAGGATAAGGGCAGAATAACCCGCGCTTTCGTGCCAATGAGACAGGGGTTTTGTACAGTAAAGCCCAAAGGATTGCAATTATAAAGATTCAGCCCATATTGATTGTAGAGAAAGCAGAGGCCAAAATGGAAAAAAACGTTGGAAAAATTGATAGAATTGTCCGTGTTGTCGTAGGTTTGGGATTATTATCCCTTTTATTTATCCTTGACGGAAACGCTCGCTGGATAGGGCTTTTGGGCGCTTTTCCCATTGCCTCCGCCATCACGGGGGTCTGTTGCCTTTATATGCCGTTTGGAATCAACACAAAATGCTGCAAGAGTGCAAATTCAAAAGATGGCCAAAAAGATGACCAAAAATCATGTTGCGGATCGAAATCTTGCGATACTAATAAAACAGCCATTTGATAAATATTTAAATTTGATTGGTTTGTGATGTGGGTGGAAGGCTAACCTTAATGTCTTGCCAACTGATAATCTGGTTATCTTGAATAGTGATGGCGGTCTGTATCCCTATGCCGTTCAAGTTAGCATATGTCCAGATTTCCCCTGATTTCACATTTTCTTTTTTAAAAGGTGTGCCGAAAGTGGTACGAAGTTGAGTGGCGCTCATCCCTGCCCAAATTGTCTCAACCACGTCATTTGAATTCTGATTGGCTGATCGAGAGTCAGTATGGGGTTGGTGGTTATTTGAAGAAGGCATATTTCCAAATGCGCGCGCCAAAATTCGCTTGACCATAAAAAAGACAAGTGACATCAGCCATCCAAGAATAAGTCCTTTGAAAAAACGTAATACAAATCCAATCATAGAAAGAATTTAGGTGGAAGACAGCAAAGAGTCCAGCCCCCCCCCTAACTGTTTAGCCCTATATCATCAAAATTTTGCCCCTTCGATTGCTTGATGAATACTTTCAAGAAATGTCAAACTTCGGCGGAGGGTTAATTGAGTGATCCCTTGTCTTTCAAGTTGCGTTAGATCACGGATATATTCATGCATTTTATCGCGCTCACCTTCACCAAAATCTTCGCCTAATTCTGTATCGCTAGACGGCATGGGACGTGTTGGAATAATTGGTTTTGCCGTTCCCGCATCAACATTTTCGTCATGAACAATTCGACCCGTGGTTTGGTAAGCTTTTGCCGCGTTGGAAGCGGCAATTTTTTGTTGAGAGACAGGGTAAGGTGTATCGGGCGATATAATAGGGACAAAAGATGAATTGTCCGCTGTATTTTTTGAGTGTTGAACGCCCAATAAATCCTCTAAAAAACCACGAAGTGCAACAATTGAGACATCTGTTGTATCTTCCCATAGGGATGATTTTGTTTCTTCATCCGTTGGGCTTTTTTTTCGTCGACCTAAATTTCCACTTTCATCACGGTGTAATTCTAATTTACTATAGATTTTCTCTGCCTTCCTGACCACTGCCTGAAAAAATAGGTCTGAACCAGGGGGGCGTGATGAGGTTGACATGATATTTATTGGTTAGGTGTTGTTAAGGGGTTTTTATCTTCAGGAATCAAATCAATCAAAGATTGACTGCTTCCGTCTTTAAATTTTTTATTATTATATTTCTCATTTTGCCATGCCCAGATTTGTTCGCCCTTACGATTTAAAAAACCGATATATCCAATCTCTGTCAACATGGGATATTGTGGAATATTATCAAAGATAACTGGTTTAGTGTCATTGGCCGCAATTGGATAAAGTTGCAGTAAAAGCGTTGCTGCGCCGTCTAAAGCCAGTCGGCTATAAACTATATTTGTTTCATCTTCGCTTAATTCTATATTCTTAAATAATTCCATGTCTTTTGGAATGAGCGCAATTGGATAGTTTGCAAAATAGAACGGAAAATAAATTGGATCTTGTTTAAAGGTTCGAACCTCCAGCTTTCCTAATCCATCAGGAGTACGATTAAAGAATGTATTTACTTTCATTCGAATAATCAGGTCAGATTTTTTAGGCGAAAAATCAAGAAATTCTTTTTGTAATTTAATAACATTTTTTGCTAAAAAATCTTTCTGAGCCAGCGTATCAAGAGATTTGTAAGATTCAGATTCTGTAACAATTTTATTAAAATCTGGTAAGCTTTCTGACACCTTAAGGAAGGCAACACCAACTTCTTCGACTGTCGATCCAGGGCGCACCAATAATTTTCTATCAAGCTCGACACGGTCCGCGGCAAAAATAGGCGGAGTAAAGGTTATCACTGCGAAAACCATGATTATTGCGATGAAATTTATTTTCATTAGCCCCATTTTCATCACTCTTCGCATTATCAATCCTTGATCATTATAAATATTTCGGTTTATTCTCTTTATATTATGAAAGAAAAACACCCCCAAGGCAAAGATAAAAAAGATGGCGATAAAAAAGATGGCGATAAAAAAGATGGCGATAAAAAAGATGGGGCGATAGGTGAAGGTGACAAATTATGGAACAATGTCATCAAAGAGGCGATTCCATTGACGAGAGACAAGCATTTAGCCCCACTTTCGCCGTCTGAACGGCGATCTGCTGCCAAAGACAAAATTATCAATAAAAATACCCCCCCAAGGAAAATAACCCAAAATATCGCCCCCTCGAACAAAAACAAAAATGTCTTAAATAACCCGTCATCAAGCCAAATTGATAAGGCGTTGGAGCAACGATTATTAAAAGGCGAACTTCCTATAGATGGGCGTATTGACCTTCATGGCCTAACCCAGCCCCAAGCCCATATCAAATTCACGGGGTTTATTACGCGGATGATATCCGATAAAGCCCGTGTTTTATTGGTAATTACGGGGAAAGGTGAAGTTATCACGGAACACACCAAGCCCCAGCGCGGGGTCTTAAGACAAAAACTTCCGCTATGGTGTGACGACCCTAATCTGAAACCCCATATTCTAAAAGTCACGGGGGCAAGCCCCAAACATGGGGGGGACGGTGCGTATTACATCCTCCTCCGCCGCCAGAGGTAGGAGTATTGGCAAAACAACAAGAAAAATGAATTTCCCAACCCATTGATATATATTAAAAATACCCTTCCAACTCAGTTCGTTTTGCAATTTTTTTGTTTTTTCAAAAAATTTTAAGGGGTTGGATTATAAGGAGTTATCAGTTCGTTCCCAAAAAAATTAAACGTACCTAAATCATCCTTCTTAATTAGTTTGTTTGTCACATTAACCACAAAAAACCCCGCCAGATTTCTCCGCACGGGGGTTTTTGAATTATAAAATACTTATGATGGTTAGGGGGAGGGTTCAGAAAGTTTAAGCCTGTTATAGAGGTCTCTACGTTGAGTATCGTTAAGACCCGCCAAGGCATTAGGTAGTTTATCTCTCTCAATCTGACGGTCAATTGTGGCATCATTACCACCTTTGGCAACAGCTTGAACCTTACCCATGATAGTATTTATTTGGGAAGGATCTATACCCATTTCCACAAGGTTTTTTCTGAAATCGTCAACTTTTACAGTCTGCACTGACCTCAATGCAGGTGAAGCTACTGGAGATTGTGATTGTACTCCTGTTGAAGAAACGCCATTTGGCAAAATAGTAGGAACAGCTTGTGCATTTCTAGCAAGTTCGACCTGAATTCCTTGAGCATTAGAATTTAACAAAGAATCGAAAGCTTCTTTGTACCCTTGATTTAATGCGCGTTGACCAGTTTCAGTTAGTCTATGACGTTCATCTGTAAGAAGAGCTTTAGCCCTAATAGTATCTTTAGCGGCGAGATCTTCAAGATAGACTGCGCCCTCTTCCATGCCAAAAGCCCTAGCAAGCGAAGCTAAAGTTTGATAAAGAGATGCCATCCCAATTATAGATCTTCCTTGTTTCGCAGAAAATTCATAGGCATCGTCAGCCATTTTCTTTAAGAGTTCTTGTTGCTGCTGTCCTCTTGCTTTTGCTAGTTCAAGCATAGACTTCACAAGGATGGCCCCAGCTTCGCCTGGAGTTTCCAATATACTTGTCAGTGATTTTGTCTGCGCGTCATTAAACTTGAGGCGTTGGGCGATTCGAACTATGTCATTTCTAAGAGCGTCTCTATCTGGACCAGCTGGAGCCGAAGCAAAAGCCTGAAGCCTATCAAAAAAGACGGGCCAATTTTGGTCTTCTTTTGTTGCGGTTCCCACTTGTGTTGTTGTATCTGTCATAATGTCCCTCTCTTTGCTTTTGCTACTTTTAGTAAAGTAACCTTATTTTTTATAGTCTACACAGCTTTAATATATATCAATTTTTTTTAAAATACAAGATTTTAGCTCATTATTGATAAGCAAGCTCTCGGGCAGCAGTAATAGCATTGGGCGTAACGCCTGGGAAAACCCTTCTGAGCTCTTGATCGAAATTATCGGGGGTTCTTGACGAGTTAAATATAGATCTTAACTTATCTGATTGGCCTTTGAATGGGCTATATGGGCTATCATTGCCTGTCAATTCAGAAAGACTTCTTTCAAAAGTGGCGGACTCAACTTTTCTTGTTATACCTTGCCCATTATCACGCATCTGGGATACTAATCCACCCGCACCCCTTCTGCGTTCTTCATCTCTGTCATTTCTCAGTGCCTCCGCCGTTAATTCTGCTGCTCTAGCGGCCCCCGCAGCAAGATTGCCTTGAGCGATGCTTGCGGCTTGGCTACTAAGCGAAATTTGCGATATTCCTTGTTTTTGCTTTTCTAGGAATGCATATATTGCTTCATTATCTTTACCGATCAAATCCTTTGCTTTTTCGCCAAATAGTAGTTTAGTTAATACCATACCATCTTTAGTGCTTCTAAAGGTTTGATCCTGAAGTTTTGTATAAAGAGCCCTATCCCTCTCTTCATTCGAACTTGGGGTAGAGCCTCCAAGAATCTTATTAAAGAACGCACCGCTTTCGCCCTTATTACTCACTGATAAAACAGTTGTATAAAGATCTAAAGCTTTATCTAATACCTCTTTTCTCAAAGTTTCTCTGGTTTTGTCATCTAGTTTTTCAGGATCAGCGCTCGATTTCCCACCAATTTTTCTTTGAAACGCCAAAAGATATCCATCAAATTCACGAGGATTTGTTGCAGTTGTTGAGCTCTGTAGGGCAATAGCTATATTCAAGAGAGTCTCAGCTGGAACCGAAGCCCCAGAACCTTTATATGCAGAAATATCAACGATGCCACCTGTAATACGTTTGGTTGCCTCAACAAATTCTGGGGTATTACCTACTGATGTACCTATAAATTTGTTCATAAATGCTTTCGTTGAACCGCTGTTATTTCTTTCAACAAGGGCATTTATTAACCCTTGACCATCGCCTTTATCATTTGCCGATAATGATTCAAATTCATTGACATCTACACCAGAATAACTAGCCAATGCATAGATAAATGCAGGAATATCATGTTCTGGGGATAGTTTTTTAAGTCTTGCAGAATTTTTATTTTTTTCTGGATCGAGCACACCTCTCGGATTTTCCTGTAATATAGTGGCAATTTGGAATAGCGTCTCACGATCTAAGTTACCTGAAGTAGGCAATGTTAACCCAGTTATAATGCTTGCATATTCAGCAAATTTTCTTTGTGAAGTTTCTGGATATTTTGTTAATACATCAAATTGTCTATTTATAATTTCAGGCTTTTTCTCAAAAATTGTCCCATTATCTCTGTCAAACTGTAATGAAAAGAAAAAATTACTTAAACCAGGACTAACACCTTCAGAGAAAGTTCGTACATTAAGATAGTTAGCTTCAAAAGCAGTAAATAAAGCTAACCCAGCAGTAGCTGAAACCGCTATTTTATTTCCATCTTTGAGATTGTTACCATACCTCGTTAGAAGCCCTGGCTGACCAACATTTTCCCATTCCCAAATTACGTTTCGAGATAAATTTCTTGAAGCACCAGAAGATACATTATTTGAGAGATATTGAAGCGCCCCGTTGGCTATCTGTAATCCCTTATTTATAGTACCGCCCCCACCCACTCCAGCTCCAAACATTCCCATACCTCCTGGGAGGGTTTGCTTGGCTTGGCGCTCAGCAAGCTCATTCTGAGAAACCGTTTTATCAAAATGCCTTCTATAATAAACTTCTAAATTTTCAATTTCTTGTGGGCTTACCTTACGTCCCTCCCTAAGCTCTTGAAATATTTCCTTAGGACTAAGGAGTTTTATCCTTGCAACATTGCTATCAATTAGCTTGAGTCCATTTTCCCCAATTATAGCCTTAACTTCCTCAAAGAATTTAACAGTCTCCATTTTAAAGTTAGCCACACGATTGACGCTTAAGTTAGAAAATATAAGCCCAAGAGCTTCTTTCTTATCAGCTAAAGCAGCAATTTTTCCAGCTTCTTGAGCTGAACTTACAAAATGGCTTTGGGTATCAAGCAGTTCTTTACGTGAAACTTTTTTTCCTGCTCTTAATTCAGATACAACTTCTTCAGCAGAGAGGTTTCTGGTTACCCTTAAATTCTCAGCTATAATATCTGGATCTCTTGCTGATAATCCTCTTAGAGATTTGAAAGCTTCTTCTATTTTTTTAGGATCTTGCGATGCGATTGATAGTTCAATTTCGTCTAGTGCAGTCCCTCTTATTCTTAATCTTGTTGCTGCATCAGCAAGTGATGTTGAACTTGGAGCAGGCACACTCACCTGTCTCACATTTTGTGGGGCTTGTCTTTCGGCGATTTCTGTTGATTGTGAAAGGAATTTTCTGAAAGCTTTTTCATTTTGCATGGCAACTGTTGCATCACCAAAGACTCCACTATTTCGCATCTCTCTGAGAAAAAGTGCATGAGCTTCCCCACGCGACATTCCTTCAGGGAGTTCAGACATAATTTTTGTATAGGCACGACCTATTGATTTATATGCAGAGGGGGCATTATCTGGTCCAATGGCGGCAATTTTTCCCGCTAATTCCTCAAGCTTCATGAGCTCAGAAGGTGTAATTTTTGTAACGCCCCTCATACCCATAGTTTCAAGCTTAGCAAGGAATGATTGTAACGACATGTGACACCTCTATTAAATTTGTTTATGACTGAAGGTTTAATCCTTTTGTCTTTTTATTATTGTCCCATCATACCTGAAATTGGGGTAAATCACAAATTTTTTATGGATATTAGTCGATATTTATTTTTGGGCAAATTAACATATTTTTAACCAGTTAATCTGTAAAATGCAATTTGATAAAAGCAAACTGGGTGTTTTAGAATGGCAAGTACAGAAAATTCAGGAAGTGGGAAAGATCGCCCTGTCATTCAGAGCGTCATTCGTGCCGCACCCGAAACATCAACCTTAAGAGAAGCTTATGACCGTGCCAGATTTAACGGAAACACACCCATTCAAAGAATGGATATATTTTTTTCCACCATCAGAGATAGATTTGTAAGCAACACCAGAGAAATGTTGGGAGCAGAATTAGATAAAAGCCTGACAGCATTGCCAGCAGATACCATGAAAATGATTGCTTGGGCTATTTCGGGTGATTGGAAGCGTCCAGGTGATCAGCAATTTAGTGAAGGCCTTGCAAGGAGTATTGATCATTATTTTGATAAAAAATCTAAGCCTATGCAATTTGGGGAATATGATATTGCCATGGCCGCAGGTTGGATGCCGAGAGACCCCATTCGTGTGAATGGCGTTGATAATGTAAAATTAACAAAGCCGATTACAAATTTATTTGCCGTGATGATTAGAAATAAAGATGGTTCAATTGAAATACTTGATCCATCTGTGAAAGCAGAGGGTTTGGGTACAGCGGCAGCGAAACTAACAACACTCCCATTCTCTCTCGGGGATAATTATACAGATAAAAAATGGCGTGAAACTTCAGGCACTTATATTATAGGTCAACTCCTCCCTTCAATTTTATCTGCTGGAACATTAGGTTTTGCAAAGGGTTTAGGATCTCTGACTAAAGCAGAAACTCTTCAACGAATTGCTGATCATGCTCGTACTCTTGGAAAATTTGAAGGGGCTTATGGGCTTATGCAGTTAGGAATTGTTGGCGGAACAATTATATCTGGTCAATATCAGACGATGCTGAGTCAAGCCGCTAGCAATCAATTAGCTAAAAATCTTACAGGGGCTATGAATGACCCACAAAAAATAAGTGCTGCTGGAATTTTAGAACTATTAAATGATGGACTGAATCCTCATAGTCGTAATGGGAGTGGAAGTAGCCATGTTTATGTGCCATCCTTAAGAAAGGGCGAGAGCCCATGGGAAAGATTGTCTCAAGTTCTTCAGGGAAGAATAGATGGATTTATGAAACCCAATAATCCGTGGGAAGAATGGAAAGTTTCAAAATGTCAAATTCCAGATATAGCGAATAGCCTAAAAGAAAATCCATTTTTTATGAGAGATTTTTATTCTTTAGCTGAGAAAGCATTAAAAGGAAAAAAATTAAGCGATTCAGAAAACCTTATGTTACGAGTGGGCTCTGCCGTTATATTCGGAGCAAAAACAGAGATTGCAGGATCTGGATTTACGGCATCTTCTATGAAATTCACAAAGGCAGAGCAAGAACAAACATTAAAAAATTTACGTGACGCTCTCTCAGCTGATTTATTTGATAATATCCTTCGTCTTCCAGATATGGCTCAACATTTTGGTATTGATCTTGAAAAGAGAAAAAAAGATAGTGATTATGCTCAGGTAAGTGATGCGAAAATTTCTGATGCAAAAGACGTAGATTTATTAGTTTTAGCAAAAAGAAGAATTTTAGAATCAAGCGATATAATAAAAGCAATGAATACACCACGCCATCCTGAAAAAGATATGACATTGGGGATGGCTCCTTAAATCTTAATGCCTGAAATGGCGCATTCCTGTGAACACCATTGCTAAACCTCTCTCATTGGCGGCGGAGATGACGTCTTTGTCTTTGATGGAGCCGCCCGGTTGGATGATGGCGGTGGCGCCTGCATCGGCGGCAGATAATAATCCATCGGCGAAGGGGAAGAAGGCATCACTTGCTACGACCGAGTTTTGAATTTCGGTTTTAGCTTCATTTGCTTTCCATGCGGCGATGCGACTGGAATCAATGCGTGACATTTGCCCCGCACCGATGCCCACAGTCTTTCCGCCCTTGGCATAGACGATGGCGTTTGATTTGACGTGTTTACAGACACGGAAAGCAAATAATAAATCATTCATTTCCTGTTCCGTTGGGGCGCGATCGGTCACCACTTGGCATTCTTTTTCTGTGATGTGGCCGTTATCAGCCCCCTGAAATAAATATCCGCCCGATATTGTTTTGAGTGTCATACGGGCATCGGCGAAATTTGGTATTCCGCCTGTCTCTAACACACGAAGGTTTTTCTTGGATGCTAATACCGCACGGGCTTCATCTAGAATTTCAGGGGCGATAATCACCTCGGAAAATATTTTGACAATCTCGGATGCTGTGCGGGCATCAAGCGGGCGGTTCAACGCAATAATTCCGCCAAAGGCTGATACGGGGTCACATTGAAGGGCAGAGAGATAGGCAGAAACCATATCCGCACCTGTTGCCACACCACATGGATTGGCATGTTTAATAATGGCCACCGTAGGCATATCGAATTCTGAGACTAATTCAAAGGCTGCATCGGTATCATTTAAATTATTATACGAGAGTTCTTTGCCTTGGAGTTGTTTGGCATTTAAAGCACCCGCGCGATTTGTCCCATCGGAATAGACCGCCGCAAGTTGGTGAGGGTTTTCGCCGTAACGAAGTGTGTCAACACGCGTGGCTGATACAGTTAAATTCACTGGAAATTGTTCGCTCAATTGCCCTGCAAACCAATTGGAGATGGCAGAGTCATAGGCGGCTGTCATTGCGTATGTTTTGGCCGCTAATTTCTGGCGTGTTGCAAATGTAACTCCACCTTCGGAAATCTCTGTGAGGAGTGCCTCGTAATCTGTGGGGTCGGTCAGAACAGTCACAAAATCGTGGTTTTTGGCGGCGGCGCGGAGCATCGCAGGTCCGCCGATGTCAATATTTTCTACGCAGTTATCATAGTCGCCGCCTTTCGCCACAGTCTCACGAAACGGGTATAAATTGACAACGAGCAAATCAATAGATTCAATATTTTGTACCGTCATAGATTTTATATGGTCGGCATCATCACGGCGGGCAAGTAACCCTCCATGAATTTTTGGGTGAAGCGTTTTAACCCGCCCATCCATAATTTCAGGAAAGCCCGTATGGTCGGACACATCCGTCACGGTCACCCCCGCATCACGAAGTGTTTTTGCCGTTCCCCCTGTTGAGAGAATTTTAACCCCGCTTTGAGAGAGAGCGCGCGCAAAATCAATCAATCCAGATTTATCCGACACGGATAACAAAGCCGTTTTAACAGCAATACGGTCAGGGCGGGGAGTGGTTCTGGGTTTTGCAACAACGGACATAACTAAATTTCCTTTTCTGCCCGAAGTCTTAGCATATTACGTCCGTTTGAAAAGCCCTGACGTAAAACTTGATAAAGAAGGGGGTGTTTGGGTTGACGCCGCAGGTGCCAAAGCCGGATTTTTGATGTAAAGGCCACGTTTTTCGGGCATAGGGATAAATTTATCGGTTATTCCCAGAACAGTTTCTGCCCCGCCCAATAATAAAAATCCATCTTTCTCGAGTTGTTTATCAACCCGCCCAAGGATTTGTCCTTTATTCTTTTCATCGAAATAAATCAAAACATTACGGCAGAAAACAATATCGAATTGACCGAGGCGTGACATATCGTCCAACAAATTAAAAGTCGAAAATTTGACCATGTTTTTAATATCGTCTTTAAGCTGCCATGCCTCACCCACTTGAGTAAAATATTTCATGAGGTATTGAATAGGTAGTCCACGTTGGACTTCGAATTGGCTGTAAGTTGCTTTACGAGCTTGAGCCAAAATATCATCGGATAAGTCGGTTGCAATAATTTCAAATTGCCAGCCTTTTAACTGGGCTTCTTTATCTTTTAAGATCATTGATAAAGAATAAGGTTCCTGACCACTTGAACAGGCCGCACACCATATGCGTATTTTTTTCCTTATGGCGCGATTTTGTATCATATGAGGTAAAATAGTTTCTTGAAATAAGGCAAATGGTTTTGTATCACGAAAAAATGATGTCTCATTTGTCGTCATCGCTTCAACAATATCTTTAATCAATTTTGGATCAGGAAGGGCGCGAAGCTGTAATGTCATCATCTCTAAAGTTGGATAATTCCATTTCTTGGCAATTGGCGTTAGTCTTGAATCCAGCAAATAGGATTTATCAGGCGTAATGACAAGACCCGATTTATCATAGAGCAAAGATTTGTAAAGTTCAAAATCAGCAAGTTTCATGGCTTTCTTTTATCCTTTTCTTTATGGAAGACGCAAGGACGATTTTCGAAGCCAAGGCCCGATTTCATCAAGTGGCAGAACCGCAGTACATAATCCATCCAATGCAACAGCCCCCGGCATTCCCCAAACAACGCTGCTGGCATCATCTTGTGCAATGACCCTGCCCCCTGCCTTAATCACTTCACGACACCCCAACATACCATCGGTTCCCATGCCTGTTAATATAACGGCCATGATTTTATTCCCAAAAATTTTAATGGCACTGCGCAACATCGGATCAACAGCAGGACGACAAAAATTCTCCATCGGGCCGTTATCTATTTTAAGAATGGGCATAGCCCCTTTTCTGTCAATCAACATGTGCGCCCCCCCTTGGGCAATATGCACTCGCCCTGCAACCAATGGCATTCCATCTTCGGCCTCAACCGAAGCTAAGCCTGTTTGCTGTTTGATATGTTCCGCCAAAACGCGTGTAAAGGTAGGGGGCATATGTTGAGTGATAACAATCGGAATATCTATACCACGCAGGGTATTCAGCAATTTAAACAATGCGTTGGGTCCGCCTGTTGAACTTCCAATGGCTAGAATATCTGGTTTTCCTGAGTATCCTTCTTGAGGACCACGCAGTACAATTGTTTTAGCAGCGTGCGGGTGAAGGCGTGAGCCGGTGCTTCCCTGTGCAGCGGGTTGCGGTGGTGAAGCATAATTTCTTTGGTTTAATTCTGGTGAGACTGATTTTTGAGGGCTACTCCTTTTATATCCTGCAATTGCCCGAATCATTCTAATCAGAGAGTCTTTGAAATCGTCTTTAGAGTATAAATCTTTTGTACTATTGGGCTTTGCAAGACATTCAACAGCACCAAGCGCCAAAGCCCGCATTGTGGTTTCAGCATTATCTGTGGTGAGGGTTGAAAACATAAAAATTTTAATATCAGGCTGCACCTGAATCAGACGAGGAATTGCCGTGAGCCCGTCCATGACCGGCATTTCAACATCAAGAATAATAATGTCATGCCTTTCTTTTATCAAGGAATTAACCGCAACCAGACCATTTGTTGCAATTGTTTTAATCTCAATATCTGGAGAATCACCAAGGATTTTTGTTAAAAATCCCCTGATAACTGCAGAATCATCAACAATCATCAATTTGATTTTATGGTCTTCGGAAGAAGGGGGTACGCCAGCATTCATAATGTTCTTTTACTCTGTATACTATTTTATTCGTCAATCAATCCGATTTGGATAAATTTTGATTTTATGATTTCTGTATCAAATGGCTTCATAATATATTCATTGGCACCAGCCACAATAGCGCGTTGAATATGTGCCATATCATTTTCTGTTGTACAAAAAACAACTTTTGGATCTTTGCCTGAAGGCATTGCTCTTAATTTTTCAAGAAATTCAATTCCTGACATCACTGGCATGTTCCAATCCAATAGAATGGCATCTGGCATTTTCTTTGCGCAATATTCATAGGCCAATTGACCATCTTCTGCTTCATCACAGGCAAAGCCAAGCTCTTCTAGAATACGCCGTGCGACTTTTCGAACGACGCGACTATCATCAACAACTAGACACATACTCATTTATTATATCCCCCTAGGATAATTTTATAGAAAAGCGGTTAAAGATTAGTGAGTTAACAATCAATTTGGGTGTTGCAGCGCAAGAAGAAGTTTAGGAACATCAAGAATGACCAAAATTTTTCCGTCCAAACGATAAACACCATGAGATACTGATTTCCATGCTAAATCAAGTGTTGCAGGATTTTGTTCAAATTCTTTATCATTTAAAGTAAGGACATCACCCACATTATCAATAATCAAACTGTATAATTCATCATCAAGCATGACAACAACGCTCATCCGACGGGTTACGTTTTCAAGTGGAAGTAAGCCCAAACATTTACGAACATCAATAGCCGTGACAATACGACCACGAAGATTGAGCGACCCAACAATCTGAGGTGGAGCAAGAGGGATACGCGTGACTTTAATATCCCCCAAAACATCCTGAACCTGTAAAATGGGGATACCAAATAATTGACCATCGATGATAATCGTCAAGAAATCTTTCGTTTGTCCAATCATCGGATGGATATCGTCTTTTATTGACGAGACGGATTTTTGCGTACTCATGCTTGATGTCCTCCAAGGGCTAGAGTTCTATTGATTGTATCGAGTAATGTTTCCCTATCAAACTTAGCAATATATCTATCAAAACCAGATTTATAACCATGATCAATATCCTCAGGTGTTGAATGTGAGGTCATAGCAACCATAGGAGTATCTTGCCATTCCTTGTTTGAACGAACCTTGGTTGCAAAATCATATCCATTCATCTCTGGCATTTCAATGTCCGAGATAATCAAATCAAACCTATCTCCTTTTTCAGACAGTTCTAAAGCTTTCACTGGGCTGTCAACCGCAACCACATCATACCCTGCCACCGTTAAAACCGGACACAGCATATTGCGGAAGAAAGGACTGTCATCCACCAAAAGAATTTTACGGCGTGCAGGTTTTAATTTTACACCGTCACCCTGATTTTTCAATTGTGCCAAATATGGTTCATCGCCATGGTCTTTAAACCAATCGCCATGGACAGAATTTAAATAATGCATCACTTCAATGATTTCTGTGGCTTTACCACCAATGATGGCACTTCCTGTTAACCCTGGTCTATTGGTTGATACTTGAACATCAATGACTTCCTCTCGGATGTCTATAATACTATCAACAATAATCCCTACACTTTTTCCCCTATCCGCAAAAACAAGCATTGGTTTTTGACCTGTTATTCCAACATTTACCACATCATTAAACGGAATGATGGGCATCAACGTTCCACGGTATTGAACTAACATCTGCCCATCCATTCTTTCAACAGAGGATAAATCAATATTTTCAAGGCGTGATATAAGCGAGAGTGGCACAGCTTTCGGGGCATCACTTCCTGCTTTGAATAAAAGGAGAGATGTTTTTGTATTAGAATTAAGTAATGCATTTTCTTTCGAGAGTTTTTCAACTTCTTCGGATATTTTATTGTCTCCCGTCGCTTTTGCTATCCCGCCCGGATCTAAAATCATAATTACACTTCCATCTCCAAGTATCGTATTTCCAGAGAAGAGCGTTAAATCTTTCAAAATCTTGGCAACAGGTTTCACAACAATTTCTTCAGTATCAAAAACCTGATCAACAATTAGACCAAAAGAATACCCGCCCACTTGAGTTACAATTATATATTTATGATCAAACCCATTAGAAGCAGAAGATGGTTCCCCCAACTTCAATAATTCATTGAGAGAGACAAGGGGCAATAATTTTTTGCGGAGCCTGAATACAGGCGTTTCTTTAATCATTTCAATACGGTGTTCTGATTTTTGAGAGACTAAAACCAATTCACGAACAGCCAGTTGGGGTATGGCAAATTTTTCACCACCCGCTGCAACAATCAAGGATGATACAATCGCCAAGGTCAGAGGTATTTTGATTGAGAAAGTTGATCCTTTCCCTTCAACGGATTTCATTTCAATCGCCCCACCAATTTTTTCGATATTGGTACGAACAACATCCATCCCAACACCACGACCAGAGACAGATGTAACTTTATCCGCTGTTGAAAGGCCTGCATGGAAAATATATTGTTGGACTTGCTGCTGTGACATCTTGGCTACTTCCTCTTCAGTGGCCAGACCATTAGCAATCAATTTCTTTTTAATTTTCTCCAAAGGTAGCCCACGTCCATCATCGGAAATTTCAATGATAATATGCCCGCCTTCATGGAAAGCACGCAAATGAACAGTTCCAGTTTCAGGCTTTCCAGCCTTAATACGGTCTGCGGGATGTTCAATGCCATGATCACCCGAATTTCTAACCATATGGGTCAGCGGGTCTTTAATCATTTCAAGAATCTGTCTATCAAGTTCAGTATCTTGACCTGTCATGACCAAGTCAATTTTTTTACCAAGTTCCATACTTAAATCACGGATAATCCTTGGAAGTTTTGCCCATGCATTCCCAATTGGTTGCATCCTTGTTTTCATGACGCCATCTTGAAGTTCTGACACGACATGATTAAGGCGTTGAAGAGGGGTTACAAAACCGCTTTCTTTTTCATTACGTGCAATTTGCAAAAGTTGGTTTCTGGTCAAAACTAATTCTGAGACCATCGTCATCAAGTTTTCAATCACATCAACATTGACACGAATGGATTGGTTGGCGACGGCAGATTCGGCTGTCTCTTTTGTGTCCTTATGTTCTTTGGAAGCTGATATAGGATCAGAAACTTCGGGTTCATTGACCTTTAAGGTACGGACATCATCAAAGACTGGCATTTCTAGTTCAACAGCAGCAGGCGCTGCTGTTTGTGCCATCGCAGTTCTGACATCATCAAAAGTCGGCATTTCTAGTTCAACATGGGGATTAGAATCGGGGGCTTTAGAAACGCCTCCATTTTGAAATGCATCTCGACCTTCAAAGACGGCATCTAGTTTTTCAATAAGTTCGGCATCACTGCCTTCTGGCTCTGTGCTATTGGCTTCGATATGCCCTAACAAAAAGCGCACCCTGTCCAACGATTCAAGAATAAGCGAGACATAGTCCGCCGTAACCTCAAGATTACCATCACGGAAACGTCCCATCACGTTTTCCGCGCGATGAGCAACAGTTTCAAGTCGAGGAAGCCCCAAAAATCCGCAGGTTCCTTTAATCGTATGCATCAGCCTGAAAATTTTTGAAATTAAATTCTTATCATTCGGATTTTGCTCAAGCGTAATCAAATCAGTATCCAGCTCAGCAAGACTTTCATTGGTTTCAGTTAGAAATTCGACAATTAAATCATCCATCTGATTTGGCTCCTGATGCCTGAGAAAAATATATGTTTAAAACACAGTGGGAATGGGCGTGACGAATCTGCTTTCCCGCTTCTTTTACCATGCCTTATGGCTAGTTAACGAATGGTTAGCAATTCTACCCAAAGAGAGAATTTTTATAAATATATCACAAAAACTGAAATTGAATAATGGGTGAAATCCATTTTATTTTCGTAATGACATGCTGGAAAGGGTATTGCGAAGATTTTGAGAGGTGATTGGCTTAGGTAAAACATAAAGATTAGAATAATCATTGAGCGAATCAGAAAGATGGCCTGTATCCCCTGACATTAAAATAATCGGAAGATTTTCGAAGTCATTGCGAATCTCCGAAATCAACTCATTACCATTGATGCCCTGCATCATAAAGTCAGTTATCACTAAATCAAACTTAGTTGGGCTTTCTCGTAAAATATCTAATGCTAATAACCCATTTTCAACTGCCTCTACTGTATGGCCTGCGCGAACCAGCATGGTAAGAATAGTGTGTCTGACACTGTCCCTATCTTCAACAAGTAATATTGATTTTGGATTAGTATTTTGAAGAGGCTTATCAATAGTCTTGATAATACTTTCGACAGGAAGGGTTATCGTAACATTTGTTCCTTGGCTTTCAGTTGTTGAGATGGAAATCCCCCCAGATAGATAGCCAACAATTCCTATGGCAACCATCAACCCCAACCCAGTCGCCTCGTCTTGGGATTTCGTTGTAAAATGTGCCGAAGGAGATAAATTTAAAACAACATCATTCATCCCACATCCTGTATCTGTAATAGAGATACATAGGCAAGGTGACGTTATTTTGGGGTGAGGTATTAATTCGGATTTTAAATCATAGAATATTTCTGAAGTGGAATCATTTACATCTGAAATTTTGATAGTGACCTGACCAGTCCCTTGCCCTAATGATTCAATTGCATTTTTTACCAAATTATTGATGAGTGTATTTAATTGATGCGTTGGAAGGGTAAGCATCGCAATTTCTATATCTGTGACAAATTCTATTGTTTGGCCAGATAATAAATAGGATTGAAGACGTTCAGATAAGTTACGGCATTCATGAGTCACATTCAAGGAAACATCGCGTCCCGTATTCCTCTCAGCCGATAAAGCACGTATCTGGTCAATCATCATTTGAAGTTGAAATCCAGCCTTTTGGATATTACTTGCAAAAACATAATGTTCGCTTTTGGGGTCCAAATCAGTAACCAGAAATTCAGAATATCCCAAAATTGAAGCCAATGAGTTATTAAAATCATGGACAAGACCACGTGTCATACAGCCGAGCATTTCCATTTTTTCGGAATTTTTTTTATTTTCATCCATCATCTAAGCCTGCTTTATCAAGCCCAACTCAAATGATTTTAAAACTGCCTGTGTTCGATTTGTTACTTCTAATTTTCTACAGATACTTCGAACATGAAGTTTAATCGTTACATCTTGTAATCCTAAATTACGGCCAATATCTTTATTCGACTCGCCCCGACATAGGCAAACCAGAACATCGTGTTCACGGGGTGTCAGGCGAAGTTTACCTGCCCCAATTGTTTGATAAGGATTGTTGGGTGAAGAGGTACGAAGCGGAAGTCCTGTTTTTGTTTTTAATGGCGTTCCATCATTATAATAGGATGGCATAAGTCCATTTGTCTTACTATCAACAGGGATAAATTTTTCACCCATTAAAACTAATTCAATCGCCTTCAAAAGGGCGCGACCTGACAAAGTTTTTGGGAAAAACCCTATGGCACCCAAATCCATTGCCTGTTGAATATCATCAGGTTCGGCAACGCCAGAGAGAAGGGCAACTGGAATTTCAGGGTATAATTCACGAAATTTTGCGAATCCATTTAACCCATTCATACCCGGCATATTTAAATCGAGCAAAACAAGATCGGGTAGGTCATTCTTTGCATCAATATAATGAAAGGCTTCATTTAAATTTGAAACTGCAATGACGAAAGACCCCGGATGAGAACGCTCAACATACTGAGACATGGCATCACGAAACAACGCATGATCATCGGCAATTAAAAGTCGCATAAAATCCCCACAAAATAATTCTAAGGTGAAAACGCTACGCAGTGGTTAAATATATATCAAATTTTATCTTTTTAAAATTTTTTTAAAACTATAGCAGAATTTTAATGCAACTTATAGTAGTTATTTTGATGTCATTCCTAAATGATCGCGATAGGTAACAACTCCCTCTGTTACCCTTTGAACATAATTACGAGTTTCTGAAATCGGTATCAGTTCAAGCCAGTCTATCCAGTTGATATCTCCTGACCGTGGGTCCCCAAAAGCTTTTATCCATCCATTCACCCGTGATGGCCCCGCATTATAAGCGGCAATTGCCATTGGATATGAACCATTAAATCTTCTTAACAGTTCGTTTAAATACGCAGACCCCAATAAAATATTATGCTCTGGTCGTGATTTTAACCATGATGTCTGATGGTCCCAGCCTTTTTTTCTAGCGACCTCTTTGGCGGTAGCTGGCATCAGTTGCATCAGCCCCAGCGCGCCTGCGGGGCTTTCGGCCATTGTATCAAACTGGCTTTCTTGGCGGATAATAGCGTGCGCCAAGGCAGGGTCAATTTGAATATCTTCAATCCATTTCATAAGAGATGGATAGGCTGTATCACCCAAAAATATATTTTTCCATGACGCTTGTTTAGCAACAAGATAAGAGCCCGTCATATCATCGATGCGTTTAAGATATGTTGCAAAGGCCTGATATTCACCATCATTTTTAATTGTTTTTATTTTAGCAGAAATAAATTTAGCACTTAAACCTTCATAACCTGCCTGATGAAGAAGGACAGCCGCCTGAACCAAATCAGATGATGTAATAGCTGTATGGTCGGCAGGACCTGCAATGACTGGAGGGCGAGGAACAGGCTTTATTTTTAATTGGCTTAAAGCAATCTGTCCATAATAGGTATGTGAGTAGGTTCCTGCTTGATAATACCATGTTTTAGCCTCATCTGGCTTTCCCAGCGCGTCAGTTGCACGTCCTGCCCAATAGGAAGCCCGAGCCTTACTAATCGCCGTTTCAACCTTGGTGTACATTCTTGTAAAGTGTAAATAGGCAACATCCGGTCTATTCAAAAAGCGCAAGGCAAGCCATCCTGATAACCATTCCGCCTCTGAAAACGCTTGGCCTTCAGTCGCATTATGTTGGGAAGAAATTTGGTAAGCACGGTTATAATTTTTATCTTCAATCAAGCGACGAACAATAATATTTCTTTCTTTCCACCAGTCTTCAGGAAATGTAATATCTTGTAATGTTGATGCAGAGTTTAAAAGAGAAGACGCCGTAACATTATTATTATCTTTGCGCATCAGTTGGACGCGGTCAAACAATAGGCCTGCATTATTCTGTAGTGATTTGGGAACATTATAAACTAAATCGACCCCGCCACGCTTTCCTTCTCGTAGCGCAATTCGTGCTTCAACCAATTGTGGGTATCCATTTTGCAGGCGAGAGGCAAGCCCCCTTGCAAGGCTGTAATGCTCTGCCTTCAGCAGATAATCTAAACGGGCATTATGCGCCTTCAAACTGATGAGCTGAGTATATTGATTGATAATATCGGATTGTGTTTTCGTATCCATGACCGCTTTTGGCCATGCTTTATCAACGAGTGATGCCACAGATTGTCCTGAGGAAATACCAGCATGAAATAGTCGTTCTATTCCCTGCCCTGTCACAGGGGGATAAGTTGTAAACCATGCAAGAGTTTCTTGAGTGGATAAATCTTGGGGCATATTCCGCTCAGCCGTTGCCAATAATTCATCTTGATCAGGCCAAGTTGGATTTCTTTTGATAAAACTTGTTATTCTGTCATAGGGAAGATTATTCAGATTTTCCCTGTAAAGCGCCCATTCATAGAGCTTATAGAGGACTGGATTACCTGAGCGAATAACGGCATCCCGTGCAGGCACCCAATTTTCATCCAGTATCAATTTGAGAGTTTGTTGAGAACTGGCGCAGGCCTGATGAGGCAAAAAGATAAGAAAAGCCGTAATTATGTGGACAGCCAAAAGTCCACGCGTTAAACTATACCCCTTATTCTTTGTAATATCAGGAGACATACTATGTTCCATGGATCCATTCCCGCACTTATCACCCCGTTTCAAAATGGGGAAATTGATATGAAGGCCTTTGCAGATTTTGTAGAGTGGCAAGTTCAGTCTGGATCGCACGGTGTAGTTCCTTGTGGGACAACAGGAGAGTCCCCTGTTTTAGATGATGAAGAATACCAGTCTATATTTGCAATGACTGTGTCTGTGGTCAAGGGGCGAATTCCAGTGATTGCAGGGACAGGGTCAAATTGCACACGAAAAACTATCAAAATGACCAAAATAGCAAAAGAATGTGGAGTTGATGCGGCGCTTATTGTGGTTCCATATTACAATCGCCCCACCCAAGATGGGCTATACGCCCATTATAAAGCCATTCATGATGCAACAGATTTGCCAATTATCATTTATAACGTCCCCAGCCGATGTGGAACAGAAATAGCCGTTGAAACCATTTTAAAATGTGCAGAATTACCAAGAATTGTTGGATTAAAAGATGCAACATCTGATACATCACGGGCAACACAAATTAAATCAGTTGTTAAATCAAATTTTTGTGTTCTCTCAGGCGAAGATGCTCTAGCGGGGGCGTTTTTAGCACAAGGTGCTGATGGTTGTATTTCAGTCACCGCCAATATTGCCCCCAAAGAATGTTCCGATTTTCAAAATGCTTGGCAAGCAAAGAATATGGAACAATTTATGGCTATTCAATCGCAATTGATGCCCATTCATAAGGCTCTGTTCATTGAAAGTTCGCCTGCGCCTGTTAAATATGCGGCCTCTGTCCTTGGGTTATGTCGTGATGAAGTGAGGCTTCCTTTGGTTCCCGCAAGCCCAAAGGCAAGAGAGGTCGTTCTTGAGGCGATGCGTCAAAGTGGCTTGATTAAACAGACAGAACATGGCAAACGTCACGCCCATGGTTAAAGAAAAAATCAAAGAACTTATCTCTATCAATCATACCGTTGCCGAAAATCGGCGAGCGAGGTTTGATTATTTTTTAGAGGAATTTTTTGAGGCAGGCATTATGTTGACAGGAACCGAAGTTAAATCTCTTCGTCATGGGCAATGTTCCTTAAATGAAAGTTACGTTGTGACCAAAGGTGGCGATGTCTGGATTACAGGAGTGTATATTGCGCCATATAATCCTGCGGGAGCGCATTTACAGCATGACGGAAGACGTTTTCGAAAACTTCTTCTTCATAAGCGTGAAATTGCAAAATTATCCGCGGCCACAAAGCAAAAAGGCTATACAATCGTTCCCGTTAAACTGTATTTCAACGCCAGAGGTCTGGCCAAGGTAACGATTGCCTTAGCCAAAGGAAAGGCCGAATACGATAAACGCCAAACCATCAAAGAACGCGATTGGAACCGCGATAAAACCCGTATTTTGCGTGGGGAATAAGCTTTTTTTTGAAATTTTTCTTTACTTTTTAACCAATCCGCTTATATATGGCCTGCAAATTCCACCCAAACAGCCAAAGGGGTTTGCGCCATGTCATTTTCCAATAAATTTATCCAAGATAAAATTCGTGAAGGCTTAACCTTTGATGATGTCTTGTTGCTTCCTGCCGCATCTGACGTGCAACCAAATGAAGCCAATACAGCCACCCAATTAACAAAAACGATTGCCCTAAATATCCCCCTGCTTTCTGCTGCGATGGATACAGTGACTGAGGCTGGGATGGCCATTGCCATGGCACAACAAGGTGGCTTAGGTATTATTCACCGCAATTTAACCGTTGAACAACAGGCCGAAGAAGTTCGTCGTGTGAAACGATATGAATCAGGGATGGTTGTGAACCCTATTACCATTCGTCCCAATACGACCTTGGCCCAAGCATTAGAGATGATGCGGCATTATAATATTTCTGGCGTTCCCGTCACCGAGGAAAATGGCAAATTAGTTGGGATATTGACCAACCGCGATGTAAGATTTGCCGATAATATGCAGACGCCCGTATCTCAATTGATGACATCGCAAAATATTGTCAAAGTTGTTGGAACAGTCGACAAAGATGAAGCCAAAAGATTATTGCATAAGCACCGTATAGAAAAGTTATTAGTGGTTGATGATGCGGATAAATGTATTGGCCTTGTCACAGTTAAAGATATTGAAAAATCACAAAACTATCCCCTTGCCTCTAAAGATGAAAAAGGTCGCCTGCGTGCAGGGGCGGCTGTTGGGACAGGTGATGTCAATGGCTATGAACGAGCCATGGCACTGTGTGATGCAGATTTAGATGTTGTAGTTGTTGATACAGCGCATGGACATTCAAAAGGTGTGATTGATACTGTCGCCCGTATTAAACGTGCCGTTGGTGATAAAATGCAAGTGATTGCAGGAAATATTGCAACAGGTGATGCGGCACAAGCCTTAATTGATGTTGGCGCAGATGCAGTTAAAGTAGGTATTGGCCCCGGGTCAATTTGTACAACACGTATTGTAGCAGGTGTGGGTGTTCCCCAATTAACCGCCATTATGAATGCAGCAGAAATTGCATTTAAACAAAATATTCCCGTGATTGCCGATGGAGGTATCAAATATTCTGGTGACTTGGCCAAGGCGATTGCAGCAGGTGCGTCATGCGCCATGATGGGTGGAGTATTTGCAGGAACTGATGAGGCCCCTGGGGAGGTTATCCTTTATCAAGGCCGTTCCTATAAATCTTATCGTGGAATGGGATCAGTCGGTGCGATGGTCGAAGGATCTGCCGACAGGTATTTTCAAGGTAAGGTCCGCGATAGTAATAAATTAGTCCCCGAAGGGATTGAAGGTCGCGTTCCTTATAAAGGATCGATGGCTCCTGTCATTCATCAAATGATTGGCGGTCTTCGTGCATCCATGGGCTATACAGGATGCCGAACCATTTCTGAAATGCAAACTAAGTCCGAATTTATCAAAATGACCGGTGCAGGATACCGTGAAAGCCACGTCCACGACGTGACCATCACCCGCGAAGCCCCGAATTATCGGACGGAAACCTAAAACAAGTAAATGTCTAAATCCATTTTAATAAATGGCATTATGATTGCCTTGATGTCTGCATTATTTGCTGTGTTAAGTCATACATTTGCAAAGTCGATGACTGTCCATTACCACCCCGTGGTCATCGTTTTTTTTCGGTGTTTTATGTCGCTTATCTTTATCTCTGGATGGGCCATCGCAACGGGACAAAGCTCAATTTATAAAACCAAGCGGCTATCCCAAAATATACTGCGGGGAGCTTTAGGTGCTTTTTCGACTATTGCTGTTGTTTGGACATTTGCAAGTCTTCCGCTGGGTGATGCCTCTGCATTACTCAATGCTTCCCCCCTTTTATCCGTTTGTCTTGCCATTATTATTCTGGGCGAAAAGATTACTTTAAAACGCTCTGCTATCTTAGGGGTTGGATTTATCGGTGTTGTTATTATGGCGCAACCGACAGGACAAATTCCTATCAAAGGGGTAATGATTGGTTTGGGGGCTGCCACATCTATTGCTCTTATTACTGTCCTGATTCGTCATCTGGGAAAGACCGAATCTGCCCTGACGATGACATTTTATTTCTCGCTCGTTGGGACATTGGTTAGTGGGGCATTAGCGCCTTTTTTCTGGACGGGGTGGGATAAAAACTTAATGTGGGCCGTTCCTCTTGTTGGATTTTTTGGAATGTTAGCGCAAATCACCCATGCTCAAGCTTTAAAACATCTCCCCATCTCTATCAAAGAGCCCATAGGCTATACATTTTTCCTATGGGCTCTATTATTTGGATTTATCATTTGGGGAACACTTCCAACACCTATTGTTATTCTGGGAAGCTTATTGGTTATTATCAGTAATCTCACTTTAGTTTTTGTTGAAATTCGTAAAAATAAAAAAGAAAGAGAATTGGCAGACTTCAATTTTTCTTAAACAAGCCTTTGAAGAAGACGACAACCTGCCCCGATAAAACCTTGATTTGAAGATCCAATATCAATAATTGATAACGCTTTAGTCAAAGTATAATCACGCCATTGATTGGCTCCTTCCCAAGGAAAGGTGACTGGGAGTTTTGGGTGTTCAATACGCGCCAGAAGATTAATTTTTTCTGGATTTCCCAACATGGCTTCAGCGGTTGCATAGCCCGTAGTTGTTCCTAAATTAATTCCCGCCGCACCAAAAGCAGACAAAATTGTAAGTGGGCTTTCATTATCAAAATAATTTCTTGAGGATAGGCGACCCTTAGTATCTGATTGAAATAATTGCATTGTCTCTGTCCTTGTTCCGACAAGGAAGCCATATCGACCTTCTGAGATACTGATATTTGCATTCAATAATTGGGGAAAGGTTTTATAGAGCAGTTTTATAACAGCTTCGCTATTGGGGTGGTTTCCTGAAAAACTATAAGCCCCAAAATCCAATCTTTTTTGATTATCTAGTCTTGCATAAAGAACATCAGACCGCCGCATATCGGAGAACGCCCCCCTGTATCCTGATGGGAATATTTTATCAATAACTGCTTGAGGAAGAATTTCCGTCTTAAGTGCGTAGTTTCCCACCACTGCTTGATATTTTCTCATCACAGGGAAAAATCCACCGCGCAGAACACCTGACCCGCCCGATATAATTATTTTGGGTGCCGATAGAACATCGCCACTTTCTGTTATTAATTCCATACTATTTTTTAAAATATTAAATTTTGAAATGCGTGTTAAAGCTTTAAATTTTACATTTGCCTTTTCAGCCATGCGAGCCAAGCCCATCACATAGTCTTTTGGTTCTAATTGTCCTGATAAAGTTGAATAGAGGCTTGTCCCTTGAAATTCAGGCGATGTTAAATAGGATTTTGTTTCGTTTTTATCTAAGAGGCGAATTTGGCTCTCAAGAATTCCATATTTTTTACGTTCGGCGAATGTTTGGATTATTGCTTCTTCATCTCGCTTATTTCTTGCAAGAATATGATACCCTCGAAGAAATCCAGCACCACCCATATCAGTACAGTTTTTCTCAACCAGATTAAGCCCCTCCACAGAGAGCCTCCATAGCTTATAGGCGTAATCCACCCCATATTTTTTCTCAATAGTGTCAAAGTCTTGAGAAAAACCAACCACAACATGCCCGCCAGATATGGCGCTTTGCGTGTGTCCTAGTAAAGAATTTTGATTTCCCCCAATTGGTTGAGCATCGACAACCAATATATCTGCACCTGATTTTGCCAATGTTAAGGCGCACATAAGACCCGCGTACCCAGCACCCACAATAATAAAATCAGCTGTTTTCTTCATTCACATTTCTCGACAAAACTATCTAAGACCCTTTTGGTTGTTCCGTCTTTGAAGCGGATATCAAGTTTCGAGCCTGATACATGAATAACACGGCCTTCACCAAAACTGGCATGGGTTATAATATCGCCGATTGCAATACCTGTGGTTGATGGTTTCACAAAATTTGATGTTGTCATTCCTGATAAGGGTAAATCAGCCTTTGGTTTGCTGCTTGGTTCGAACCCCGATGAATCCCAATGTTTTGATCGACCAGATTGATACATCCCCGCTTCTTGGCCTGTTTCAATATGGTCTTCGGGTAATTCTTCGACAAAGCGGGAAGGAAGTGCATTTATCCAATTCCCGTACATACGGCGATTGGCAGCATAGCTGATATAAGCTCTTTTACGGGCGCGGGTTATCCCCACATAGGCCAAACGCCGTTCTTCCTCTAACCCCTTTAATCCACTTTCATCCATTGATCTTTGAGACGGAAATAATCCTTCTTCCCAACCCGGTAAAAAGACGCAATCAAATTCTAAACCTTTAGCACCATGCAAAGTCATCAGAGATACATAATCATCTTGTTCTGTCCCTGTTGATTGCGTTTCCATGACGAGCGAAACATGTTCCAGAAAGGTAGGAAGGGATTCGAATTCTTCCATTCCCGCAATAAGCTCTTTTAAGTTTTCAACACGGCCTTGGGCTTCGGGAGATTTATCAGCTTGCCACATCGCGAGATACCCAGATTCGTCGAGTATCAAGGCCGCCAATTCACTGTGGCTCATTGTTGCCAAGAGTGATCGCCATCTTGCAAAGTCTTTCATCAAACTGCCAATTGTTGTCCCAACCCTTGCCTTTAAAGTACCTGTTGCAACCATCTGTTCAGCGGTCATAGTTAAAGGTATTACCTTAGCACGGGATTCCGTATAAAGATTTTGGATAGTTGTATAACCAATACCTCGTTTGGGGGTGTTGATAATCCGCTCAAACGCCAAATCATCTGCGGGTTGCACAACAACACGAAAATAGGCCAAAGCATCCCGTATTTCAGCCCGCTCATAAAATCGAGGCCCTCCAAATACGCGATAGGGAATAGCCATTTTAATAAATCGTTCTTCAAATTCACGCATTTGAAATCCAGCACGAACCAAAATAGCCATACTTCTTAATTTAATCTGGCGGTGGTTTTGCAAAGTTTCAATTTCTTCAGCAATAAAGCGGGCTTCGGCATCGCCGTCCCATACCCCCTGAACACGTATTTTCTCGCCTTGCTCATCATCGGACCATAATGTTTTCCCAAGTCGGCCTTGGTTATTTGCGATGACTCCAGAGGCCGCCGCAAGAATATGGCCTGTTGATCGGTAATTTTGTTCAAGGCGAATAACCTTGGCATTTTGAAAATCACGTTCGAATTTTAAAATATTTCCAACCTCTGCCCCGCGCCACCCATAAATAGATTGGTCATCATCGCCCACACAACAAATATTGCCTGTTCCTTGAGCTAACAGGCGGAGCCACATATATTGTGCAACGTTCGTATCTTGATATTCGTCAACTAAAATATATTGGAAACGTCGATGGTAATCAGCCAAAATTTGAGCATGAACGGGGTTGCGAAGGATAGAAATACAATGCATCAGCAAATCCCCGAAATCACAAGCGTTGAGGGATTTGAGACGGGATTGATATTCGGTATAAATTGCCAACATTTGCCCCCCCATGACATCCCCCACCTCACGCGGATTGATATCTGTAGGCAAAAGTGCTTTATCTTTCCACCTGTCAATCATTGCGGTTGCAACCTTGGGCGGATTCTTTTTAGGGTCTAAATTTTTACTCTCACAAATTTGTTTGACCAAACGAAGTGCATCATCTTGATCAAGTATTGTGAAAGAAGATGTTAGTCCAACTAATTCTGCATGACGGCGAAGCATCCGCGCGGCAAGAGCATGAAACGTCCCCAATGCCCATCCATCAACAGGTGCGCCGTCCAATAATTTTGAAATGCGTTCTTTCATTTCCTTGGCCGCTTTATTCGTAAAAGTCACCGCTAGAATCTGTGATGGGTATGCACGCCCCGATTGAACAAGATGGGCAAGGCGTGAGGTTAGAACACGAGTTTTCCCCGTTCCCGCACCAGCCAAAACCAGAACAGCCCCATCAAGCGCCAAGGCAGCCTCTAGCTGGGTTGGGTTCAACCCTTGAAGATAGGGAGGAATATTTTCAGATTCTGGTAAAATTTGAGCGGTCATCATCGGCATACCATAAGCAAATTTAAAGGGGGTGTCTTCCCCTTTTTTGCGTTATGGTCTATGTGTTATCAATATTAATATTTTAAGGATACGAGATGTTTTACCGATTTATAATTCTATTTTCATTGTTAGTTGTTTTGTCTGGCAATGCATTCGCCGAACCCAGTAAAGAAATTGTTCAGGCAGAAGCTTATTTTCAACAATTGAAAACCGTAAAATCCCGATTTATTCAAACGAATTCCGATGGAACGCAAGTCCGCGGTATTTTCTATTTAAACCGTCCCGGAAAACTTCGTTTTGAATATGATGCCCCTAGTAAAGATTTTGTGGTGGCTGATGGATATTTTATCTATTTCTATGATGGAGAAATTAAACAGCAGAGCAATGCACCCATTAGTCAAACTTTAGCCGATTTTTTATTGCGTAAAAATTTAAAATTATCAGGTGAATTAAAAGTCACCAAAATTATGAATGCAAGTGGTTATACACAAATTACTGTCATCCAAACCAAAGAGCCAAAGGCAGGTGAATTGACTTTGGCTTTTTCCAACGCCCCACAATATCAACTCAAAAAATGGCGTATTAAAGATTCCGTAGGTAATATTACAGAGACAGAATTATTTGACATTCAAACAGGGTTAAAATTACCGTCATCTTTATTTGCGTACAGAGACCCCAACACTAAAGGTGTTAATAAATAAAAGACTATTTCCGCTCTAACATCGTCACATTATCAACATAATCTGGTTGTAATTCAGGGGCGGAGACAAGTCGCGTTGTTGTCTCAATCATTGTTGCATCTGGTAAGTCTTTGCCCCCTGTGGGAACTTGTAAATCTTTAAATTTTCGAAGTACGGGTAAAATCCCTTGGTCAAGTGAGCCTACAGATTCGTTATATTTATCAACGGCGGTGCTGAGCGCGCGTCCCAATTTGGTCATATGGTCGCCAAAAATGGACACGCGGCGGTAAAGGTCTGAGCCAAGTGTTGCAACGGTTTTAGCCTCCTCTGCTATTTTCTGTTGTTGCCACCCATACATAACAACACGGAGCAACCCCATAATGGTGGTTGGAGAGGCCAATATAATATTCGAACGTGATGCTTCCTCAAGTAAAGATTGATCATTGGATACTGCAAGGGAATAAAGACTTTCAGATGGCAAAAACATCACAACAAATTCGGGACTGTCAAATTGCCGCCAATAATCTTTGGTACTTAATGCCTTTAAATGGTCACGAACTTTTTTGCGAAATTCAATCACTGCTGTCCCTTCGGCATTTGTTCCTGCCTCATCCATCATTTGCCAGTAGGGATCAAGTGGTGTTTTCACATCAATAACAATTTGTACTCCGTTCGGAAGAGTTACAATAAAATCAGGTTTTTGTGTTTGCCCATCGGCCTGTACCGCCTTTTGAGATGTATAATGAACTCCTTCGATAAAACCCACCAATTCAAAAGTTCGTTGAAGTTGCATTTCACCCCAGCGTCCACGTGCTGTGGGGTTACGCAATACCTGAACCAGACTTTGGGTTTGGTCACGTAAAAATCGCTGATCTTCGGCAAAGGTTTTCAATTGTGCCTCAAGCCCCGCGCCAGCTTTTCCCAAATTTTCGATTTTACCTTCCATTTCTTTAAGGCTTTTACCAATCGGGTCAACCAAATCTGCAACGGCTTTTTGGCGTTTTTCAAGATCGTATTGACCGTCCTTTTGGGATTGTTTTAATTTTTCCTCAGCCATATGTAAGAATTGCTCTTGCGACTTACGGAGAGAATCTTGCGCTAATTGGTCAAAGACTTGTTGCATATAGCTCTGCCCCTCTTTCATCCTTGAAAGCCGTGGCATCAGAAAGGCAATCACCAACAATGCCCCACCCAAAAAGCCTATACCAACCGAAATCACATCAAGCGAAAAGTCATATGTCATCTGTTTATCCTCTTTAAAGATAGCTATTAAACCATTCCGTAACCGATAAGGCTATGATAAACTGTTCCTATGATAAAAAATCAAAATGGAAATATATTAGTCTATATCCTGATTGCCGTAGCGTTATTAGGCGCACTTACATTCGCAATCAGCCGTTCTTCTAGTCAAACGGATACCGTTGGCGAATTAACCGAAGGACAGGCCAAAATTATGGCAGGGGAGATTATAGCCTATGCGGCCTCTGCTAGTAATGCATTAACCCAAATGCAACAAACTGGGGCAACCCTTGCTATGATTAACTATATGCGCCCATCTGATGTCAATTTCAACACGGCTCCGACTATCTATAAACTTTACCACCCTGATGGCGGAGGGCTCAGTTTAAAACCCCTTCCCGCAAGAGCCAATGCGGACGATGGTTTGGGTCTTGCATCAGGCTATTATGTTGGAAGATTTAATTCTTTTGAATGGACACCAACCACCGCCCAAGATGTTATTTTCGCAGCCTTTGAAATTAAAGAGGCCGTCTGTCGGGAATTAAATAAACGCGTTGCAGGAATTTCAACAATTCCAACTGCGACAGGAGACACATTACAAAATTTCTTTGTCGATGCCACCCTTCATAGTGGTACAAATGTTAATTTTCAAATTGCAAATTGTCCTGCTTGTGATGGATTAGGGGCGCTTTGTGTCACAGATGGGTCAAATAAATATACATTTTATACAATATTAGAGGCAGAGTAGTTAAGCTGCATTTCTTATTTCATTATCTCGCCATGACATGATTCCGCCAGAGAGATTATAAGATTTACATCCTAGCGAGCGAAGATATCCAGCATAATATCGTGACTTTTCTCCTACAGCACATACCAAAAGGACATTGATATCTTCATGAAATGGATTTTGGCCATCAACCCATTTCTGGAATAATTCTAAAGACATATTTATTGATTTAGGAATCCTAATCAATTCAAAAGATTGTGGAGCTCTAATATCTATTATAACAAAAGAGTTATTTTCCTTCTGAAATTTCAAAAGATCTAAGCTATCGATTTCAAAATCATTTGATAAATAATTATCTTTATAGTGTGTCAAAGATTTTTCTTTGACTGGCTCAGAAAAAATATCTGGTCGGCGCGTCTTCAAATAAGAAATATACCATTCCATTCTGTCGCAGGCGATAAATACAGCGGTCTTACGCTCAGTCAAATCTTTATCGACTTCTTGTAGATATTTTAGAGACCCTGCAAAATTTGCACCTGCTGAAATACCGCACAATACGCCGCATTTGCGGTTTAATGTAAGCATAGCATCAATAGCGTCTTGTTCAGATATATTCATAAACACATCATATTTATCATGCTGGAATAAGCCGCTTTCCCACATTTGGTTTAGACTACGAATTCCCGGAATAAACTGATTAGCCTCAGAAGTAATGGCAATCGTTTTAAGAAAAGCATTATCTTTTTTTAATCGCTTCGAAATTCCTAGACTGGATCCCGTTGTTCCCAGCCCATTTATAAAATAATCAACAGTACCAAGATCTGTTGCAATCTCTTCGCCTGTGGTTTCTTCATGATAGTCAGGATTTTTTGGGTTCGTGAACTGACTTGGAAAATATATTTCCCCCGGTTGCGATCTTGCAGTGCGTTCAATAAGATATTGAGGGTCGTTATTATCGGACGGATCAAAACAATCACTGGCGCCAACAATTTCCTCAATTTCGGCACCCAAAATTTGCATGACTTGCTTTTGTTCTTCAACTTTTGATAGCGCGCTCACCAATCTAAACTTAACACCGTGCAAACCTGCAATGACCTGTAATGATTTGCCTGTATTTCCGCTTGAATTCTCATAAATAGTCATTTTTTTTGCTTTAATTTCAGCCAAATCGTCCTTTATCATCGCCCATGCTGTACGATCTTTGACAGACCCAAATGGATTCATCATTTCCATTTTTGCATAGACATCAATATTTTTTAATCCTGTGATGGCAGAATCTATCTTTAACAATGGCGTATTGCCAATTAGGTCTGTAATTTTTTCAATAATCATTTATGCCTCGTTAATATATATTTAGGGGAAGATATTTTTCATCCATTGCCCATTTGAATTGATTATTTTCTTGCCACAGAGCAACCTTATTCGCCACTGGGTGCATAAGGGTTTCCGACTCAGTGAAGTCCATCATATAGGGTGCAGTATTTGTAAAAGCGATAACGTCACCTATATTCGGCAATATATCTAAATAGATTTTATTATATTGAAGGATGTCATACGATAAGCAGAGATGTCCAATAAAATAACATCCACGCTGATTAGATTTATTATTTCTGATATCTCGTGGGATAAGGATAGGCTCACAAAGGTTTTTAATATTGAGGGAATGGTTATTTGATCTATTCATTTCCAAAGAAACGAGTAATTCTCCGTTAATACTCTCTTTTATTTGAGTAACAGTTGAAAGTGTTACACCACATTGATCCAACATTGCGCGCCCAGGTTCAATATAAAGTTCAAGAAGGCTATCACGAATAATGTCAGAGTTCTTTGCATTCCCAAAAAGACGAGACCGTTGACTGAGCAAATAATCTAAAGTTGCCTCTTTTGTAAGCTTGGGGACATGATTCATAAATGAAGGTGCTCCCACAACAACTCCTCCACATTCTTTATATCCTAAGCCGCCATTATTCCAGACTTGGCTTTCTATCTTACCTAAAACAGATTGCTTTAAACATTCAATATAGTCTGCATATTCGTCCGCATCTTTTGCATACTGAATAGAATAGCCGCCACCTATATCAATTCCTTTAGGTTTAAGTCCTTTTTTGAGTGCTAAAAAAGTTAGTTCAAGAGTATTTTCTATAGCCACCAATTTTTGTTGTTCACTGAAATCATTGATATGGAATGAGAACCCTTTAAAATCAATTTCTTCTTTATGAACAACCAGCCAGTCAATAATTGGAGGAATTTCAGAGATATGAGTTCCAAAAGTTCCATCTTGAGGAGTAAAATGTACTCCTTGAGATGAGAATCCTGTCAATCGCAGCATCAATCTTGCTTTTCGTGGTAATCCAAGTTTATTTCGGAGTGCAAGGATAGTATGAAGCTCTGAGATGCTGTCAACATTCAACAAGATATCAAGTTGAAGACATTTTAAAATATAATCAATATTCTTTGGGCCTGTTGCCTCTATACGGTCGCATGAAAAACCAGATGATAGGGCATGATCGAGTGATTTTGATGAAGACACATCTATCCCAACATCATAAAGACTTGCTTTCCTGATTAAAGCTTTTGATTTACATGGCTTGCTTGTAAAATATATACGACCACGAAGTAAATGTTTCTTATAAACGTCCTGAAATCCTTTTAGGTTATCTTCTATATTATCAGGAAAAACAATATTTAAAGGAGATCCAAATCCATCAATCAATTGATGGATCAAATCAGATTGATTTAAAAATTTCTGAACGCTCTCTTTGATAAGCGGCTTTAGTCTAATCCGCTTTTCTAAACTAGGTGATACAGATTTTAAAACAGCCAACATCTTTTATCCAACCTTCTTAATTAAAGATTTATCCCCGTACTGATAGACAACATCTTCGCCATAGCCGCTCGTAACCCAGTATTGCGAGCAAAGCTTGTCATGTAAAATATGTAACATTTCGAAGCGTTCAATTGCGTTCGGGGCTGGGAAGAGAGATTTTTGATGAACTTTTTCCATGAGAATACATATATCATCATTTAGAAATTCTTTGGTTACAGCACCACCATTTTGGCGAAATTTTCTAAGTGAAGATATATTAGGCAAAAATCCCAGAGGCTCCTTACCTATTATATTTTGAATAAAGTTCAGATCGTCTTCGTCTTCAATTTTATTAGCAATCACATGAACCAGTTTTTCAATACCTGCCTCTTTTGCCAATCCAAAATATAATTTACAAACCTCTGCCGACTCTGGTGTTGGCTCTGCTATCAATATGATGGCATCGAACTGTAAGTGTAGAGAGTAAGAGAATGCATCTGTTCCAGCAACCATGTCCGCCACGACCCATTCATTATCTTTTAGTTTAGTATGGGTGAGAAGGTTTTCAGCAACAAAAAGATTTGAGTGGTAACATGCCTGGCCAATATCTTCGGCAACATAAGTGCCAACCGTAAGAAGGTTTAATGATGGGGTTTCGTTCACGTGAACAGAATATGGGTACAGATTCTTATCATTCACATTACGAATTAAATTTGAACCAGTCCCAGCAGGGGTAGTGGGCAAGAAGGCATTCTCATCTCGAATAAGATTATTGTTTCCCTTTAAAAACTTACGAAACTTAGAGGAGTTTTCAGGGGATGATAAATATTTTTCTGGTGGTACGTTAACACCAAGGAGTCCAGCCAGATTCATATTTAAATCTGCATCAAGAGCCAAAACATCCGCGCCAACCCTATCAGATAAATATCGAATAAAGAGAGAACTTATTGTACTTTTTCCCGACCCGCCTTTTCCAACAAATGCAACCTTCATAATATACTCTTTCAGTTATTTAAGTGATTTTGATTAAGAATTAAATCTTTAGGAATCATAATGTTTATAAGAGTCGCAAACCCTTGATCTTCAAGGAATGCCTCACGCTCTCTTGGCTTCATTTTGACAATACTTTGAAAGAGCCTGTTCATTTTTTCATCAGCACAAACCATAGCTGTTAAGACACTACAAGCGGCGCAAGAGACAGATTGATAAACACCCTTTAGACTCTGATGCTGATGTCCGGATATTGGCGCAGATAAAAGAACACGCGCCCAATCCTTATGAATACCATTTAATTCTTTACTGTAACTTACAACATCCAATGTATTATCCAATACAAGCCCCATGTAAGCTGCGCCAAATTCTGGTCGATGATCTAGCATGCCAGATAAAACTTGCCACAGAATATTTGCACGACTTTCATCAAGACGAAGCCCCCATGGAGATGGGTCATCATTATCATAGTACCCTTCAGGAAGTTTACCCGTGGATTGAATAACTAATTCTTCATATGGGCCATGTAATCCAAGCCTGCGCTCAGGGTCAGTTTTGAATTCGCTTGCTTTAAACGCCATTAGTCGAGAAAACCCATGCTCGCCCAATTGTAACTTCATCGTTTCAATCAACCTACCATGTGTTCTGTTTTGTGTGGAAGACATAGAAAAGCTGCCTCCAATTGTTTTTAAATTCATAATAATTCCTTTTTTGATAAGGTGTTATATTATAACGTTTACATTATTGCAAATTTAATTCCACTTCTCTTAATTTCGGCTGTTTATTCGCCTCGAAATCTCTTATTTTTGGTACCAAATCGCCCCCGCAAACATCCAATGATGTCATAAACATGGAAACGGTCATTTTCAGATTTGAAGCTTCCCTATCGACCTCTTTACGAAGGTCAGAGGGTAATTCCAGATATCTTTGATAGTCTTTCTGAAGTTGGTTATGCCGTCCACTAGTATCAAGGCTATAAAACCATCCCATTCTAGGGTCTGCACTATGCTCATGCGGTAATATTTTTGAAACTCCAAAAGCAGCAGATAAGGAAATGGCAATGGGTAAAATGTATTTATAGGGATTAAAACCATTGGCGCGATATTTCTCAACTGCGTATGTAGTTGTAACGGCAACAGTCGGAGCTATTGCATACATGGCTGCATTCATAAAAGCTCCTGAAAAACCCCCTATCGTAACATTTAAGCCCCCGCAAACTATAATATGCGCCAATGCCCCCCCTCCGCCGTGCAATGAACATGATGAAAAAGCCATGCGCAAATTACGCGGCAAAGATTCATAGACAGCCAAAATATTCTGATTGATTATTTGAGGGGCAGGAACCATTAAAGTAGAGATATTGTTCTTAAGAAGTGCTTCTAATTTTTCTGCAAATTCAGGCTGAAGAAAAAGTTGCCTTAATGCGTCAGCCATTGGTATAAATTTTTTATTCTTAATTTCATCTCTAATGGATAGTTCCACTTCAGGGTCACCCTCGTACACATCCACCATCATTTGATTAATAGCATATGCGTTTCGGAGAGGGTTTTGGGGCAGGTTAAGCTTAGCTAAAGATAAGGATTGGAGGCCAATAACTTCATCTACCGCAACACGGATTTGATGCAAATATAGATCTCTTTGACTTTGAGTTATTGTAGAATTTGATTGTATATCTGAACGTCTAAAGGAGGCTTGAGCGGCTTGCGTAGCCATTTCATAGTTAGATATACCATCCAAATGCGACATATCTGGCATATATTTGTTTATCCAAAATTTTGCTAATGCATTGATAACCAGTGCATATTGAATCATATTTTGTTCGCCTGTTATCGGATTTTTAGCCACAGCAAAAGCTACATCTTGATGAAATTTGCACATAAAAAACTTTCTAAAAATAAATTATAAAATAAATTATTTAGCTAAGAAAGTTCGGTGGGCCTTGGCTTAAATAGGGGGAGGTTGAGGTGGTCTGATAAAGATATTCTGGATTACTTTCAGAAAAAAATTCGTAAGTAATCAGAGAGAGATAGGTATAAACAAAATTATCTATCACAAAACTTTGAAATGAGACGGGTGCAAAAAGACAAGATTTGTTTGATGAATGCTTATTTTGCTGGTGGCTCTGGTCTTTTGTTTTTTGAGAAACAGGATTGAGATTCTCATCAACTAAAATTGTCCTGTTTTCAACACCTTGACATATGGTTATCTCAAAAAATTGATGAGATTTGAAATTTGGCATATAACCATGAGGTATCATACTCTGCACTAGGAATGCGAGCATGACAGCACAGCCAAGTAAAATTTGTCTTGAGTTGAGATTAACTCTTTTCATAGAAACTATCTAAAGAATCTAAATACAAAAATCAATTAAAATGAGTATTTTCTGGACACAACTTCTCGTCCTATAAGAATTTTCTCTTTATAATCATCATCTTCTTCTTGAAAATAGATAATCTCTCGCCAGCTGTCCCAATTTTTTTTGCCCGCAAGACTATGAGAGTAATAGACGCTAGAGGGAAGATTTGTGACGGGGGATTTTGGTAATACGCCACTTGTAATTGTGAGTATACCGGGCAAATATGAGGACACAAAATAATTTGTAGCCACTCCACCCAACCCGTTAATTGCATATGTTCCCAAAGGTGTGAAGGTATTAGCAGGAGTTGAAAGGGTGACGCCTGTTAAAACAGTTGGTAAATCTCCGTTTTTAAGGCCAGAAGAAATAATATAAGTAAAAATTGGGTTTGGATCACCTTCAATTCTAGTGCCATTTCCAATTTGTAAAACAAGGGGGGCTTTATCAATCGTTAAAGTCCCATTCGTAAAGACGTAGTTATAATTTGTGTCTGACCCTCCAGAGAGCGTTATAACTTGAGTTCCAGCATTCGTTGTTGCGTTAGCCAAGGTTGATATTGTTGGTAATATTCCCAAAACAGAG
>Ga0105048_10000505_pt1 | contig 60419 bp, 50 predicted proteins | sample MAT05_FD_78382 | JGI IMG/M metagenome (GOLD analysis project Ga0105048, IMG submission 78382) | Freshwater microbial communities from Lake Fryxell liftoff mats and glacier meltwater in Antarctica - MAT-05 | ecosystem: Environmental > Aquatic > Freshwater > Ice > Liftoff microbial mat | place... | reverse complement strand
CTGGAACGCGAAGACGGTGCGGACGAAAGCGGCCAACACCTTATTGAGCAACGCCTCGTCCTTCAGCAGCGCGACCCGAAGCCTGCGGGGGAACGCGAGAGTCCACTGGCGCCATGGGACGCGATCACGGTGAACACCAACGCGCTGGCGACGGGGAAAATCTCGGCGGGCAACTATTCCATCCGCGCGACGGGCGTCTCGCCGCTGCTGGGGCCGTTGGTTGAGCCGAACCTCACGGCGCTTGTCGTCTACGCGGACCTGGCGTCGAGCATCGTCGACAACATCGCGGCGGCCGCCTGGGGCCAGCCGTACACCGCGACCTTCACTGTCTCGAACCTCGGCCTCCAGACCTCGGCGCTGTCGAGCGTCTCGTGGCTTGCGCCGTCGCAGCTCACGGGCGTCTCGTGGACCTGCGTCGGGAGCAGCGGGGCGACCTTGGTCGGGTGGCTGCACCGGCGCGGCGAACCCTTGCGTCTTCACCATCGGCAGCGACACCACGCTGACGGCGAGCTTCAGCCTCCTCCCCTCGAACATCGTCGCGACCGCGGGCGCGAACGGCTCGATCACCCCGTCAGGCACCATCTCGGTCGCCTCGGGAGCGAGCCAGGCCTTCACCCTCACCCCCGCGACCGGCTTCCAGGTTGCCGACGTCCTCGTCGACGGGGTCTCGGTGGGCGCGGTCAGCAGCTACACGTTCTTGAACGTCACGTCTCCGGGCTACGGCACGCCGCGGTTCCGTGTGGTCGCCTCGGTGGGCTGGACGCCGGGCGAAGCGTTGACTGCCCTGGAGGAGGCGCCCGTGCCGGTCGAGTCGCCGCTGCCGCTGGTTCCGGCGCCTGCCGTCGTCTCTGCGCCGGCCCCGGTGGTCGAGCCTGCGGCGCCGCCGGCTGCCAACGTGGTGGCTGCCCAGACGCCTGTGGCTCCGCCCGAACCGCGGAAGCTCGAGGCGATGGCGACGTCGCTGAATGCGTTGGATGAAGTGGCGCAGGCGATGAAGGCCGACGAGTCGATTCACACGCTCCGTGTCGAGGCCCACACCGACAACGCGGCTTCTGCGGCGTACAACCTGAAGCTCTCGAGCGCGCGGGCCGACTGGGTGCGTGGGTACCTCATCAAGAAGGGCGTCGCCGCCGGTCGTCTCGAGGCCCAGGGTTTCGGGACTCAGCGCCCGATTCAAACCAACCTCACCCCGGCGGGCCGCAGCGCGAACCGCCGCGTCGAGTTCGTCATCCGCGACTGAGCCTCGGCCTGTCCTGGGTGCAGTTCGACCCACTCGCCTCCTGGAGCGCCCGAGAGGTGTTCGATCGAATTCGATCGAAGATTCTTCGACGCACTGCGGCGCATTCGATCTACTTCGAATGAATGCCGAAAAGGTTGTGCCTGCGGGGGGTTAACCCTTCCGAAATCAGGGGCAGGAGCGGGCAGGGGGCCAGGCAGAGCAGGTGCCGCCGACGCAGGTCGAATCGCTGCAGGCCGACGAAGCGAGCTGGAGGAAGCAGGCGGAACCGGCCGGCTGGCCGACGGGCAGGCAGCGGTAGCCGCCATCGCCCAGGTCGCCGCAGGTCGACTGGCCGCGGCAGATGGCCCCCGCATCACACGCGTCATTCGGGCCCGGCCCCTTCGGGCAGTAGCCAGGAAAAGAGCACAGCATCGCGGCCTCGGCGCAGCGCTGCGTCGCCGGGTGGCACATCGCGAGGTAGGGGCAGCGTGGATCCCAGACGTCGAGCCCGGCCAGCTGGCAGCCCGCATCGAACTCGACGCGCCTGACGCAAACAGGCGCCGCCGCGCGAACGTCACATGCCAGGCCCCAGGCGCACTGCGCGGTCTCGGTGCACGGCTTCCCTTCGGCAACCGTGAACGGGGGAACCCGCGAACACGTGCCGCGCAGGCAGACGTTGCCGAAAGCCGCGCACGCGTCTTGCGATTCACAGGCGGCGTTCAGCGGCTCGGGCACCTTGCACTGCCCGCGCGCCACATCGCAGTACTGGCTCGTCGCGCAGCCCGCGTTCGACACGCACGAGCCGCCTGTTTGCCCCGACACGCAGGTCAGCCCCTTGCCGACCTTGAACAGACATCTCCCGGTGAGGCAGACCTCATCCTTCGCGTCGCACTTCTCACCGGCCGCGAGCTTCGCGATGCACTGCACGCCTCCATCACCACCGACGTCGCACCGGCCCACCGCGTCGCACGGGTGAAACGCATCGCAAGTCTCGCCCAACGCCCCCGGGGCCGAGCACACGCCACACGCCCCCCCGTCGCTCGCGCAAACCCCAGCGAGGCACTCCCGCGAGCTCAGACACGCCCCACCGTCGGGCACCGCCGCCGGCCACGCCTCAGGGCAACCTTCAACCCGCCACCTTCCGCACCGCGCCGACTCGAGCCGAAGCAGGCAGACGTTCGCCGCCGTCACATCAAAAGAAACCGCGCGTGGGCACCCGTGCTTCTTCACCGCGACGCACGCGGCCTCTTCGCCCGCCGTTCGCTGTCCGCACGTCGCTGCCCACTGGCAGGCCGCGCGCGCGAACACGTCGCAGAACGTGTCGGCGGTGAACAGGGGAACTCCCGCGTCGGCCGGGGCTGCGGGCTCGCCGCCTCCTCCTGCTCCGCTTCCCCCGCCGCCGCCGTCGATCGAAGGCGTCGTGGGACTGCAGCCGGCGAGCACAGCGACCAGCACAGGGCAGAACCATCGCATCGGGCTTACTTACTCCTCGCCCGCGCTGATGCTCTCTTCGATTCTCGCGATGCCCGGCCTTCGGGGAACGCACACCGCCCGCGATGCGCGCCAGGGGTCACGGGCCGCAGAGCGAGGGTTTGATGATGTCCTTGAGCATCGGCGACAAGCCGAGGGCACGGTCGCGCCACCTACTCCTTGCGGCGGGGCTTCTTTCCTTCGTAGGTGACGGTGACCTTCGTCGCGATGCCGCCGCGGATGTACCAGTCACCCTCGACGACTGCCTTGCGCGGCTTCGTCACCTTCACGATGTCGTCAAGAATCTTGTTGGTGATGGCCTCGTGAAAGGCGCCTTCGTTGCGGTAGCTCCAGAGGTAGAGCTTCAGGCTCTTGAGCTCGACGCACAGCTGGTCGGGGATGTAGCGGATGGTGAAGCGCGCGAAGTCGGGCTGGCCGGTGAGCGGGCAGAGGCAGGTGAACTCGGGACAATCGAAGGCAATCTCGTAGTCGCGGTCGGCGGCGGGGTTGGGAAACGAGTCGAGCTGCTTGGAAGGTTTGGTTGTCATGCTAGGACCCAAGTTGTGAGCGACATTCGACGGCAGGGCAAGCGCATCTCGCTTTCCGTCAGATTCAGCGGGGGCGGGGCCGCGACCAATCTCGATGGGCGCGTCACCGACCTTTCGCAGGTGGGGCTCTTTCTGGCCACCAAACATTTCATTCCGCTGGGCACGCAGGTGCACCTCGAGTTCGACCTGCCGACCGGGCACGTCGAGGCGATGGGCGAGGTGCGGTGGATCGCGCGCGGCGCCAACGTGGCCGAACAGGGCCTGGGCCTTCGCTTCCTGCGGCTCTCTTCCGAAGCGGCCCAGGCCATCGACCTGGCGATCGACGCGGCGTAGTGGCCATGGTCGAGCTCGAGCTCATCTTCGGAGACGACTCGGTGCCGGTGCCCTTCCCGGGCAAGCGGTTCAGCATCGGCTCTGCCGCGAAGTGCGACGTGCGGCTGCCCAACACCGGCGAGGTGAAGCCGATGCACGCCGAGGTCGCTCAAGGCAAAGACGGCGGCTGGTGGGTGCGTGACGTCTCGGGCAAGGGCGCGCTCAAAGTAGACGGAGTGAAGCGCGAGAAGTCGCGGCTGAAGCCCGGCACCGTGCTGCTGCTCGGCAAGACCACCCTTCACGTGCGCGAAGCCGGAGCCCTTCAAGATCCGTCACTGGCGCCCACCGTCTTCCACCGGGTCGAGAAGCGAAAGCCCCCGCCCGAAGCACCAAAACCTCCGAAGCCGTTGCAGCCGGGCGACGTCATCGACAACCGCTATCGCATCGTCAGCCGCATCGCCGCGGGGGGCATGGGCGAGGTCTACCGCGCGCAGCACGTCGTGCTGGGCAAAGCCTTCGCGGTGAAGGTGATGCACCCCGAGCTGTCGGAGGTGACCGAGTTCATCGGCCGCTTCAAGCGCGAGGCGATCGCCGCGAGCCGCATCGGCCAGCAGAACATCGTCGACATCTCGGACTTCGGCCGTACCCCCGACGGCAGCCTCTACTCGGTGATGGAGTTCCTCGACGGCCGCACGCTGGCCAGCCACCTGGGCGACGGGCCCTTCGGCTTCCCGCGCATCATCCACATCGGCTCGCAAATCGCGCAGGCGCTGTTCGCGGCACATAAAGAGGAAATCGTTCACCGCGACCTGAAGCCCGAGAACGTGATGCTGCTGCAGATGCCCGGGCAGCCCGACTTCGTGAAGGTGCTCGACTTCGGCGCCGCGAAGGTGTCGACGCCGACCCCCGGCGGCCCGCTGACCGCGATGGGGATGGTGGTCGGTACGCCCGAGTACATGTCGCCCGAGCAGGCCGCCGGCCTGTCTGTCGACCTGCGGTCCGACATCTATGCCCTGGGCCTCATCCTCTACGAGATGGTCACCGGCCACCCTGCGTTCGGGGGTGAGACGCCGTCGGTGGTGATGGTGAAGCAGATGACGGCCGAGCCCGACCCGCTGCCCGCGAACACCCCGAAGCAGATCAGCCGGCTGATTGTGCAGATGATGAAGAAGAAGCCGGCCGACCGCCCGCAGACGATGGGCGACGTCATCGACCAGCTGACGCGGCGCATGACCCACTGACTGCTCAGCGCAGCCAGGCGTACAGCAGCCCGGCCCACGCGATTCCGATTCCCCCGAAGGCCAGCACCATCGCGATCTGCAGGCGGCGGGGCGTGGGGTTGACGAGCTTTTTTTCCAACGCCATCGACTCGAGCTGGCTCATCAGCCGCTGCTGCTCGGTGCGCGAGATGCCGAGGTCTCGCTCCAACGCCGCCTGCCGGTTCGCCCAGGTCTCGCGCACCGTGTCGCCCTGCTCGAGGCGGGCGTGCATGGTGGCCGCGCCCTCTTCGAGCTCGGCGATGCGGTCTTCCAGGGCCTCGGTGCTCTGGGCCTCGAGCTCGTCGAGGCGTTCGCGCGCCGCTTTCAGCTCGGCCTGGGTGACTTCGAGCAAATCTCGCAGCTCGCGATCGGACATGGCGGGCTGACGAGACCAGCCGCGCTCCCGTGAGTCGAGCCCAAACTCGACCCCTTGAGGCCACTAAAGCGTTTGCAGGTACGCGACCAGGTCGTCGACTTCCGACTTGGTGAGGTCGCTCGTCTTGCCGTGTTTGTCGCCGCTGTTGTTGATGACGCGCTCGCCCAGGGTGACGACCGAGCCGTCATGCAGGTACGGGCCGCTGCGGGCGAGGCCGCGCAGCGAGGGCACGTTGAGGCCCTTCATCACGACGAGGCCGTTGTCGCGGGGGGCGAGCGTGCCGACCGCGGCGTTGGTGTTGTTGGTCAGCCACTGGCCCGAGTGACAGGTGTTGCACTGGGCCTTCGCGAACACCTGGCGGCCGTGTGTCTGCTGCGGGGTGAGCTCGACCTTCAGGTACGGGTTCTCGGGGGCTGGCAGCTTCGCCATGTAGTGGGTGAGCGCGCTGGCCGAGGTGGAATCGAGGCCGCTGCCGCCCATGCGCTGGACGACGGTGTGGTTCAAGAACGCGGTCATCTCGGGGAACTCGCCGCTCCAGTGGAAGGGGGCGGTCTCGGCCATGCCACGGCCGGCGAGGGTCGGGGTCTGGCGCGGGCCGTCGGGGAAGCTCCAGACGTGGCCGTCGTCGCGGCCTTCGAGGTGGCAGCTCGAGCACGCCACCGACGCCGTCAGGCCCGACACGCGGCGATCGTTCGCGTCGAAGAAGAGCTTCCGGCCGCGCGCGTCTTCCGGCGACAGCACCTCGCCGCCCACCGTGGCCACCACGCCCTGCGTCGCGATGCCCTTCACATTCGGCTCGTAGGTGATCTGGCGGACGCTGTGGTCGAACTGGCTGTAGACGTAGACGGTCTTGTTATCGCCCATGATGACGATGCCGTCGGTGCCCGGCCCGACCCCGGCCGTCGAGTGCACCGAGGGGATCTCTTTCTCCGCGCAGAAGTAGTTGCTGCAGCCTTCGGTGGGTACCGCCTCACGGCTCTGGGCGCTGATCAACGCAACCGTGCTCGTCTCGCGGTTCACGACGTAAAGCCAGTCACCCGAGCTGTCGGTCACTGCCACCGTCGGGCCCTGCAGCACCGGGTTCTGGTTGGTGCCGCCCGGCGGCGCGAAGCCCAGCGACGAGCCCGAGCCGCTGACGGCGTAGCTGGTCTGGGGAAAGGCCGCGGTGAGGTCCAGCGGGCTCGTGCTCGCGACGTCGTCGACCTGCGGCACGAGGCCATCGCCTTTGGTGTCGAGGGTGAAGACGGCGGTGGTCGACACCGAGCCAGCCAGACGCGGGCCCTGCGCCTGGTAGTACGGGCGGGTCGGCGACGGCGGAATCGAGATGACGCTCTCGCGCGACAACATGCCGGTGACGAAGATGCGATTGCCGTCGGGCGTGGCGACGACGTCGCTGGCCGCGCGCGGGTGAAAGCGGGTCGAGGCCGGCCCGGTGGTGGTGGTCAGCGCGCCGCGGTTCGACGACGCGTAGAGCGTGGTGTGGTTGTTGTTCGCGAGGGTGCCCTTCTCGAGGTCGACCTGCACGACTTCGCCTTCGCGGAACAGCGAGACGACGGCGCGCTTGTCGTTGATGAGCGCGATGCCGCGGGGCTCGTCGCCGACGCTCAAGGACCACTTCGGGCTCAGCGAGCCAGTGTCAAAGGCGGTGAGGGTGCCGAACTCGGAGGCAGTCGACGACGTGGCGCACACCACGTACAGCGAACGCCCGTCGGCACTGACGACCATGCCGACGGGGTCCACGTCCGTCGCGAGCTCAGCCGCCACAGCCCATTCCCCCCGGCGGATGACGCTCACGCTGCGGCTTCCACGGTTCGCGACGTAGATGGTCTCGTCGGCTCCCACCACCACCCGCCACGGGGCCGCGCCCACCTTCACCACGGCAATCTTCTTGTTCTGCTGCTTCAAGTCGATGACGCCCAGGACACCCTTGTCGGTGTCGGCGACGTAGAGCAGCGCGTCATCCTTCGACGCGGCGATCGACCCAGACGAGCGAGGCCCGACCGATGGCCCTGCGTTGGTGCACGCTGTCAGGACGCAAACCACAGCAACCAGAAGGGTCGTTTTCATGCCGGCCCGCTTGTGCAGCTTGCGGGCCGGGGGGCCTTCAGAGGGAGACGGCGCCCCGGGAGTGCGCAGCACTCTGCACAGTGCGCAGACCGGTGCTCAAAAGGGTCAGCCTTCGAGCGCGCGGGGAACCAACCGGGTCGGAAGCTCCGGGGTCTCCACCGACCTGGGGCTCAGCGCCGCCACGGCCGCAGAGACTTCGGCGATCGAAGCAACCACCTGGTCGGCGCCGGCGGTGCGAAACCGCACTGCCGCCTTCTCGGCTTCCGCTGCCGTCTGGTCGGGGCGCAGCGCGATGATGTGAATCCCGGGGAAGCGTTCCTTCAGCGTGCGGCAGAGCTCGCGGGCAGGCGTCGCTCCGCGGGGAGGCAGCGCGGCGAGGACCACGGCGTTCGGCCGGCGGGTGCCCAGCGCGTTGAGGTCGAGGGTGGCGTACGAGAGGATCTCGTAGCCGCCCGCATCCTTCGGCAGCACAGCGCCGACCATCTGCAGCAGCAGCTCGCTCTCTTTGCCGGTCGAGATGCCGACGACCTGGGCGTGGCCGGGGCGGGGCTGCTCGAGGCGCAGGGGCAGGGTGCTCTCGCGCATCGCTTCGGTGAGGAACGCAATGTCGTCCTCGTCGATCTGCGCGCGATCGCGGTCGCGAATCGCAATCAACAACGCGGGAATCATCACCTGGTCCATCACCCCCACCGGGTGAAGCGTGGGCATCAGCCGCTGCGCGATCTCGTTCGCCTCGTCTTCGTCGTGGGCGAGCAGCCGCTGGTAGTACGTGACCTCGGGCCCGAGCACGTCTTCGTCTCCCAGCAGCACCGAGAGGAAGTTCAGCGACGGGTGGTGGCGGCCGAGCACGGCCAGCGAAACCGTCAGCGGCGTCGAGAGCACGAGGCCGATCGGCCCCCAGAGCCAGACCCAGAACAGCGTCGACACCAGCAGCGCAATCGCGGTGACGCCCGTGCGGTGGCCGATCAACACCGGCTCGACGAGGTACGCGGTGAGCAGGTCGAGCACGACAAACAGGCCCATGGTCATCAGCACCGGCCACCACGACGGAAACAGCGCGAACGCCAGCGCGGCCGGCATCAGCGCCGCGGCCAGCGAGCCGAGGTAGGGCACGAAGCGCAAGATCGCGGCAAAGGCCCCCCAGAGGACGGGGTAGGGGACGCCGATGAAGTAGAGGCCGATCGCCACCATCGTGCCCAGGCCCGCGTTCACCATCAGCTGGGCGACGAGGTACCGGCTGATGCGGTGGTCGCCTTCGTCCATGGTGCGCGTGGTGAGCGTGACGTTGCGTGGCCCCGCGAGCCGGATGACCCGGTTCCGCAGGTCTTCGCGGTGGCTCAAGAAGAAGAGGGTGAGGATGAAGACGATGCCGACCCCCGCGAGCAGCGTGAGGTAGGGCCCGATGCTTTCCTTCAGCCGGGCGGCGGGCGACGCGAGCGCCGGCACCGTGCGAACCGTTTCCATCTGGGGCCCGACGCGATCCATCCCGCCGGTGACGCGATCGAAGGTCGCCTCGAGCTTGCTCAGCGGCCCCGAGCTCACCTGCAGCGCCACCACGCGCTTGCGCATCGACTCGCTGTACCCCGACACCTTCTCGGCCAGCTCGTCGATCTGCACCGCCAGCAGCACGAAGAAGCCCGATACGATCGCCAGCGCCGTCAGCGTCACGATCGCCAGCGCCAGCTTCCGCGGCACGTGCCAGCGAACCAGCGCCTTCAACGGCTGGGTCAGCACGAAGGCGAGGATGAAGGCGATGGCAATCGGCACCAGCACGTCGCGGGCAACCGAGAGAATGAACACGAGCAACGCCGCAGTCGCGAGTCGGACGAGAAAGGTGAGGCCGCGAACCGGCTGTGGATCCATTCTCTGGCCCAGAGCAGGAACGGTGCCGTCGCGTTCCGCGGGCGATGGGCTGAAGGGCCCACTCCCGAACGCTGTGGCATTTTGGCGCTTGAGGCGCAAACGCGTATGGTCCGCCGCCATGCGTCGAGCTCTGGCAGGGGTAGCGGTGGCGCTGTTGGCAGGATGCGGTTCCAGCCCGTCTTCGAATGCGGCGGCCTTTTGCGCTGAGCTCGCGACCCGCACCTGCGACCAGCAAATCAGCTGCGACAAGCTGGCGTCGTCGCACCGCCGCGACTGCATCGAGACCCTCCGAACCAACCTCTGCGGCGTCCGCACCAACGAGGCGAACCGCGGGCTGTTCAAGCTCAACGCGAAGCTGACCACCAAGTGCCTCGCCGACCTCAAGTCGACGGGCTGCACCCGCGACAACTCCTACCTCAGCAGCTCGTGCTACGCCGCCATCGAGCCGGCCGCGGCGACGGGGGCCAAGTGCGAGTCCGACCAGCACTGCCGCAACGCCGCCGACCGCTGCATCGGCGTGGGCTGTGACCGAACCTGCCAGACCGCCGGTGGCGCGGGTCAGCCCTGCCGACCCAGCGGCACCGCGGGCGGCGGAACCTGTGGCGCGGGGCTCACCTGCAACGCAGACGGGCAGTGCACCACGGGGGGTGAAACCGGCAACGACTGCGGCGTCGGCCTTCCCTGCAATGGCGACAACTTCTGCGATTCGATGACCGACAAGTGCGTGGCGCTGCCCGCCATCGGAGCGATGTGCGCCACCAGCCTGCCCCAATGCGCGGCCAGCGCGTTCTGCACCGCTGGCGTCTGCACCGCCCGCCTCACCGCCGGAGCCAGCTGCTTGCTCTCGCTGCAGTGCGCCCCCGGGCTCAGCTGCCGCGCCGGTATGTGCACTGCGCTGATTGCCGAGGGCGGCTCCTGTGCGGCCAGCAGCGAGTGCGTCAGTGGCACCACCTGCGACAACGTCTCGCTGACGTGCGAGCGCAGCCGGCGCGTCTTCTTCGAGGAAGCCTGCTCGAGCACCCGCGTCTGCCACGGCGGCCTCGACTGCCGGAACCAGAAGACGGCGGTGGGCACGGCGGCGGGCACGGCGGGCCAATGCGGAATCGCGGTGCCGGGCGACAGCTGCTTCACCTCGGCGACTTGCCCTCCCGGTGCGTTCTGCCAGATGTCCGCCACCCCCGGTGCCCCGGGCGTCTGCACCAGCAACAGCAGCGGCGCGACGTGCAACGCCGACACCGACTGCATCGAGAGCGAGGCCTGCCACGTGATGGACAAGAAGTGCGTCGCGCGCACGGGCCTCGGCGGCGGCTGCGCGCTGGTCAGCTGCGGCGAGAACTCGGCGTGCATTCGCCGGGGCTCGGCCCAGGTGTGCGTCTCGGCGGTCGACCTCAACGGCACGTGCAGCAACGACATGGTGCAGGCGACGCCGTGCCGCGCTCCGCTGCTCTGCGCGCGCAGCGTCTGTGTCTCAGCCGGGCGAAAAGGAGAGGCGTGTCTCGGCTCGGGCACCTCGGCCAGCTGCTTCGCGGGCTCGTGCGTCGAGGGCATCTGCGGCGATCAACGCCCTGACGGAGCGACCTGCAAGCAAGACAGCGACTGCCTTGGCAGCGCCTGCGAGAAAGGCATCTGCGTCCCACAGTGCCGCTGACTTAGACGTTGAGCGCCCACCAGCTGGTGGGCCGGTGTTCGGCAGCCAGCGCCCGCGCTTCCGCCGAGACGAAGGTCTCGAGCTCGACTTCGCGCTGGGCGGAGTAGCCGCTGGTCAGCGTGGTGGGCGCGTAGCCCGGGTGGCACATCAGCTCGACGCTCCCTTGCCTGGGCAGCGTGGCGAGGTGGGCGCGAAGCCGTTCTACCGACCAGTACGCGTCGTCGGCCGCGTCGCCGATGAAGTGGTCGTTGGTGACGACGCCGCGGTCTAAAATCGTCTTCCGCATCGCGGCCTCGATGCTGCGAACCGGGAGCTTCGCCCTCACCGCCGCGCGAAGAATGCCCTCGAGCACCTGCGGGTTCCGATGCAGGTGCTTGTGCACGTCGAGGTGCGACGCGGCGCGGCCCGTCAACGCCTCGAGCCGCTGCAGCTGGGCCAGCGCTTCGGCCTCGACCACCTCGGGCGTGAGCCCGGTGATTTTCGCTTCGGCAAACGCGCCGTCCGTCCCGAGCAGCGCAGCTGGCACCTGCGACACCGGCCCCCAGCGTGCGAGGTTCAGGTGCAGCCCGATGTTGAGGCCCTTGCCGCGAACCGCCTGGCCCGCGTCCTGGCTGTGGGGCCCGTTCACCATCATCGTCGTCGAGGTGACGATGCCGCGGGTCATCGACTCGAGAATGCCGCGGGTGACCGCCGGGTCGTAGCCCAGGTCGTCGGCGTTGATGATCAGCATCACGGGCCCGGCGTGCAGCGGCTCAAGAGGGCCGCCGCGTCTTTCGAAAACCGGGTGCTGATTTTCTGTCGCGTCTCGTCGAGCGTCGGCGCCTTCGTCTGCGCCTCGAGCTCGCACAGCGCAATCAACGCGCGTGGGTCATCGGCCGCGGCCAGCTTGTCGGCCTCGAGGTACGACTCGCGCGCGGCCTTCGGGTCGCCCTGCCCGTACTGCACCGTGCCCAGGTAGTAGTGGCCGACCATCAGCTGCGGCGACTTCTTCAGCGCCCTGCGAAGCAGCGCGGCGGCTTCGTCGAAGTTCTTCTGCCGATACTTCACGAACCCGAGCTCGGCCGCGGCGGCAGGGTCGCTGACCACCTGGCCCAGCACCTTTGCCGCCTCGTCGAGCCGGCCGGCCTGCGACAACAGGTAGCCCTGCTTCGTCAGCAGCGCAGGTGACGGCTTCTTCTTGATGGCCCGCGTGTACTCCTCGAGCGCTCCGCCAGAATCGCCCTGCGCCTCGCGAAGCGCGGCGAGCGCAACATTGGGAGCCGGGTCGTCCGGCATCAGCGCGTCCGCCCGGCCCAACGCCGCTTCCGCCCGCTTTCCCTTCCGCAGTGCGCTGGCTGCCCGGCCTTCGAGCAACGAGGCCCGGGCACTCTTCGGCGAGTGCAGCAGCCACGCGTCGGACAGCTCGAGGGCGGGGTCGTATTCCTTCGCGTCGAGCAGCAGCTTCCCGCCCGCCTCGAAGTCCGCGTCTGTCGTCGCCGGATTCTTGCCCATCGCGACCAGCAGCTTTCCCTTCGGCGCTCCTTCCACGGCGGCCTGCGTCAGCGCGTCGGCAGGAGAAAGGGGAGGGCGGCTGAGAAGAAGAAACGCGAGCACCGCGAGCACCGCGAGGAACACCCCGCCAAAGATGGCCTTCGGCAGCCACGCGGGCAGCGGCGTCTTCGCAGCCGCGACGACGACTTCCTTCGACGGCTTCTTGTCTTCGATGACCAGCAGCTTCGGCCGGTGCTCACCCGAGTCGGGCACCTGCGCGCTGGGTACGGAAGGGTCGGCCTCTCGCGCGCGGCGCAGCGTCTGGCGCTTGAAGTCCTTGTCGACGGGGAACAGCGCGCCCAGGTACTCGGCGACTTCGCCCCCCGACGCGACCTGCGCCTCGCCGCCGACCTGCTCGATCGCGTCGATCAGCTCAGTCAACGACTGGAAGCGCGCGTTCACGTCATGCGCGAGCGCCCTCAAGCACACCGCCTCGAGCAGCATCGGCACCGCGGGGTCGAACGCGCGCGGCGGCTTCGGCTTGCCGGCGGCGATCGCCATCACCACCTCTTCGACGCTGCTTCCGGTGAAGGGGCGGTGGCCGCACAGCTGCTCGTAGAGCATCACGCCCGCGGCAAAGATGTCAGCCCGGTGGTCGACGGGGCGGGCGAGAATCATCTCGGGCGACATGTAGAAGAACTTCCCTTTGAGCGTGCCCGGCTCGGTGCCGGCGCCCCAGCTCGCGGTCTTCGCGACGCCGAAGTCGATCACCTTGATGTCGCCCAGCGCGCCGACGTGGATGTTGTCGGGCGTGAAGTCGCGGTGCACCAGCATCAGCGGCTTGCCTTCCTCGTCGGTGGCGTTGTGCGCGGCGTCGAGCCCGCGGCAGGCCTCGCAGAGAATCCGCAGCATGATGCCGGTGGGGACGCGGTTGCCGGTCTCGGCCGCCTTCTCGCGAAGCTCGGCAAAGGTGCGGCCATCGAGCAGCTCCATCGCGATGAAGGGCTCGCCGGCTTCCTGCCCGAGGTCGATGATGCCGACGACGTTCGGGTGGTGAATCTGGGCGGTGATGCGCGCCTCGTTGAGGAACATGCGCACGATCTGGTTGTCCTTCACCAGGTGCGGCAGCAGGCGCTTGATCGCCACCATCGGGCCGAACTCGCCGTTCTCGGTGATGTGGCGGCCGACGTAGACCTCGGCCATTCCTCCCGTGGCGATGCGCGAAGTCAGCCGGTAACGGCCGAACCACATGGGGGATCCGAGGTTCTCCACGACGGTCGCGGACCTTAACCCTAAGCTTCAAAGCTCCGATGCGGATTCAGGCCCTGCACTGTCCTTCCTGCGGCGCGCCGCTGGACGTCGCCGTTCACGCCCCGCGCGCCAGCTGCAGCTATTGCCACGCGGTGCTCATCGTCGAGGCCGAGCGCGTCTCGACGAACCGGGCGCAGACGCCACCTCCGCCGCGAAAGGACGACGAGGTCGAGCCGTACCCGGAGCCAGACGTGACGCTGTCGACGTGGGTGGCTCCGCGGTTCGAGCTGTCGTTTCTCGAGCAGAACATCGCCGACGCGCCGCCCGAGGTGTTCGCCGGCATCGAGCTGGCGGAGCAGCGCTTCGCCCTCGTCTACCTGCGGGTGGTGGATCAAGACGGCCGCGGAGTGGAAGTGGTCTTGGGTCCGGCCTTCGAGGTGCTCAAGGAGTCGCTGGCCTCGGACGCCGACCCGGGGCTCGCCGCAAACCTCGCGCTCGACAAGCTCTGCGAGAAGCCGTTTGCCCACAAGCTCGAGTGCGCGATCGCCTTGTTCGAGCCGCGGCACATGCGCGTCACGCTCTACAACGCAGGCTGCCGCGACGCGTTCTTGTGGGCGAGCAGCGAGCAGGGGCGTTCCATCACTCCCGGCAACGCGCACGACGCGCTCGAACGGAAGTTTCTTCGCGAGACGAAGGACCACTTCCAGAACCTGCCGCCGATTCACCTCGCCGCGCACGACGTGGTGGTGGCGGCCAGCGCCGGCTTCTGCGGGCGCGGCAAAGGTGGAAGCTCCGATGGCGTGCGCGCGCTGCACGAGACGCTGAACGCGCAGCTGGGCGAAGAGCCGCTGCGCATCGTCACCCTCGCGAAGAACGCGTACTGGGAAGCGTTTGGGGAACAGCGGCGTCGCAAGAACAACCTGCCGCCGTCGGGGCACGTGAAGCTCGCCGCGGTTCGAGCGGTGCTGCCGCCGCTGGCCGACGCGGTTCCTGCTGGGTACGAGGTGAGCTCGGTTCGCAGCCGCCGGTTCGAGCTCGCGCTGCTGACCAAGCCGAACGACGTCTTCCGCCTCGTGCCGCTGCACGCAGATCGCCAGGTGCTCGTATGGCTGTCGCCGGTGAAGGGCGAGCTGCCCGCAGCCGTCTTCGACACGGCGTGCGCGGCGGTGGTCGGCGTGCTCGACCGCACGGACGACGGCGACAACGAGAACCCGCGGCGTGCGGGGCGTGATGCCTACGACGCGATCGCGATGAACGCGGGCCAGGTGCGGATGGCGGTCATCCAGCTGTTCGATGCGTTCGAGCGGGTGAAGTACTACCGCGCTGGCTGGAAGCAGCCAATTGGGCTCGGGCCGCGCGGCGTTGGCGACGGCAGCGGCGGGCAGCAGTTCGACGAGGGCGGCGAGGCGACCGTCAACGAGGGCGCGCGGCTCTTCTTCCCAGGCGGCCTTCAGTACGAGAACCAGCACGGCAACGCGGAGTCTTTCGTCACCGTCTGGCCGGGCGGAAAAGCGTCCCGGCTCTACGAGGCGTTTACCCAGCACTGGAAGACGAAGAAGACGGCGGCGGCGCTCGAGAAGCTGACGCGGGCGGCGGTCAGCGATGCGCCCGGGTCCGACTTGTCGGGGCTGGCCGTCGTCACCGGGGTGCCCGTTTGACCCAGAGCGTTGAACAGCTGGCGGCGGCGTTGATCGAAGGCGCTCCCGATGGGGTGGTGGTGAGCCAGCGGGGCGTCGCGCACGAAATCAGCAACCCGATGACGACGGTGGTCATCGGCCTGCAGGCGGTGCAGCGGGTGGTCGACCGGCTGTTGCCGAGCCTCGCGCCGGTTCCGAAAGAACGCGCCGAGCTGTCGTGTCTGGTGCGTGACCTCGAAGTCAGCGCGATGCGGGTGGTCGAGATCGTTCGCGACCTGCGCCGCTTCTCACACGCGGGCGACGAAGAGCGAAAGCCGGTGTCGCTCCCCGACGTGCTGAGCGTGGCCGAACGTCTGGTGGCGCACGCGCTCGACGGCCGCGCGCAGCTGTCGTGTGAGCACGTGCCGACGCCGAAGGTGATGGGCGTCGCGGCGCGCCTCGAGCAGGTCGCGGTGAACTTGATGCTGAACGCCGCCCAGGCGATTCCGCAGGGGCGCGAGGGGCTGGTGAAGGTGCGCACCTTTGTCACCTGCCAGGGCCGGCCCGGGTTCGAGGTCGAAGACAACGGCTCTGGCATCGCGCCCGAGCACCTGCCTCACATCTTCGAGCCCTTCTTCACCACCAAGCCCGTCGGCGTTGGCACCGGCCTGGGCCTCGCGATCAGCCACACCATCGTGTCCGACCTGAGCGGCGAGCTCACCGTCGAGAGCACCCTGGGCGCCGGGTCGACGTTCAGGGTCTTGCTGCGACCAAACCAGCAGGCTGTGGATAACGACCTCTGAGGGGATCGCGGCGAAGGGGCTCCCTAACGGAAACAGTGGCGCCAAGCCGGAGGCTCACCAGCGTCAGCCGCAACGAGGTCTGCTCGAGGTGGGCGCCGGCCCGAACGCATCAAGGTGCGACCCCCGCCCGAATTGGGTGCAGTCGGGCTCGCCCGAATTTCAGTGCCGCGCGCTGCGACCATCGATGGGGCGCCTCGTCGATGGTCGTGAACTCCTCGCAAGGACCCAAATGAAGACCCGAATTGATACCGATTCTTCCCGTCGCGCCGCTGCTGCCACTGCTGAACGGACGCGCGCCGCCGACTTATCCAGGGCCGCGAGCGCAAGGGGCCTCGCGCCCGCTGTGCGCCAGTCGTCGCGCGGCGATGAGATGTCGAGCGGCAGGACGGGTGCCCTGATGCGTGGGGCCGAGCAGCGGCTGGGTGCCCGGGGCCTCCCGACGACCCCGAGGCAAGTCCTGCAGGCCAGCGGCGTCCGTGCTCCCTATTCGATTCCCGCGGGCCCGCCCCTGGATATGCCGCGAATCGACCCGGCGAAGGTGACGGTCACCGGGGGCACCGTCGCCGACGTTGAACAGATGCTCGGGTTCATGTGGGCCAACGGCGGGGCGGGCGGCCAAAACTTCGTCAAGGACCTCGTCGCGAAAATCAACTCGGATGGAATGAGGATCGAGCTGGGAGCCCACGTGCCCGGTGGCGCTCAGGGGGGCCCGGGAATCATGAGGTTCGGGACCAGCGTGTTCCCGATTCCCGCCGATTTCAATATGCAGGTCGCCTCGATGATGACGATGGTCCATGAGTTTCAGCACGCGGGCCCCGACTGGGCCTACGCGGGCACGACCTATGGCGAGGCGCTCGCCTACAAGGCTGGGTACGACTTCATGAAAGACAGCCTCGGTCTGACCAACGCCGAGATCCGCGACACCCTGGGCGCCGGAAACCCGACCTACATCCTCGGAACGATGATGACCGAGTACCAGATCACCATGTCCAATGCCTTTCTCGAGATGATGCGTAAAATTGGCGTCGGCGGAAGCGGCGGTCTGAACGATGTCATCGCTGGGTCCAACACCGGCGCCAATTCGACCAGCCCCAACTCAAACGGCGACACACTGGATACGACGGCCCTGTTTGAGATCGCAAAAGACCTCTTCAAAACAGGGATCTGCTGCACGAACCATTGATCGACCAGGTTCTTTCTCATTAGGCACCCGCTATGCTCCCGCCCGTGGCGACCATGCGTGCGGCGGTGATCGATCGATTCGGCGGCTCTGATGTGCTTGCTGTGCGAGAGGTCGATCGGCCGAATCCCGGACCCGGGGAGGTGCGCGTGCGCATCCGCGCATCGAGCATCAACCCAGTCGACTGTAACATTCGTCGCGGCGAGCTGAAGCGGTTCATGAAGCTCACATTGCCCCACGCCCTGGGGATCGACCTCTGCGGCGAGGTCGACGCACTCGGCGACGGCGTGACGGGGTTTGCGGTCGGCGATCGCGTCTTCGGGTGGCTGCACCTCGAGTCGTGTGGGGCGTGGGCCGAGTATGCCATCGCCAAGGCCGAGTGGCTGGTCGCTGCGCCGAGCGTCCTCGACGACGTCGCGGCGGCGTGCCTTCCGGGGGTGTCCGTGACGGCTGTCCAGGGTCTGCGCGCGCGCGCCAAGATCGGCAAGGGGCAGCGCGTGTTGGTGGTCGGGGCCTCGGGTGGGGTAGGTCACGTCGCAGTGCAGATCGCTCGCGCGATGGGTGCCGAGGTCACAGCGGTCTGCGGCACGCGGAACCTCGAGATGGTCAAGAGGCTCGGCGCGGCTCACGTAGTCGACTACACGAAGGAGGATGTCTCGCGCGCGGGGCGATATCACGCCATCCTCGATTGCGTCGGGCAGAAGACGTACTGGCAGTGGCGGCCACTGCTCGAGCGCGGCGGCCATCACGTGATCGTTCCCGCGTCGCCGCGTCACATGCTGAACGCGATGCTGTCGAGGCTCGATCCCGGAGCACACTCGCACTTCTTTTTCTCGTCTCCCAATCGCGATGACCTCGCCTTCGTTCGCGACCTCGCGGAAGCCGGCAAGCTCATTCCGACCATCAGCGAGACACTCCCGCTCGACCGCATCGCGCGCGGCAACGAGCTGTCCGATACCGGCCGAACCGTCGGCAAGATCGCGATCACCATGAGCTGACCGGAGCGAGTTCCTGGGCGGCAAGTACGCGAGCCGTGTCATGGCGCGCCCGCGAAGAACAAGAGGAACAAACCGCGAAATGGGGCGAGAGGCGAGAGGGGTTGGCGCGGAGTGGACGTCGACCGGTGGACGACGACGGCTGGTTCACGCGCTTCATCGCGTGGATCAAGTCGCTGTTCGGCGGCTGACCGGCCCAATCGCGCGTTTGGCGTGACTTGTCTGCCGAATGACCAACCACGGCCTACTCAGCTCAAGCTGCTCACCGCCCCCTCCGCCTCGGCCTGAACTGAGCTCCAGGCCGCTCGTTCAGTGACCCACCGCGCGAAGGGTCGCCTCTGCCGTCGCCTTCGATGAGGCAGGGTTTTGACCCGTGACGAGGTTGCTGTCAGTGACGGTGAACGGCTGCCACAGCTCGGGCGCCTTTTCGTACCTCGCTCCCAGCGAGGTGAGCTTGCTCTCGAGCAAGAAGGGCATCGGGCTCTCGAGTTGCATCGCCTTTTCTTCGGCGTCGCTGAAGGCCGCCACGCGTCGACCGGCCACGGCGGGCTTCCCGTCGGCACCCTTCACGCCCACCAGTGCGGCGGGCCCATGGCACACGGCCGCGAGCACCTTGCCGGCGGTCCACCCTCGGCTGAGCTGCGCGCCGATCTCAGGGCTCGGGAGATCCCACATCGTGCCGTGGCCTCCGACGACGACGGCGTCATAGGCCGCCACGTCGACCGACGAGAGGGTGACGGTCTTCGCGAGCTTCGCCCTCGCCGCCGGGTCGCCGAGGAAGCGGCGCACTTCGGCTGACGGATCTGCTTCGCTGCGCGGGTCAGCGGCTGCGACGCCACCCTTCGTCGACGCGGTGTGCGAGGTGCCATCGCTTGAGTTCCTGCTCGGGCTGGTGGGGCGCGGAGTCGGCGTGGCGGTGTTGCCCGACTATCTGACGGCCTCATCGATCGCGCGGAAGGTGGTCGTCGCGATTCCGGTTGCCGCACGGAAGGCAGCGAAGAACGGCATGTTCTTGGCTTGGCGAAGCAGCACCGTGCTCAGCGCGCGCTTCGAGGCGGTGCGAGACGCGTTGCTCGTCACCGGCTGAAGTCACTTCTCCATCGTTAGTCGACGTTTCGAAACGTACGGAACGTGCGATCGAAAATCGACAGGGTCGCGCTGTAGTTGCAGTCTCTGCGCTTGTGGTGCTCGTCGTGCACGCGCGGCGTGACGTACCAGTTGAGCAGCGGGACCTTCGCCATCCAGGACGGGAAGACTTCGTAGCCGCAGTGCGCGATGAGAATGCTGCCCGAGAGGAACAGGCTGACCACCACCAGCGACACCAGATGAATCGGAATCAGACACATGGTGACGGGCACGAACGCGAGAATGGCGGCCGCCTCGACGGGGTGAAACGCGAGCGCGGTGAGCAGCGTCGGCGACAGCGACCGGTGATGGACGACGTGAATCTTCTGGTAGAGCCACCGCAGGTGAAGTGCGCGGTGCAGGCCGTAGAAGTAGAGGTCGAACAGCACCACGTAGATGAGGATCTCGATCGCGGCGGTCTTGAGGTCGGTGGTGAAGCCGGCGAAGGGCATCACGCCTTGGCGCACTGCCCAGGTCGACGCGGCCCCCATCGCGAAGCCGATCAAGGCGGTCAGCAACGAGTAGTAGAGCTCGTGCCGAAACGTGTTACGCGCCCGCAGGTCGGCGCCGTTGGGGCTCGCCGCACTTTCAGAGATCTGCTGCATCTACCCGCCGCATGGTTTTGACTGGCTCCTCACTGGTCCTTATACAAACCTTTCACAGTGACCGCACCCCCATGATTACCCGAGGAGCCCTCTGATGTCGCAGTTTGCTGCGGACCCGACCCGCGACCCGCTGGTTCGATTCCAGGTCGAGCTCGAGCCGTTGTTGGATCACTGGGCCTTCGTCCCCGACGAAGACGGCCTGGATCCGCTGTGGAAGCGGGCGCAGGAAGAGGTGCGCAGCTACACGTTGCGTCCGGCAAAGCGGGTGCGCCCAACGCTGGCAGCCGCCGGGTGGATGATGTCGCAACTGGGTCATGCCGCGGCGCCGATTCCGGTGGAAGTGGCGCAGTTCGGCGTGGGGCTCGAGCTGCTTCACACGTTCATGCTGATTCACGACGACGTCGCGGACAACGCGAGCGTGCGCCGCGGAAAAGAGTCGCTGCACCGGCTTTTGGGCAAGGGCCGGCTGGGTGAAGACCTCGCGGTGGTTGCGGGCGACCACATGTACGCGCGGGCGATGGAGGCGATGATTTCGGCGCCGTCTCCGCACGCGGTCGCGGCGAGCCGGTTCATGCTGCGGGTCTGCCGGCACACGGCGGCGGGCCAGCACCTCGACCTGTCGCTGTCGCGCGCGCCGCTGCAGAAGGTGACGCTGTTCCAGACGCTCAAAGTGGCTCACCTGAAGACGGCGCAGTACGGCTTCGTCGCCCCGCTGGTCTGCGGAGCGATGCTCGGCGGCGCGTCGCAACAGACGCTGGACGTCCTCTCGCGCATCGGCCGACTCGTCGGCCTCGCGTACCAGCTGCGCGATGACCTCATCGGCCTCTACGGTGAAGACAAGGTCACCGGGAAAGACGGCGGCGGCGACTTCTTCGAAGGGAAGCGCACGTTCCCCGTCGTGGCTGCGTGGACCCGCGCGGATGACCCGGGCCGCCGCACCCTCGAGAGCCTCTGGAACACGCGCACCGAACAGCAGCTCGCCACCGCCCGCCTCGAGGTCGCCCGCTGGGGTGGCGTCGCCGCGTCGCAGCGCATGGTCGATCGGCTCACGCGCACGGCTCGCCGCACGCTCGCGTCACTCGGCAAGGGGCCCGCCGTCGCGTTCCTCGATGCGATGGTGACGCAGCTCGCCAAGCGCGTCGCCTGACAGCCTCGAGGAGCAGGCCTGCGCCTGCGGGCGGTGATTAATAGGCCCGCGCCGGCCCGGGCGGACTGGCGTCGGGCGGGTCCGGATTTGCCCCGCGGATCAGCGTGCAGTGGGGATAGCGCTTCATCATCAGGATCCGCATCCGTTCGGGAATGAGGCTGGCGGCGGTCGAGATCCCGCGTTCCTCGATGACGTCGACATCCTCCGGGTGGCGTAAAGTGAGCACCAGCCGTCCGTTGCGCTCGGCATGGGCCAGCAGCGCGGCCTCCTCCGGGCCGACGCTCAACGCGACCATCACGTGGTCCGCGTCCGCCGGGACGATGTCCGCCACGGAAACGAACTGGACGAGGTGGCGGACGAAGGGCGTGCGGGTCGCCGGATCCGTCGAGACCCACAACACATCGACGAAGTCGCCCACCGCGAGGAACGGCGCCAGCGCCTCGCGCCGCAGAAAGGTGAACGGTGTGCTGCGCAGGTTCTGAGCGACGGCCCCGCGCGCCGGACCCAACCAACTGCTGCGCACGGGCTCGCCCTTGCGAATGGCGCGGTCGATCGTGCGCGTCGGCTCGAGCTGCGAGATGGCGTCCGCCGGAACATAGGAAGCCGGAAACGCGCATCGCCGGAAGCGCGCATCGTCCAGCGGCAGCCCCGCTGGTACGTCGACGCTCGGGCAGATCGCCTGGACGAAGTTCGGTGACGCGGGCCGGGTCCGAACCACCCAAGGGCGACGCCGGCCACCAACGGAAGCACGAACGCGAGCAGCAGGCGAAAGGGCACCTTGCAGCACCCTACCCGTTCTGGCGGGCGGACCATAGGCAACGCTTGCAGCACTCGATAGAACCTCGGGGATGAACCGCCTGCGTTTCTGTCTCAACGACCGCTGGGTCGAGGAGACGAACGTCGCCCCGACGACGACGCTGCTCCGCTACCTGCGTGACACCCGTGCGTTGACCGGGACGAAAGAAGGCTGCGCCGAAGGAGACTGTGGCGCGTGCACCGTCGCCGTCGCCGAGCGCGGTGAAGACGGCAAGCCGACCTGGCGCGCGATCAACGCCTGCCTCGTGCTGTTGCCGATGGTGCAGGGCAAGCACGTCGTCACCGTCGAAGCGCTGAAGGACCCCGCCACCGGCCAGTACCACCCGGCGCAGGAGGCGATGGCCCGGGCGCTCGGCAGCCAGTGCGGCTACTGCACCCCGGGCATCGTGATGTCGATGTTCGAGGCGACCTACCGCACCGACCTCGACGCCAGCTGGAAGCTCGACGACCAGCTGTGCGGCAACCTCTGTCGCTGCACCGGCTACCGCCCCATTCGCGACGCGACCAGACAGGTCGCCGGCACCTGCCCGAAAGACCGCTTCGCCACCGAGCTCAAAGGCGCCACGCCGCAGTCGATGCAGCTCGACTACGAGGCCGCGGGCCAGCGGTACCACACCCCCGATTCCTTCTCGCAGCTGTGGGACGTGCTCGACACCCACCCCGACGCGCGCTTCATCCAGGGCGGCACCGACCTCTCGCTCGAGATTACGAAGAAGTTCGCCAGGCCGCCGAAGCTCGTCTCGCTCGAAGCCATCCCCGAGCTCAAGGCGATGCACGACACCGTCGACGGCATCTCACTCGGCGCCGGCGCCACCCTGGCCGAGCTCGAGCGCTTCACCGACAAGCGCCTCATTCCCCTCGCGCGCATGGCCCGCTACTTCGGGGCCCGACAGATTAAACACCGCGGCACCCTGGGCGGAAACCTCTGCACCGCCTCGCCCATCGGTGACATGGCGCCCGTGCTGCTCAGCCTCGGAGCCGTCGCCGTGATGCGCTCGCGCGCCGGCGAACGCCGCGTCCCGATGGAGTCGTTCTTTCCCGCGTACCGGAAGACCGCGCTCGGCCCGAAAGAAATTCTCACCGCGCTCGAGATTCCACGCCTTCCCGCCAGCGCGCTCGCGTCCACCTACAAAGTCTCGAAGCGCCGCGAGCTCGACATCAGCACCGTGTCGGCCGGCTTCTACGTCGAGCTCGACTCGAACCGCGTCGTCCAGCGCGCGCGCCTCGCCTTCGGAGGCATGGCCGCCACGCCCAAACGCGCGACCCAGACCGAAGCCGCGCTGGTCGGCCAGCAGTGGGAGCCCGCGGCAATCGAAGCCGCTGCCTCGATGCTCGGGCAAGACTTTCAGCCCGTCAGCGATCACCGCGGCTCTTCGGCGTACCGCGGGCTCGTCGCGCAGAACCTGCTTCGCGGCTTCTACGAAGAGACGAAGCTCGCCGCGGTGCCGAAGCTTCGCGAAGGCCACACCGGCACGGTGGGGACGTACGCATGAACGCGATCCACGACCTTCCGCAGCCCACGGGCTCTCCGCTTCATCAGCCTGCGCCGCACGAGTCCGGCCTACGTCACGCCAGCGGGGAAGCGCGCTACGTCGATGACCTGCCGCCTCCGCACGGGATGCTGGTTGGGCAGGTGCTCTGTTCGCCGCACGCGCACGCGAAGCTCAAGAAGCTCGACGTCACCCGCGCCCGCGCCGTCGCCGGCGTTCACGGCATCTTCACCGCCGCCGACATTCCCGGAGACAACAACGTCGGGCCCGTCATCCACGACGAGCCGCTGTTCGTGAAAGACGAAGCGCTCTTCATGGGCCAGTCGGTCGCGCTCGTCGTCGGCGAGACGTACGACGCCTGCCGCGCGGGAATCGCCGCCATCCTCACCGAGTGGGAAGTGCTGCCCGCCGTCACCACCCTCGACGCAGGGCTCGCGGCCGGACTCTTCCTCTCTGACCCGCACGTCATGCAGCGGGGCGATGTGGCCGCGGCGCTGAAGTCGGCCGACCTGGTGCTCACCGGCGAAGTGCGCACCGGCGGGCAGGACCACTTCTATCTCGAGACGCAGGTCACCCTCGCGATGCCGGAAGAAGGCGGCACGCTGCGCCTGTTGTGCAGCACGCAGCACCCCACCGAAGTGCAGACGATCGTCTCGCACGTGCTCGGCCTCGGCCGGCACCAGATTGTGGTCGAGGTCCCGCGCATGGGCGGGGGATTTGGCGGGAAGGAGACGCAGGCAGCTCCCTTCGCGGCGATGGCGGCGCTGGCGGCGCTGCGCACGCAACGGCCGGTGAAGGTCTGGCTGAACCGTGACCAGGACATGGCGCAGACGGGGAAGCGGCACCCGTTTCTCACCCGTTACAAGGCGGGGTTCACGAAGGCGGGCGAGCTCGTCGGGCTCGACTTCGAGCTCTACGCCGACGGCGGGTTCTCCACCGACCTCTCACGCGCGATTCTCGACCGGGCGATGTTCCACTCGGACAACGCGTACTGGGTGCCGAACCTTCGCTTCATCGGCCGCGTGGTGCAGACGCACCTGCCCAGCAACACCGCCTTCCGCGGCTTCGGTGGCCCGCAGGGCATGGCGGTCGTCGAAGACGTCTTCAGCCGCGCCGCCGAAGTTTTGAAGCTCGACGCCGCCGACGTGCGGCAGAAGAACTTCTACGCAGACGCGCCGAAGAACGTCACCCCGTACTTCATGGAAGTGAAGGACAACCGCATCGCGCGCATCTGGTCCGAGCTGCTCGCCTCCAGCGACTACAGCAAGCGCAAGGCGGCGATCGAAACGTTCAACCAGTCGCACGCGTGGAACAAGCGCGGGCTCGCCATCACCCCGGTGAAGTTCGGGATCAGCTTCACCACGTCCTTCCTCAACCAGGCCGGTGCGCTGCTGCAGATTTACGGCGACGGCACCGTGCAGCTGAACCACGGCGGCACCGAGATGGGGCAGGGCCTTCACACCAAGATGCTCGCGATCGTCTCGCACGAGCTCGGAGTTCCCCTTCACAACATCCGCGCGATGACGACCGCGACCGACAAGGTGCCCAACACCTCGGCCACCGCGGCGTCGTCGGGCAGCGACTTGAACGGGCAGGCGGTGCGCGCGGCGTGCGTGACGCTGCGTGAAAGGCTCGCCGAAGTCGCCGCTGGCCTCCTCGACGCGCCGGCCGATTCGCTGGTCTTCGCCGACAACCTGGTGAAGGGCGGCGGCCGGTCGGTGCCCTTCTCAAAAGTCACCCACACCGCGCACTTGAGTCAGGTCTCAATGTCCGCCACCGGGTTCTACAAGACGCCCGACATCACGTACGACAAGGCGGCCGGCCGCGGGAAGCCCTTCCACTACTTCGCCTACGGAGCCGCAGTCAGCGAGGTCGAGCTCTCGGGCCTCACCGGCGAGCACCGGCTGCGGCGGGTCGACATCCTTCAAGACGTCGGCGCCTCGCTGATTCCCAGCATCGACCTCGGCCAGGTCGAAGGCGCCTTCGTGCAGGGGTGGGGCTGGCTCACGTGTGAAGAGGTGCTCTTCGATGACCAGGGCTTCCTCAAGACGCACTCGCCCGACACGTACAAGATTCCGGCGTTCGGCGACCAGCCGCTGGAGTTCAACGTGAAGCTGCTCGAGAACGCGCCCCAGCACGACGTCATCCACGGCAGCAAGGCCGTCGGTGAGCCGCCGCTGATGCTCGCCCTCTCGGCCGTCGCGGCGCTGCGCCACGCGGTCTCGGCCTTCGCGGACCCCGGTACGCCTGTCGAGCTCGCGATGCCTTGCACGCCCGAAAGCTTGTTGATGGCGGTGCAGGCCGCGCGAAAACGGTGAGGTTCCTTCCTCTTCTAGTGCTCGCCGCCTGCGCGGCTTCGGCGCTGACTTTTCTGCCGCCCGACGGCGACACTGTGACTGTCTTCGTCCACGGCTACCGCGGCAGCTTTCTCGTCACCGACAACGCGCAGCGCGACCGCGTCTACCTCAACCCTGTCGACGTGCTCTTCAGCGGCTCGGCGAACCTCGCGCTTGCCTATGAAGGCCAGACCTTCAAGCCGACCTACAGCGCGCTGACCGCCGATGGTCCGCTGACGAAGCTGACGCTCATCCCCGGCATCGTCACGATGGACGTGTACCAGTCGTGGATGCAGTTCGGCCGCGACGCGCTGCCCGGCTTCATTCCCTTCGCGTACGACTGGCGGCAAGACGTGCGCGCGTCGGGGCAGGCGCTTTGCGAGCGGCTCGAGCAGCTTCCGGCGAAGAAGCTTCAGATTGTCGCGCACAGCATGGGAGGCCTCGTCACCTGGTCGTGCCTCGCCAGCAACGAGGCGATCGCCCAGCGGGTCACCAAAATCGTCTTCGCTGGCACGCCTTTTCGCGGCGGCCCCGGCATCTTCGACGACCTCTTTCTCGGCTCGTCCACCGGCCGCGACCGCTCGATGCTCTCGCCGCAGGCGCTGTTCACCTTTGCGTCTTCCCATCAGCTGCTCTCGGCGAAGTCTGACTTCTTCGTCGACGCCTCAGGGGCGCCCGTGCCCTTCGACGCTTTCTCTGCCGACACCTGGGTGATGCGGAAGTGGGGCCTGTTCGCCGGTGAGTGGACGGACGCCGACAAGGCACAGCTGCAGCGCATGCTCGCGGCGCACGACGACCTCCACGCGCTGCTCGCGCTGCCGATGCGCGGGGCTCCGCAGGTGATGGCGATCATCGGGTACGGGCAACCGACCGTCAGTGGCGTGCGCGTCATCGGAGACACCTTCGACTTCGAGCACCCGCCGACTGCCGATGGCGACGGCAGCGTGCTGCTCACCAGCGCCGTGCCCCCGATGGACTTTCAGCGCGTCGACACCACCACCGAGCACGTCGCGCTTCTCAACGACGAAGCCGTGCAGCGCGCGATCTTGAACTTTCTTGCGACTAAAGTGGAATGACGGCGGGCGGCCGCGAGGGCCGCGGGTTGTTCGCGCCCATGTCGCGCGCCTCACTCGACGCCACGTTGGTCGCTTCGTGCTGGATCAGAATCGCCTTCACGCGGTCGATGTCGCGCGCCTGGTCCGTCTGCACCGAGAAAAGAATTCCGCCCTCGGCGAGGCGCTGCTCGTAGTCGTGCGCCTGCGCCTCTGAGATTCGCAGCGAAGTCAGGCCGTGCGCGACGCCCGCGGTCGACCAGCCGGCGAGGGTCGCGACCAGGGGGCCTGCTCCAACCGTGGTGCGCAGACCGGGAATCTCGACCGGCACGAGGCCCGACAGCAGCCCCAGCGAAGACAGCGGCGTGGCGTCCGGCAGCTCGGGAACCAGCACCGACATGTCGTTGGTGCTGAACCCGGCGCGGCTCGCGTCGCGAATGACCGACGCTGCCTGACTGCGATCCCTCAGCACTCCGAAGATGGCGTAGGTCGTCATGAACCACTCACCAGCATTTCCAGTGCCAGAGAGCCTCACCTCTGAAGCCCTGAAAAAGTGGCGTGGCGTTGCTTCCCATTCGTCACAACTGTCCCACCACAAATGAAATCGAGTGCAGATGTGGAACGCACACGCGCTCACCCGCAGCAGTGGCTTCGCTACAGCTCGAAGTCGGGGCGCGCGCTGATCGCCGACCGCCAGCGATCCACCGCCATCACGCGGTCGGTGTCGGGCCCGTCGGCGAAGTAGCCGAGGTTTTCTCCGAACGCACGCGACAGCTCTTCCACCGCGGCAAGGCGCAGCTCGAACTCTTCGCTCTCGAGCGCGTCGCACAGCCACTCGGCGCGGCGGCGGCTGCGGGCCATCGCGTACCAGGCGGCCCACTGGCGCGGGTTCGGCCCCAGGTTCGCGCGGCTGATTTCACGAAGCGCCTCGGCCGCCGACTGCGCGCACAGCTGGTCTTCCGAGGCGGTGAGGCCGATGAGCCCTTCGATCGCCTCGCGGTCGTGAAGCATGCCCAGCGCGCGGGCGGCGAGGCTCTTGCGAAGCGGGTCTCGGGAGGCGAGCTCCTGGCGAAGCGCTTTCACCGCGCTGTCGTAGCCGTCGACGTTCTTCATCGCCGTCGCTGCCGCGCGCGCCGCGGAAGAGATGTCGGGCTCCATGTCGAAGAGTCCGCGCAGCACGCCGTCGAGCAGCTCGGGGTACCGCAGCGAGCCGGCCGTCAGCAGCGCGAGGTACCGCGTGTCGGAGTCGTCGGCATCGAGCAGCGGCGCGAGCGCCACCGCGGCAGGCCGGCCGAGCCTTGCGAGCGCTCCGGGAATGGGGCCGAGCTCGTCGACCTCGGGCAGCTCGGTGACGGGCAGGCGGCTCCACGCCGTCGGGCCGGGAAACGCGCGAACGAGCGCGCGGGCCGAAGAGTCGGGCGTGCGCGACAGTTCGGTCATCGAGTTGGCGCGCTCGCGCGGGTCGGGGCCAGTGAGAAGCGTGAGCAGCCCCGTGAACCAATCGGCGTCTGCCTTCGCGAGGTCCGCCTCCACCTGTTGCTCGGGCCCGGCCATCAAGTCTTCCTGCGGGGGCAGGGCGAGCAGCTCTTCTTCACCCTCGGCCGTGAAGGCGCCCGACGTGCCGAGGCGTTGTTTGCGGAAGACAATCAACTCCCCGAACGCGGAAGGCAGCTCCTGACAGAAGAGGATGAAGTCGTTGAGCTTGCGCTGGCTGACGGGCTTGCCGCCGCTGTCGCCGTAGACCATCGCGACGAGCCGGCCTTTCACTTCGACCGGCCACAGGAAGACCGCGCGCGGCGAGCGGCCGAGAATCGCCAGGTAGTGCTGGGTGAGCGCGTCGGGCGGAAGCGGGCCGACGTAGCTGCCGCGGGTCAGCGCGACGGTGCGGAAGACGCTGGCCGCATCGAGCGGAATCGAGACATGGCGGATGACGGGCGGCTCGCCTTCGCTGCTTCGCGCGTCCCAGCCCAAGGCCGCGCCCCGGACGACTGCGAAAGCGGCGACGTACTCGAAGGCGCGGCGGCCGTAGTCGAGCGCGGCTGACACGAGCTTGTCGCGATCCTGCACGGCCAGCTTCAGCGCGGCGCGGGCCTGGGCCAGCGACCATTCGGCCGGGTTGCCCGACGGCACGACGACGCCCGCCGAGGCAGACATCAGCCGCGGCGTGAAGGTGGGCATCGACGGCTGCGCCACCGGGAAGTTGTCCATCGCTGCCGCGGCGAGCTCGGGCGGCGCCGTCGGAGCTGCCTCGGCGATGACGGGAGCGGCGCCGTACGACGGCCGCAGCTCGGGCGGCGCCTCGTACTCGGGCGGCTCGTGGGTGATCGCGAACGACGGCCCCGATTCCACCGGCGGCGGTGGGACGTAGGCCGCGACGCCGGGCGACGAGTTGATGTCACTGAAGTCGGCTTCGTCGCGAACGATTGGCGCCGGCGGCGGTGGCAAAGGAATGGGAGCGCGCACCGGCGCAGCAGGCGGACGCGGGGCCGACGGCGCGGTCTTGAGGCGCTCGATGCTCGGCCGGGCGGAAGGGGCCGGCATCACCCACGCGCGATCCACGGCGCGCACTTCGCGGTTGGTCGGCGTCGGCGCGTCGCCCGGCGCGCGGGTCTTCGGAGGCATCACTCCGCCGGGAAAAGATTTCTCGGGCGCGCGCAGCGGCTCTTCCGACTTCTGCGCGGTGATGCGCGGCATCGTGGTCGGCTTCGCCTGTACCGCAGCGACCGGCGGCGGAGGTGGCAGCACGATCGCCGGCATCTCGGGCTCCGTCGGCGTGCGGTCTCCCGGCGTGCGCTTCTTCGGCGCTTCGGGCTTCGAGACCTGCCGCGCGAAGTTGGCGTACCCCGTCGTGTCGAGCACCGCGGTCTCGAGGTACTCGTCGGTCGACTGCTTCGGCATCGCGTACTGCGCGTACGCCTTCGGCTCGATCACCATCGTCGACTCGAACTCCGCGGGCGGAGGCGGCGGCTGGCTGGGCCTCTTCTTCGGCTTCACCAGCAGCACGGGCTCGTCGGCGACACCGCGGGCGATTCTTTCCAGCGTCTCGACCGAGATGCTCTCGGTAAGCATCTCTTGCTCGGTGGCGTCCTCTTCCAGGAGCTGCTTCGGCGGCGGTGCCTTGGGCGCCTGCTTCGAAGGAGGCCTGGCGCTCGGCGCCGACGGGCGCGAGGCGGGCCGCGCGGGCTCTTGAACGCCTCGCGCCGGCGTCAGGCCGCGGCGGCCCGGGTCGAGGTCTTTGAGCAGCGTGCGGAACCGGTCGAGCATCGGCTCGCGGTACAGCGCCGTCTGCCAGTCCTTGATGCGGCACTCGAGCGCGACCCAGAGCTCGAGCTCTTTGCCGAGCAGGAAGGCGACCTCGCGCAGTTCCTTGTGCGGCACCGGGTAGCCGACTGCGAGGTGGAGGATGTTGCCGTCGACGGACAGCGGCACCACGGTGAGCCGCCGCGAAATCTTCAGCGGCAGCATCGGCCCGGCTTCGGCGTTCGGCTCGAAGTCGGCCAGGTTGACGAGCCGCATCCCCGAGACGTCTGACAACGCCTGCAGCATCCCCGCTTCGGAAACAGCGCCGGCCTCGAGGAGGATCGTGTCGAGCGACGCCGAGCCCGCCGACAGCCGCCGCATTGCATCGTCCACGACCTTGGCGGGCAACAGGCCGCGCGAAATCAGATGCTGGGCGAGCCGCTGAGACATGGGCGGCGCATCATACCGGTCGGACCACGAATGTCCGGGTCAGCTTGTCGTGCAGGGTCTGGCCTTTGCGATCGAACAAACCCAGCCAGAAGCCAGCAAGAAAGAACACGAAAGAGACGATCGCGAGGAACGCCCGGAACAGGGAGCGGATGGCCCCAGGCGACTTGCCACTGGAGTCGACGAGGCGGATCCCGAAAAGCAGGCGCCCGAAGGTCCGGCCGCGCAGCAGGAAGGCGCCCATTGTCGTGTAGAGCACCGCAAGGAGAACCGTCAGCCCGAGCGCGGGGATGGCGATGGGGTGCAGGCGGAAGAAGAAGGCGTCGATGCCGTGGAGGTTGTTTGGCAGGGGCTTGCCACCCGAGGCGAGCCCGACGGCAAGGAAGAGCAGGCCGCCGATGACTGCGCCGAGGAGGGCGAGGTCGAAGACGGACGCGAAGGTGCGGCGCCAGAGCGAAGCGGGCGTGGCGAGCACCTGGTCGGATGCGACGGGCTCGTCTGCGGCGGTGGCCAGCTCGAGGCGCAGCGGCTGTTGCGCGGAGTACGGGCCGGCGACACCGGGCTGGGTGGTCTGCTCGCGCGCGCCGATCTGCGGCAGGTCCATGAAAGACGGAGGCACCACTGGCGCCGGGCGATTCGGGGCCGTCACCGCCGGGCGCGGATCGACCGGCGTGACGCCAGCCTGGCTCGGGATGAGAGGACGAGGCGCGGCGGGCGTGAAGTCGAACTCGCTCGCGACGAGGGGCGCGATGCCCGTGTGGCCCGGGGCCGACGGGGCGGCAGACGCCCACGGCTCCGATTTCACGGCGCCACGCGCAGCGGCCGGCGTCAGATCAATCTGGCTCGGCGAGGGCAGCCACGGATCCACCTCGGGCGCAGCGGCGCGCGCGACCGGCCGACTGACATCGGTGGGCATCCCAATCCGGCTCGACACCGGAACGGCCGGACGGCCGACGGCGATCGACGGCGTCGCATTGGGCAGGCGATCTGGCCGAGTCTCGGTCTTCTCGGCGGCCTGCCCCGCAGTGAAGAGCCCGGGCTGCGTCTTCATCGCTGCGGCGGGCATCGGCACGCCGGGCGGCCTCTGCAGCTGAGTCGGACCCGACGAGAGATCTCCGATCGGAGCGACCCGCTCGGTCGGAGGCGCAGGCCGAGCGATCTCCGTCTTTTCGTTCTGCGGCGCCTTCATCCCGACGGGCGGCGCGGTGACGACGGGCCGCTTCGGCACGTCGGTGTGCTCGATCAACGTCCACGGCGAAGGCGCCGACACGGGCGGTGGAGGCCTGGGGGCAGTGGGAGGCGGCGCTCCGCTGGGAGGCACGGCCCAGACGGGAGGCGGCACCTTCATTCCAGGAGACGGCACCGACTTGCTGATGGGCGCGCTGCGCGGAGGAAGCGGTGCCGGCGGAGGAATCGCGACCCGGTTCGCAGAGATCGCCGCGAGCACATCAGGCGACTGCATTGGATCCGTCTTCGGCGCCGCCTGCGGTGGACGCTGCACCACCGTCGGTGCGCTCGGCTTCGACTGCGCGACTGCGGGAGGCACCCCGCCACGCGGCAGCGGATCCGTAATCACATCGGGCGAACGCGTCGACACGGGCGTCGGCACCGGCGGACCCAGCGGGCGGCTGGCCAGCGGCTGCCGCAAGCGCTGCAGCGGAGACAAGTCGGGTTGGCCAGCCGGCCGCGGCGCAGCGACCCCCGGGCCCTGCGTCGGCACCGGGGGTCTCGATGCCGCCGCGCGCGCCGCCGCCAGCTGCTTCTCGACCGCTGCCTTCTCTTCCGCCTGAAGCTTCGCCAGCAATGGGTTCGCCGCCGACGGCTGCGTCTTCGCGAAATCGAAAGCCGCCGTCGCTGGAACCGCGAGCGCCTTCGACATCGCCGTGGCCGCGTACTCGATCGGCACCGGGTGCTCGCCGCTCGCTTCCTTCACCTTCGCGGGCGACGGGTAGTACGGCGCCGTCTGCTTCAGGTTGTGCTGGAGCAGCTTCGGCGTCTCGGAGGGAACCGAGTCGTCCAGCGGGAAGCCCGAGCCGTCTGTCTTTTTGCCTTCACTCACGTTGGACCCGGCCCAAATTAGCCCAGCTCTCCTTGCAGGTGAAACAACACCGCCAGTGCCGCCAACGCCGCCGTTTCCGTTCGCAGCACCCGGCGGCCCATCGTGACGGGCACCGCCCCGGCCTGTTGCAGTGCCACCACCTCTGATCTCGCGAGCCCCCCTTCTGGGCCAATCACCAGCGCCAGTGGCTGCGTCGTCTCGGCCACCGCTGCCGACAGCGAAGTCGCCTCCTCCTCTTCATCCAGCACGAGGACGAGGGCACCTCTCAATTCGTGCACGGCTTCGAGCAGCGGCACGGGAGCGAACACTTCCGGCACGTCCGCCCGCCCCGACTGCCGCGCTGCTTCTTCCACGATGCGCTGCCACCGCTGCACCTTCGTGTCTTCGCGCCCACTGGGCTTGATCACCGTGCGTTCGGTGAACACCGGCCTGAATGCGGCCGCTCCGAGCTCGGTTCCCTTCTGCAGCACCCACTCGAGCTTCTCGGCCTTCGGCAGCCCCTGCACGATCGTAATTGCGCGAGGCGCAGGCTGCGGCGTGCCTTCTTCCAGCGTCAGCGACGCCGAATCCGCGCCCACGTCGGTGACCTGCGCGGAGAAGACGGTGCCTCTTCCGTCGAAGACCTCGAGTGGCTCTCCCGCGCGCACGCGCAGCACCCGAACGAGGTGGTGGAAGCGCGGGCCGTCGAGGCGCATCGCGCCGGGCGCCGCGCCGGGAAGGTGAAGCCTCTTCACGGACGCTCGAAGTCGAGCCGGATCCACTCGCCTTGAACCGTGCGGCCCAGGGGCTTCATCCCCTCTTTCACGAACGCGGCAGTGACCTCGTCCGCTTGCGGCACCAGCACTCCGGCGAGCACGAGCCGGTTCTTCGCCTTGGCGACCAACATCGGTGCCAGCGCCACCAGGGTGTTGGCGAGGATGTTCGCGAGGACAAGGTCGAACTGGCCTTTGATCGACTCCAGCGATTTGCCCGAGAGCTCGATGCCGGTGATGCCGTTTTCGTCGGCGCATTCCTTCGCGAGCTCGACCGCGATGGGGTCGTTGTCGGTGCCGATGACCTTGCCGGCACCGAGCTTCTTTGCCGCGAAGGCGAGCACGCCCGTGCCGGTGCCCACGTCGAGCACCGAGGCCTTCGGATGCGCTTCCATGAAGGCGTCGACGGCCGCGAGGCACAGCGAGGTGGTCGGGTGGTCGCCCGTGCCGAACGCCATCTTCGGCTCGATGAAGAGGCACACCTTGTTCTTCGGCGCCTTCTCCCACGGCGGGCCCACCCAGAGGCGGCCGACGGTGACGGGGCGGATGAGGCGCTTCCACTCTTCGCTCCAGTCTTTTTCGACGATGTCTTCGAGCTCCGCAGCGCGTGGCTTGAGCTGCGCCTTTGCCATCTTCAGCGCGGCCGTCGCCGCGGCCCGCTTCTCGAAGAAACCGATCACGATTGCTTCACCCGCGTTGGGCTTCCGCACGTTTGGCATTCCGCCCTCGCCGTCCCGCAGCTCGAGGCCAGCGGCCCCACACTCGGTGAGCAATTCCTGCGCCGCTTCTGCCGAAGCCTTCTTCACGTCGAGACTCAAAGACACCCAGGGCATCCGCGCGTCTTAGCGCGTCAGGGGGTAGAAGAAGCCCCGTTCGAGGGACGAGCATCGGCAGAGGCATGGTGCCGGGCCGGGCTATGGTCCCGCCCGTGCGAGCTGCGGCGACGATGACGATGCTGTTGGTGCTGGTGGGCTGTGACGGGCCGCCTGCGCCGGATCCGGCGGTGTGCCGCGACTTCATTCACCGCATCTGCATCAACCCCGTTTGCACGCAGACGTCGATTCTCAACGCCGATGCGGGCGTCGCGTGCGACCAGATTCTCCAGGCGCGCACCGGCTGTGACAGCGAAGTGTTCAAGTTCACCTCGCCGACGCGCGACCGTTTCCTGCTGTGCCGCGCGCCGCTGCTGAACGCGGGCGACTCCGTCGAAGTGCACCCGGCGTGCGGTGACGTGGCGCAGTCTTTCGAGCGCTGCCCCGACGTGGTGCGGATGCTCCAGGGGATTCCTCCATGAGGCGGGCGGTCACGGTTCTCTGCATCGCGCTCACCTCGTGCACCGCCCTCGACTCGACCTCCCGCGTCGAGCGCGGCCCGCTGCTGCGTTCTTTCGACCGGAACCAGGTCACCGAAGGCTCCGTGCGCGGCGACGTGACGGCGAAGTGGCCGAAGCTGCAGGTCGCGCTGCGGGGCCATGACCTCTGCCGCACCCAGGTCGTCGAGGAGTACGCCGAGGAGCACACCACCGATCACACCTCGACCGCCGCCGGCCCCGCGCTGTCGTTGGGAATCGTCGGCACCCTCGCAGGGGCAATCATGCTCGCCGTCTCGCCGGCGCTCTCGAACGAGCCCAACCGCGAGAGCATCGACCCCCTCGGCCGCTACGGCCCATCGCTTCGCACGCAGGTCCGCACCTACAGCGTGGTCGCGCTCGTCGTCGGCATCCCTGCACTTATCGTGGGCACCGTCGGCTATCTGCGCCAGGGCTCCGAGACCGAGGTTCGCAAGGTCGAGCAGGTCGCGACGCAGAAGGAAGTCGTCTGCAACGAGCGCGACGTCGACGGCCCCGTGGTGTTGATGTCGGAACAGCGCCTCGCCGCCGAAGGAAAGATGATCGCCGGCTCGGTGGTGGAGTTCGACGAGTCGGCGCTGCAGACCGCCGGAGTGGATCGCGTCGTCTTCTTCGGCCGCGACGTCGAGCTCGACGAGACGTCGCACCGCGTCCTCGGCGCCTTCACTGCGTGCCGGCAGCTCGCGAAAGAACAGGTCGCTTCCACCGCGGCGATCAGCACCGGCGCGCTGATGAACCGGCTCGAACGGGTTCGCGCCTGCCGCGAGATTCGGCCCGACGCGATGGCCGACGAGGGCGCCGCGCTCGAAGGTGAGGTTCGCAAGCGGCGTGAGGGCGGCGACCCCGGCGCGCAGCCCGTCGGCCCGAACGTGAGCAGCTTTGAAGAAGCGGTCAGCAGCTACGTGCCCCGCCTCAAGCTGGCCGTCGGCTCGCCCGACCTCGCGAAGCTCGATCAGATCGAAGCGCTCGCCGGCCAGGCCGCCGTCATCGAAGGCATCGTCATCGAAGGGGTCACTGCGAACATCGGCGTCGTCCAGGTCGGCAACCGCAGCCTCTTCCTCTTCCTTCCGACGAAGAAGGCGTGGGGCGGCGATTTCGCGGCCGGCACCCGCGTCGAGGTCGTCGCCGTCGTCGTCGGAACGCAGACGCTCGGCGAACGCACGCTGCCGCTGCTGCGCGCCGTGTGGATGCGCCCGGCCTTCGGCGGATAACGCAACCATGCGGTCAGGGTTTGATAAAGGGGGGCCATGCCGAGCTCTCGAAGGCAGTTTCTGCGGGTCGTCGCGATGGGTGGGGCCTCGGCGCTGGCAGGCTGCGGGCGGTCGCCTCAGCCCAGCGGAACAGGCGGTGGTTTCGACGCGGGCTTCAAGGAGCCCGATGCGGGTCAGCCGGACGCGGGGTTGCCGGACGCGGGGTTGCCGGTCGAGAACCCCGAGACGATTTCTGAGTCGCCCGCGCTCTTCGGCTTCGGCATCGCGGCCGGCGACGCGCTGGAAGACCGCATCGTGCTGCAGACGCGCTACCTCGGGCTCGACCCGCTGCGGCTGCGCGTTTGGCGCATGGAAGCAGCGGAATACGCCGAGCTGGTGGCAGACGAAGCAGTCACCGCGGGTGACGGCGGGTTCGTGCACCTCGACGTGCAGGGCCTTCGCCCCGGCACGAAGTACCGGTACGCGTTTCTGCACGGCAACAACGGGCGCAGCCCAATCGGGAGGTTCCGCGCCGCGCTGGGCCCGCTGCAAACCGAGCCGCTGATTTTCGGAGCGTGCTGCTGCACCCACAACAACATCGCTCCGAAGCCGTTGGCACGCGCGGCCGAGCGCGATGACCTCGATGCGTTTCTGTTGCTGGGCGACACCTCGTACAACGACGGCGCCGACTCGCTTTCCGAGTACCGCGCCAGGTGGGCTTCGAGCCTGTCTCGCCCCGAGTACCGCGCGCTGAGGTCCTCCGTTGCCGTCGTCGCGACGTGGGACGACCACGAAGTCACCAATGACTTCAACCCCGAGCTGATCAGCGCGTCGAAGCTCGCCACCGCCCGGAAGACCTTCTTCGAATCACTGCCCGTGCGCCGCAACGCGATCGAGCCCGACCGCCTGTGGAGGTCGGTGCGCTGGGGCGGCACCGCCGAGCTCTTCGTTCTCGATGGCCGCAGCGAGCGCAAGCCGTCGTCGCTGCTCACCACGAATCACATCTACCTCTCGCGCGTGCAGATGGATTGGTTCAAGGCGGCGCTGAAGGCGAGCCCGTGCGTGTTCAAGGTGATTATGAACTCGGTGCCGATCACCGACTTCGGCTTCTCGGCTTTCAACTTCGACAGCTGGCGCGTGTACCAGCTGCAGCGGAAAGAGATTCTCGAGTTCATCGAAGACGAAGGAATCGAAGGCGTGCTGTGGGTCTCGGGCGATCACCACTTCGCGAGCTTCGGCACCGTCTCGGCGACGGGCCACGGCTCGAGCGCGATCGAAGTGCTCGCGGGGCCGGGCGGCCAGAGCGGCAGCGTGCTGCACAACCTGCTCACCAAGCCGCGCTTCGAGTACGCGTCGGACACGAACAACTACCTGGCGATTCACCTGCTGCCAGCCACGAAGCAGTACCGCATCGTCTTTCACGACGGGCGGGGCGTGAACCTCTTCGAGAAGACCTTCACCACTTAAGGCAGCAGGGCAGTGATTGCTTCCGCCCGCAGGTAGTCGGTGTTCAGGCCTGCTGACTTCAGCACCGTCGCGAGCACGTGCCGCGGCGTCAGCACCGCAAAGGCCGCGCTCGCCTTCTGCGCCTCGGTGGGCGAGTCGAGGCCCTGGCCCGTCGCGAGCTCGGTCAACGACGGCATCATGCCCACGTCCGCGCTCTTGCCGACGGTGAGGCCGCGCTTGATGCCAGCTCCTGCGATGAGCGCCGAGTTGCCGAGGAAGTGGTCGCGCCCGCGGATGTTGTTGAACAGCGGCGTACGGCCAAACTCGCTGAACACCATCACCGTCGTCTCGTCGAGCATCGTCTTGCCCGGGGCCGAGCCCGCCGAGCCCGGCGTCGACTTCAGGTCGGCGAGCAGCGAGGCCAGCGCCTTCCACCCGCGCTCCTGCCGCGGCGCCTGGTCCTGGGCCCAGTTGGCGTGGGTGTCGTGATCCGTGCCGACGCGCACCGAGACACACTGGCTCACCGACTTCTTGATCGCCTGCGCCGCGATGAAAGCCAGCACCTCAGGGGCGCCCAGGTCTCCCTGCGCCGCGCTCAGGTCGTAGAGGTTGAAGAGCGCCTGCATCTCGGCGTCCGTTCGGCCCAGATCGAACACCTTGTAGAGCTGCGACTTCACGTAGTCGCGCGAACGCGTGACGCTGTCGCCGAGCTTCCGCGTCAGGCCATCGCGATCGCTGCGCACGCCCTCGCAGCCCGGGCCGCTGTCCTGGTACGCCTCGAGCGCCGCCTTCAACATCGGGTCTGCCGAGACGATTGGGCTCAGCGCAGTGAGGATGTCCTGCAGCGAGTTGACGTTCAGCGCCGACGCGAAGCTCGGCACGCCCGTGGCGAAGGACTCCACGCCAGCCGACAGGTGCGGAATCTGCGAGCCCTCGCCGACTTGCGCGAGAATCTCTGCGCCCGTCGACGAGCCCACCGCGTCGAGCCCACGCGGAAACCTGCCGGTGATGAAGTAGCGGCGGCCGACCTCGTGCGCCGCGGTGTCCATGATGATGCCGTTGATGACCGAGCACTCGCTGGCCACCTGCAGGAAGGACGGCGACACTGCAGGCCCGAAGGAAAGGTTGCCGACCTTGCGGATGCCGCGCGCCGCGTACGCGCCCAGCTGGTCATAGCCGGGCGTGATCAGGTGCGCTTGGGTGTTCGTCTTCGACGGATCCCGCGGGTCGAGCCCGAGCAGAAGGTCCCAGCCGCCTTCGAAGTACGCGAAGACGAACTTTCGTTTGGGGCCTGCTGCTTGCGCGAACGAGAGGTGGGGAAGCAGACAGTCGGCGAAGAAGAGGCCAGACAACCCCTGCAACAATTGTCGTCGGTTCATCGGGTCGTCCTCAGTAGAGAAGGAATTCGGGCGAGTTGAACAACGCCATGCACGCCGCCTGGTAGCCGCCGTACTTCTTCGTGCTCTGGCTGCCGGCGTCGTACGCCTTGCGCAGGCGCACCAGGTACGGCTTGCCGTCGTCGCCATCGATGCTGGTGAACCGCAGCAACAGGAAAGACAGGTTCTCGTCGATGGTGGGGAGGCGGGTGAAGAGTCGATCGCCAGCGGGGCGCGTCGCCTCGGCCTCGGCCATCGAGTCACAGAAGAAGACGCTGAGGTCGATCATGAACTTCATGAACAGCGGCGAAGGCTCCAGCGACTCTTCGGTGACGCGCCGGAAGTCGGGGCGGCCCAGCGTGACGGCGAGGTCAGGCGGCAGCTTCACCGTCCCTTCGGCAACATTGCCGATCGCATCCAGCGAGCGTTCGAGCTGATCGATGCCCATGCGCCGCGGGCCGCGCGAGCCGACCTTCAGGCCCGGCAGCGCGGGGTGGTCGGCAGGCAGTTGGGGGGCGAGGGTGCCCGTCACTTCCGGGTTCGGCAGTGGCGGGAGCGGCTCAAGCTTGGCGGGCGTCGGCTTCGTGCACGCGCCCGTCACCACCAGCGCGGCCAGCAGGAATTTCTTCACGGCATCCTCCCGTACGCGGGGTGGGTCACAATCGCTCTCACCAGCGGCTTCAAGCGGTAGCCATTGGCTTTGAAGTCGGCGGCCAGCGGCTGGATGATGGTGAGCTCCTCGTCGGGGCGCGGGTCGCGACGCATGAAGTACGACCACATGCGGCGCGTGGTGCAGTTGGCCAGCGCGCCGGAATCGATCGCGTCCTGCACCACTGCACGCGGGCCGACCTCGAGGCGGGCGACCTGCTGCGGAGGTAGAAAGACGTAGGGGCGCAGCAGGCCTTTGAAGGGCAGCTCATCGCCGACGGCTTCCGTTTGGTAGAAGCGCACGCAGCGCAAGAGCTGATCCATGTCGGTGAAGTTCGTGCAGATGGTGTCGTAGGTCTTCGGGTAGCGGGCTTCGCTCAGAGGCGTCGCTCCGTACTCGGCGAAGCGGCCCCAGCCGGCGGCCATCGGCTCGAGCTTCACGTGGCACGCGTTGCAGCCGCAGCGCTGGGTGAGGTCTTCGCGCTTCGAGCACGCCTCGGTGGGCGAAGGCAGCGCGCCCGAGGGGATGAAAGCGCTGCACTCGAACGCATTGTAGAAACGGTGGGCGCGGCCGCGGTTGCTCTGGAACTTGAGCAGGTACCCCGGCGTCGTCAGCACGCCCGAGTGGCGACCCGTGCGGGTGATCGGCTGCCAGGCCTTGTTGCTGAAAGGAAGGTTCGCGGGAATCGGCGAGGTCGCGTCGGTTTCGCCGAACACGTCGAAGGACGTGCGCGATTGCCAGGTGAGGTAGTGCGCCAGCGGGCCGTTGATGGACGCCGCGGGGCTCAGCAGCAGGTCGGTGTACGGCGCGTCGTCTTTTGCGACGTGGTCGACCATGCGCAGCTGCTGTTCAATCAGCGCGGCGCGAACCTCGGCGGCCGTCTCAACCGTCTGGCAGAGGCGAAGGTTCGGGCCGCAGCCACAGCCGCCCGCGATGAAGGCGATGCCCGACTCGCACGACGTCGGCGTGTTGATCAGCGGGAAGCCACCGACCGCGGCGTAGCTTTCGAATTGATCGCAGAACTGCTTCATGTACGGGCTGCGCGCGGTGTCGGCCGGGTTGCACGCGGCAGCGGTCAACGCCGGCTGCGCGTCGAAGCCGCAGACCTTGATGGTGGTGCTCGGCGCCCAATATGGCGCGACGTTCACCCAGCCTTCCTGCACGGCGACGGTCTGCCCGTTCTCGATCAGTGGCGTGGTGACGAGCTTTCCGTTCGCGTCCCAGGTCGCGGGCGCGTTGCGACACGGCGGAAACGGCTTGGTGATGGTGCGCATCGTCAGCGCGCGCACCACCGAGTAGTAGACAGTGACGCCAGGAGCCAACTCTACCGGCGTCAGCACCTGCGCCAACGGATCCAGGTTGACCTGGTCGAGGTTCGGCCACAGCAGCGCCTGGTGATAGCTGCGCATCACGAGCCCGAAGTCGGGCGACGCGAGGAATTGATCCACCACCGCGGCGGGCACGGCCGTCAGGCCCTTTTGCGTTTCCTGCTCGGCCAGCGTCGGCACCATGTTGCGCAGGTCCAGCGACAGGCGGCGCAACAGACGTTGGCCGTTCAGCGGGCGCGCGACTTCGCACACGTCTTGCGCGGCAGCGGTGAGCGACAGACAGCAGGCAATCATCAGCAGCGTTCTTGGCGTCATGGCTGTTTCCCGTTTCGAATCCACTGCTCGAGCACCGCGGTGTCGGTGAGGCGTTGGCCGGAAGGGCAGGGCAGTCCGCCGGTGCAGCGGGGCATGTCACCGCTGAGCACACGGGCCAGTGCGTTCTCGGCGCGCATCGCGAAGGGTCCGGGCTCGGCGAAGTCGGCGTGGCACGCGGTGCAGTTCTTGGTCAGCCACGGCTTCAGCTGGGTCGCGAACGACACAGGCATCGCGCTGCCCGTCTTCACCTGGTGCAGCGACTTGCCCTCGGGCAGCCAGAGGTCGCCGAGGCGATCGACCGTGAAGCCAGCCATCGTCATCGCGGCGGGGTAGGTGGTGGCCGTGTCGCCCTCGAGCTTGATCAGCTCGCTCGTCGCGCGGGCCCACAACGCCCCACTGACGGGATCGACGGCCAGCGCTTCGAGCAGCTTTGGCTCGGTGCCGGATGAGAGCAGCATGCGGGTCCACGCGAGACCTTCGGCCTTCGCCGCGTAGCGCCACAGCCCGCTGGACGTCGCGGCGTACAACGTATCGGCCGATGCGGCGACGGCGAGGGCGACCGGCATGGCCAGCGGCGGCCGTTCGGAGGTGAGGCCAGTGGCATCTGCGCGGAGCACGAGCGTCAGGCCGCCGATGACGGCGATCGCAGCGTTACCGTTGGGTTCGATCGCGAGCCGGTCGACCTGCGGAGAGCGGCCGTCGACGGTGAAGCGCTGGGTCGTCGTCACCGTGCGACGCACGAGGCCGTCTGGTGTGCCGAGCCAGAGTCCAGCGAGCGGGCCGCGCGGCTGTTCGAGCGCGAAGGTGCCGGCGGTCAGCGGCGACTTCGTCACGTACTCGCCCTGAAGGACAAAGAGTCCGTTGGCGGCTGAGAGCCAGGCGCCGCCGGCGAGACGCGGGGCGATGGAGGTGACCGCGCCCAGCGACGTCTGCTCTCCCGCAGCGGCGTAGAGGGTACGCTTTTCCAGCGCGCCGCCGACGAGCTCCCAGGTGGATTGGGTGGTGCCGGCGACCAGCGTGCCGTCGAGCGAGAGGCCGACGCGGACGACGTCTTCGCCCAGGTTGACCGTGGTCTTCGGCAAAGCGGAGCCAGTCACCGGACTCGCCGCCACCGTCTCGAACAGCTTCGGAGGCGAGGGAAGCTCGACCGGCGGAGCGCCGCACGAGACCAATAGGCAGATGCAGATGGGGAGTGCGCGCAAAGTGTCCTCCGTGAATTCGCTACAGACACGGCGGAACCGGCAAACAGAAAGCCGCCCTCGCGCTCCCCCCCGCGCTCGAGCGAGGTCCCGCGGGCATTCGATCGACTTCGATCGAAGATTTGCTGCACTGCGGCGCGAACCTTCGATTTAATTCGATCGACCCTGCGTCAGACGCCGCACCGCGCCATTCGATCGAATTCGATCGAACGTGCGTCATCGAGTCGTGTCGGAGGGTTACGAAAACGAATCGCGGCAGCGCGCCATTCGATCGAACAGCCAGACAGCCGGCCGGCAGAGGGGCCGTCGCGGGCGCGAATTCTTGCCGGCTGAGAAACTACCGCGCGGTGGGGACAGGCTGCGGCGCGGCGATTGGCTGTGGGCCGGGGGTAGTCGCGGTGCGAGCGGCGTTCGCTCCAGTGCTGCCGCCAGCTCCGGTGTTCGGCGCCGCGGTCGTGCTGCCGCGGTTCAGGGTGCCCGGATCGCGGGTGTCGAAGGCGCCCGGCTCGTTGTTGCGGCGGTCGCCCGTCGTCGTGCTCACCGTGCCAGCGTTGCCGGTGGTCGCGTTGCCAGTTCTGGTGGTGCCGGTACCGAGGTTGCCTGTGCCTTCGTCGCCGGTGCCGCGGTTGCCGGTCGTGCGATTGCCCGTGCCGCCGGGGACGAAGTCGTTGCCCTGCGCAATGTTCTGGGTGGTGACGCCGTTGCCGCCGTCGCGGCCAGCAGAGTTCAAGTCGACGACGCGGGGCCCGAACGCGGGCACGGCGTTGAAGTTGTCAGTGTTGCGGTCGGGGGTCGGCGCCGACTGGGCGAGCACACCGAACGAGGCGAGCACGATCGAGGAAAGGAAGAGGTTGCGCATGATGGGTCCTGGGTTCGAGTTGCCTCTTCAAAAGGCAACATCCAGGCCGCCCAGGCGCGCGATGCGAACACGCCCCAGTGGGCGGATCCGCTCACGGCTTCTGAAACGAAAAACAGAACCGATCGCTGGTGCCGCGCCTGCCCGCAGCCTCAGCCGGAGAAGCGCTCCAGTCGCGCGTGTCGTCCGGGTTCCGCAGAAAATTGCCTTCCGCCGCGAGCTTGAAGCCGACGTTCTCGACATCGGTCTTCACGATCTGCGAGTCGATGCGATGAAGGGTCTGCACGTCTTCGAGCCCGCTGCCTTCTCGTGCCGACGAATCGCAAATCACATAGCGGCCACCCGACTTGAGCGCGGTGAACACAGCGGCGTTCATGCGGCCGCGGTCGGAGTTCTGCCAGACGGTGTCGTGGTAAATCGCGTAGCTCACGACGACGTCGAGGTCGCCGACATCGGTGGGAAACGGATCATCTGTCTCGCGATCCACCCGCACGACGTTGCTGTTCACCGGGCGCTGCAGCCTTTCCGTCCACGGCGCTTCGGCGAAGCGCTCGAGCAACCACTTCGGATTCTGGCCGTAGACTTTTCCACCAGGGCCGATGGCGCGCGCGAGCAGCTCGGTGGTGTAACCGCCGCCCGCGACGAGCTCGGCGACGTGCATGCCGGGCTTGAGCTCGAGGAAGGCGAGAAGCTCTGCGGGCTTCCGGCCCTGGTCGAGCGCGCGGTCGGCATCCGTGCGATCCGCCGCGCTGACGACCCAGACCGACGCAGACGCAGGTGCATGCGCGCAACCCGCGAGGACCAGCAGACTCAGCAGGGTAGCTCTCATGGCGCGGAACATAACTTGCTCAACCCCTGCGCATGGACACTCCAAACACACTGGTACGAGAACGCCTCGGTGCCGCGATCGGCCGGGCCTGGGCGCCCATGGTCGCGGCGATTGCCCGCGCGCGTCACGCCCGCATGTTCCACCCCGACGGAGATGTGACAATTGGCCACGCCGTGCCTGCTCTCACCGGCGCCTACGCGACGCTCGGTGCGCGGCTCGCCGGCCCGATCATGGCTCGCTTTTCCGGAGCCCTTCGCCGCCGCGGCCATGACGGCTTCGACGTGCTCGGTATCGCGCTTCGCTTCCGCGCGGAAGGCGAGTGGGCCACCGACGTGCTTCCGCACCAGGGAGATCAAGACCTGCTCTTCGCGACGATTCTGAGCCCGTTCACGATGCCGTCGTCGCCGTTCACCACGCGCAGCGGCGACTTCCTCTCGAACCGCTACTACGCGGTGTCTCCCTTCGAGGTCGCAGGCGTGGGCCGGCTGAAGTTCCGGCTCGTGCCGATGAAGCGGCCACACCTCACCACGGGCTCTCGCGTGCAGCGGCTGACGCAAGCAGTGATCGATGGCGACGCGGTGTTCCAGCTCGAGGCGCGCCCGGTGTTTCACTGGCCGTGGCTGCCGGTGGCGACGATTGCGTGCGAGCAGATGCTGGCGGTCGACCAGGTGAAGCTGCGGTTCGACCCGTACCAGTCGGACAAAGGCATCGTGCCCAGCGGGCTCATCCACGCGATCCGCCCGTCGGCATATGGCGCGAGCCAGGCGCAGCGATAGAAGGCATTCTGTTGTAGAGACCGGGCTGTGAAAATTCAGGGCAAGGTTCTACTCACCGGCGCCAGCGGCTTCATCGGCGGGCGCCTGCGCGATCGGTTGCTCACCGATGGCGCAGACGTACTGAGCATTCGCCGCAAGGGCTCGCCACCTTCGAAGCAGGGCCGCAGCGTCGAGCTCGAGTACCGCGACCTTCCTTCGATCGAGAAGCTGCTCGCAGAAGAGAAGCCAGACGTCATCCTTCACGTCGCCGGTGCAACGAAGGGCGTCACCTACAAAGACTTCACCCACGCGAACGTGATGCCGACGGTGAACCTGCTGAAGGCGGCCGAATCGAAGCTGCCGGACCTGCAGCGGTTCGTGCTGGTCTCGTCGTTGGCGGCGTTCGGGCCGTCTGCGATCGACAAGCCGCACGAAGAGACGGCGACGCGCAGCCCGATCGAGTTCTACGGCAAGAGCAAGCTCGAGGCAGAGCGTGCGATCGAGGCCTCGAAGCTGAAGTGGACCATCGTGCGGCCTGCGGGAGTGTACGGGCCGGGCGACGCGGACTACCTGAACCTGTTCCGCGAAGTGTCGAAGGGCCGCAACGTGTTCTTCGGAAATCGCGATCGCTACTGGTCGGCGATCTACGTCGACGACTTGATCGACGTCATCCTGCTCGCGACGCAGAAGCCGGAAGCGGTGGGCAAAGGGTACCTGCTCTCGACCGACCACCACCTCACCTGGGGTGAGTTCCAGGCGATGCTGGTCGAGCTGAGTGGCCGCAAAGCAATGACGATCAACCTGCCCGAGTTCTTCGTCGGCATCGCGGCGTTCTTCGGCGAGCTGATGAGCCGGCTCGACGGCAAGCCGCGCCTCTTCAACAAGCAGAAGGCGATCATGGGCGCGCAGTCGGCGTGGACGTGCTCGGCGACGGCGGCAAGAAAAGACCTGGGGTTCGTGCCGAAGGTCGAGATCCGCGACGGCATCACCCGCACGTTCGGGTGGTACCGCGAGAACAAGTGGCTCTGAAGCTGCAGTAGCGCTCCGGATGGGGAAATTCCGTTACGGAATTGTCAGTGCGGGGTTGTTGCTGGGTTGTGCGGTACCAGTCTCGCCGACGTTTCAGGCGCAGCTCGGGGAAGTCACGGTCGAAGTGCCCGACGCGGGAACGGTGGTGGACGCGGGAACGCCAGTGGACGCTGGGACCCCGGACGCCGGACCTCCCGATGCGGGGCTGCCTGCGTGCGCGGCGGCGGCGGTCGACCCCACGGCAGCGTGCGCCAACTGCCAGGCGGCGGACTGCTGCGTCACGATGAGCAACTGCTCGAATGATCCCCAGTGCAGCAGCCTCTACACCTGCCAGCGGGCTTGCACCTCGAACGCGTGCCTCACCAACTGCCGCAACCAATTCCCTGGAGGTCTGTGGCTGGCGAGCGGCCTGATCATCTGCTCGAGCAGCAGGTGCTCTTCCGCGTGCGCAATGCCCGCGCGGAACTGCGGAGGCATCGGCCTGACGACGGCGGGCTGCAACACCTGCGTGCAGCAGCAGTGCTGTGCCGAGAGCGCAGCGTGCGCGGCGACCGATTCGTGCGACGCGTTCATCTACCAGTGCATCGACCACAAGGGCTGTGGCTCGACCACCGACGCGTGCGGCCTCGCGTGCCGGGCGACGTACGATGCGGGGATGCCGGCGTTCGATGCACTGCAGCAGTGCGCGCTCTCGAAGTGCCCGACGGAGTGCGCGGGCCTTTAATTGGCGCAACATCGGAACCCCGACCGCGGGCTCGAGTAGCCGGCGCCGAACTGCTCGTTTCTGCGGTAACAGCGGGCGTGATCGTCTTTGGTGTCCCAGGCGCCGCCCATCAACGCGGCGCGCTCGGGGCTCTCGCCGACCCATTCTTCGACGTTGCCGGTGAGATCGAAGACCCCGGTCGCTCCGGCGCACCCGGGCAGCTCACCGGTGTAGACGGGCCGGAAGCCGTCACCGACCTTGTCGTCCCAGCAGCGATCCTTCTCGTGGTCATCGCCGTACGGGTAGGCGGTGCCCTCGATCATGTCGTCGGCGAAAGAGCCGCTGCGGTTGTCGTCCTTCGCCTCGGCGCCCTGGCACGCGCTGACCCATTCCTGTTCCGTGCACAGACGCTTGCCGGCGGCGGCGCACGCGTCACGCGCGGCGTACCAGCTCATGCGGGTGGCAGGGACGAGGTGCTTGCCGGAAAGCGCCGCTCCGCCGTCGAGCGACGCCTCGAAGGTGTCGATGCCGAACTGAAGCGCGCCGAGTTTCAACGTCCGCGTCGCCGGGACATCGGCACGAATCTCTGGAACCCCGGCGTCGGTGTAGAGGACGCTCGCGGCCGAGACGGCTTCTGCGGGCGAATGCCCCAGTGCCTCTTCCAGCACGCGGGCGATCGCCTCGGCCGAGTTGCCGCCGCGGTAGACCTTGCCGTTGATGAAGATGCGGGGCGTGCCGTGAATGGCGAGCTTGCCTCCGAGCTCGGCGTCGGCGCGGATGTCTTGATTCGGTTGACCGGCGGCGAGGCACGCCTCGAACTTCGCCAGGTCGACGCCCGCCTGCTGCGCGTACTGCTTCAGGTTCGCCGAGCCCAGCTGGTGCTGGTTCTTGTAAGCGAGGTCGTGGAAGGGCCAGAACTTGCCCTGTTCCTGCGCGCAGCGGCCGGCCAGCGCGGCGGCGCAGGCAAACGGGTGCTTCTTGTTCTTCACCACCGGGTTGCACGCGGGGTCGAGCGGGAAGTGCTTGAAGACGAAGAGCACGCGATCGCCGTAGCTCTCGACGACGCGCTTGAGCTCGGTGCTGGCGCGCTTGCAGAAGCCACACTCGAGGTCGGCGAACTCGACCAGCACCACCTTCGCGCGCGGGTTCCCCTTCCACGCGTCGGTGGGCTTCAGCGACATCGTCGCGGGCACGTTGTCTTCGTTGATGACTTCGTAGCTTCGCGCGGGAAGCGCGACCTTCTCGTCCGACGAGCTCGCCTTGCCGCCCACCGCGAGGGCCGAAGTCCCCGACAGCAGCGAGCGCCGGTGAAGGTTCTGGGCGCCGACGGCGAGCGCGAGCACCGCGGCTCCGATTCCCGCTGCAGTCGCGAGCGTCTGACCCGACGGCCGCGGCGGCCGGCCGGCGAGCAGCGAGAGCACGAGAATCGAGACGTTCACCGCGTACATCCGCAGGCACCAGCTGCAGACGAACCCCAGCTGCACCTTCGACACATAGAAGAGGACGCCCGAGAGAATGGTCGCGCCCACGCCGGCGACGACCAGCACGCCCAGCAGCCCACTGCGCCCGCGGAGGACGAGCAGGGTGAGGATGATGAGGGCGAGGTAGGTGGCCGCTCCGAAGGTGGCGAGCGGGATGCCCAGCAGCTCGGACCATTCGCTGGTGTTGACGAGGTCGCAGTTCACCGTCGCCGACGCCTCGCAGCCGACGAGTGGGCCGTCGGTGCCGTTGCCGTACGCCTGTCGCTCGTGGTGCCACGTCATCAGGCCTCCGGCGAAGACGCCGAACGCGAGCGCGGGCAACAACACCAGCAGCGGCCAGCGTCTCTTCACTTCGCGTCCAGCGCGGCGATCAGCTCGACCAACCCTTTGTCAGCCGCGAACCCCGTCTTCCGGAACTTCACGGTGCCGTTCTTGTCGACCATGAACATCGTCGGCATCACGACCACGTCGAACTGCGACACGACCGCCGAGTCGGGGTCGAAGGCGATCGGCAGCGGCAGCTTCAGCTCTTTCAAGAACTTCTCGGCCGGCGCGCGGTCTCTGTCGACGTTCACCGCGAGGAAGTGAACGTCACCCCGCTTCGCGGCGAGGGCGGCCAGCGCGGGCAGCTCTTTGCGGCAAGGCCCACACCAGCTGGCCCAGAAAGACAGCACGACGGGCTTGCCCTTGAGGTCCGACAGCTTCGTCGTCTTTCCGTCGGCGAGCGTCAGCGTCACCTCGGGCGCCGAATGGCCGAGCAGCTCTGCTTTCTGGGGTGGGACCATCTCGGGGGCAGCGAGCAGCACCAGCGCGAGCAGCATTTTCATTTGAGAAAGTTCACCAGCAAGGGCCCGAGCAGGGCGGCAAACACGCAATAGAGCAGGATCTTCCCCTGCTTCATCAACCTTCAGCGACCCCATGGGCGCGGCACGCCGGCGTTGCTCGCTCAGCGCACCCCGCAACTGTTTTCGGAGTCGTGGGTTCCTGTCGCATGCGCCCGCTCGCCCTGCTCGTCGCCCTGTGTGCCTTCTGCTCTTGTGGTCCGTCGAGCCCGATGGGTGGCGCCGGCGGTGGCGGCGTCGCAGCGACGGGGCCGACGTGGGCGCACGACGTCGCCCCGTTGGTGTCGGAGCACTGCTCGAGCTGCCACGCCGAGCGAGGCATCGCGCCGTTCGCGCTCGAGACCTACGCGCAGGCCAGGCCGATGGCCGCGGCGATCGCCAGGGACGTCGAGTCGAAGAAGATGCCGCCGTGGATGCCCGGAGGCCAGACGCCTGCGCTGCTGCACGAGCGGACACTGACCGCCGCGCAGATCGCCACGTTCGTCGCCTGGTCCGAGAACGGAGCTCCCGAAGGAGATCCTTCGAGAGCCGCGCCGCTGCCCCCGCCCGAAGTGGTCGCGTTCGGGTCTGCCGACGTCGCGACCGATATCGGTGCCGACTACGTGCCGGACACTGCGCTTGCCGACGACTACCGCTGCTTCCTGGTCGAGCTGGGCGTCACCGAAGACCGGATGGCCGCCGCGTTCCAGGTGACACCCGGCAATCGCAAAGTCGTGCACCACGTGGTCACCACGCTCTACGCCGGCAGCTCGAAAGCCGCGCTGCAGGCGCTCGACGCGCAGTCGCCCGGGCCCGGCTGGCAGTGCTTCGGCGGAGCGGTGCCGACGGGCTCTACCGCCGACGCTGTCGGCTCGATCGGCGCGTGGGTGCCCGGCGTGAGCGCGGTGCGCTACCCGGCCGGCACCGGCAATCGGATCCCCGCCAACGCGATCGCCGTGATGCAGATTCACTACAACCTCGCCGGCGGTCACGGGCCCGACCGCACCCGGCTGACGATCGAGCTGGTTCCGAAGACCAGTGGCGCGGCCCTTCAGCCGATCGTGGGGCTGCCGTTGATTCGCCGCAACCTCGAGATCCCGCCCAGCAGCATGAACGTGGTGCAGCAGAACAAGTTCCCGGCGACCGTCTGGTCTTCCAATCGTTTCCCCGTCGACGGTGACGCGTGGATCATCGGCGTCGCCGGCCACATGCACCTGCTCGGCACGCGCATCGAGCTCGTTCGCAGCGATGCGACGGGTGACCACACCCTGCTCGACATCCCCGCCTGGGACTTCCACTGGCAGGGCACGTACTACCTTCAGCAAGCCGTGCAGCTGAAGGCGACCGACGCGATCACCATTCGGTGCACGTACAACAACCCGGGCACAGCGATGGTCACCTGGGGCGAAGGCACCAACGACGAGATGTGCTTCGGCACGCTGCAGCTCGTCGACAAGCAGCCGCCGTCGCCGCTGTAGTCGCCGTCTCGATTGACCCGAGACACCTGGCCGAGTGTCACGTGACGAAAGCGGGCGCCAAGGGCCCAACATCAACAGATTCAACCGCCTGGAGGCTGGTGAGGCGGTTGCAAAGCGGCGATTCGTGAAAACGACCTCGCTGATCGCCGTGGTGTTGCTGGGGCTGTTCTCTTCTGCCAGCGCAGAGGCGCGCGACTGGTTCGTGCGCGCGGGCGCGGAAGGAGGCGATGGCTCGCAAGCCCGGCCCTTCAACGACCCGTGGCAGGCGCTCGACAAGTGCGAAGCGGGCGACGCGGTTCACGTCGCGGGAGGCAAGTACTTCGGGCGCTCCAACACCGGCGTGTGGGAAATTCCCTTCGACGACGTCACGCTGCTCGGCGGCTACGACGCCGACTTCAAGACCCGCGACCCCTGGAAGAACCTCACCCAGTTGCTGTGGGAGAAGACGTCGAAGAGCAGCCCCATCGAGGCGCGGCTGCGCTCGACGAAGAAGAACACGGTGATCGACGGCGTCGTCATCGACCAGCGCGATCAGTGCCGCTACGAAACCGAAGCCCAGACGGGCCGCGCGGAAAAGCCGTGCGAGAGCGCGATGCACTTCTGGGTTCCGGCCACCGTTCGCAACTGCGTCGTCATCAACCCCGGGCTCGACGGCATCGTCGCCGCGGCAGGCTCGACGCTCGAGAACAACCTCATCGTCAACGCCGTCAACTGGGGGATCAACATCAACAAGACGACGGACAACCAGGCGATCGCGACGATCAAGAACAACACCGTCGCCTTCACCTTCTCGTTCAAGGAGCCCGGCAAGGGCGCCTACGACGGCTCAGGCATCGCACTCAAGGGGCCCGCCAACGTCACCCAGAACATCATCGCCTTCTCTGACAGCAACGGCCTCTACATCACGGCCTCGAACGAGAAGGTCTCGCTCACCCAGAACGTCTTCTTCATGAACCTCTGGTCGAACGCGAAGGTCTACGTCGACAACAAGGACACGCCGATTGACGACAAGTCGATGGACCTGCTCGAAGAGGTGGGCCTCAAGGCCTTCGAAGGGAACCTGGTGAAGAACCCGCAGCTGCCGCTGGACCCGAAGTGGATGGACGCGGTCAGCAAGCGCACCTCGGCGACGCCGGGGAAGCTGGTGATGGACGACTTCAACCAGACCCGGAAGCTGCTCGGGCTCAACCTGATCGAGAAAGGAGGCACGCCTCCGAGCGGCGTCGCTCCGGCGATGGATCTCGATGACGCGCTCAAGCTGCTGAACCCGAAGAACGCCGGCAAGGCCGGTGCGCGGGTGCTGCCGCTGAAGGTGAGCTTCCAGGGAACCGGCGCATCGGCCGTTCAGCGCGACTACGTGAAGGTCGAGCCGAAGAGCTGGGTGAAAGACCCGGGCCCCGCCGACGGCAAGGCCTTTCAGATGGTGGTGGCCCTGGCGAGCGTCGCCAACATTGACGGCATCCCTTCCCAATTCAAGAAGGCCGAGCACGCGGGCGTCAGCCTTCACCAGCCCGACGGCGACTACGCGCCGATGGTCGGCTTCTTCAAGACTGGCTCGAGCGTCGATCGCACCGTCACTCCGGCGATGGGCTATTGGCGCGGTTCGGGCAAGCCCAACCGCCTCTTCGTGGTGAAGGGCGTCGCGTACGCCATCAAGTGGGTGCCCAAGGCTGCCTTCCTCATTGACAGCATCGAGGAATACGAAGCGCCCCAGGCCAGCGCCGCGCGCACGCCGGGAAAAGACTGGTTCGTTCGGGCCGGCGCGCAGGGCGGCGATGGCAGCAAGGCGAGGCCGTTCAAGGATCCCTGGCAGGCGCTCGAGAAGATGGAGTCGGGCGACTTCATTCACGTCGCCGAGGGCGACTACTTCGGCAAGCTCAAGGCAGGGATCTGGAAGATCGACACCACGAACATCACCCTGCTCGGCGGCTACGACGCGAGCTTCAAGGAACGCAACCCCTGGAAGCACCCCACGCGGCTCACCTGCCCGCCCGACTACAAGGGTCGCCGCGGCGGCAACACCATCGAGGGCGTCGATGACCACACCGGGGCTGTCGTCGACGGCTTCGTCTTCGACAAGGTGGCCAACAACCAATACACGCCTGAAGGCGACCTTCTCTATTCGCGGTCCGACTCCGCCGATCACATCTGGTTCGCGAAGAACGACGTCGTCATCCGCAACAACATCTTCGTCAACGGCGCGATGGGAGCGATCCGCGCACAGAGCGGCCAGACGATCGAGAACAACATCTTCATCAACCACTACCAGCAGACGGTGCACGCCGACCGCGCGTTCGAAGGTCCGTTCATCTTCAGGAACAACACGGTCGTCTTCTCGTGGGAAGTGAAGTTTGGCGAAGGTCACGGTCGCGGCGGCACCCTGCTCACCGTGGGCAGCGGCTTCAAGTCAATCATCGACAACAACATCTTCGAGTTCTCGGACAACGACGCGGTGTGGATTGGGACCACCAACGACGCCAGCGACATCGAGCTGACCAACAACGTCTTCGGCCACAACCTCTACTCGCACGTGCGCCGGCCGATCGACTCGGTCACGGTCGACGACAACAACTGGGCCCAGCTGGCTGACTTCAAGTTCAAGAAGGTCAGCGGCAACGTGCTGATGTCCTCGGGCGTGGTGGTCGACCAGAAGTGGTTCGATGTCTACCTGAGCCGCACCGCGATGACGCCCGGCAAGGTGAAGATGGATGACTGGAACCAGCTGCGCGAGATGCTCGGGCAGCCGGTGATGGCGACCGGCGGTGTCGCTGGAAGAGGTCTCTCGCCGGCCTACCCATGGGAAAAGGCGCTGCAGGCGTTTCCGAAGAATCCGAAGGTCACCGCCGGGGCCCGTGCCCGCGATTTGCCGGTGTCGTTCACCGGCGTCGAACGGAAGGTCTTGAGCTTCGACTACACCGACGTCACCTGGGACAACGTCGCCGCCAGCAAGGATGACTGGGAAAAGCTGGTGGGGAGGCGGGTGGCGCTCAAGGTGGTCTTCAACGACATCGACAGCCAGTACTACCTGCCTGAGGTCTCGCAGGACCTCTTCACTGCATTCAAGGTCACCGGGCCCGAAGGCTCGAGCTCGAAGGGGCTGCCGCTGCGGGGCTACGTGAAGAAGGGCGGCAAGCCCGAGCGCGTGGTGCGGCAGGCGAAGAGCTACAGCTCGGGCGCCGTCGAGCAGTGGTACGTGCTCAAGGGGGTGGCGAAGCCCGGCAAGCAACTGGTGGTCGAGGTCGTCGAGCGCGCGGAGTGAGCTTCATTTGAGGAAGTTCACCAGCAGAAGCCCGAGCAGGGCGGCCAGGACGCAGAAGACGAAGAGCTTCCCCGTCACCCAGCGGCTCGAGGTCCTGGTCGGAGTCGACCTCTTCGAGCACCAGCGTCTTCACCGCGGGCAGCGTGGCGCACGTGCTGAACACCTCGGTGAGGCCGGCCATCGCGGGGGAAAACCCCACCGGCCCGATGGCGAAGCGCAGCGACGAGACGGTCGACCACTCGCGGTGGCCGACGTGCGCCTTCAGCCGTTCGACGTCGAGGAAGCAGGCGCTGACGCGGTGGGCGAATGGGCCGCGGGCAAACTCGGCGCCTCCATAGCCGACGACCGCAGTGAGCGGCCCCAGCCAGGCGCGGTCGAAGTCCCTCGGTGGCTTCGGCCCGAAGGAAAGCGCGCCGAAAGCACCGCGCGGGTCGCTTCTCTCGAGCCAGTGGTCGACGAGCACCCTCCGCGGCGCGTCGTCCCACGGAGCGGCGTAGATCTTCTCGACCATCGGCGCCTCTTCCGCTGTCCACGGCACGACTGCCGGCTCGGGCTTTGGAGGCCGCGCATCCTCACCGCCGTCGTCCTCGCGATCGACGAAGGCATTCGGGAAGTCCATCCACGGGCGGACGATGCGGCCGACGTGCTCGAGGCTCACGCCGCCGTCAAGCTCGCGGCGCGCGACGAGAATCGGGTCGTGCAGCCAGGACTCGCCTTCTCCGCCGCCGTACTCGCCGCAGTAGGCGGAGTACGCGTACACGGCGTCGAGGTTCGAATCGAGCTGCCCGAACGCGTTCCATTCACGAAGGCAACGGTCGCACTGGCTTCCGTCGGCCGCGGCGACCTCGTTTTCTTCCGGGCAGCGGTGCGGCCACGTGGGCTCGCGGGTCGGGTAGAGCACGCCAAGCGTGTGCACCGCGTCGCCCGCTTCGTCGGCGAAATACTGCGCAACGGCGAGCACGATGCTTTGCACCCTGGGGTCGGCGTCGAACTTCTTCTTCGCGGCCTCGAGGAAGTGCTTCTCGTCGATAGCGCGCAGCCCAGGGATGTCGAGGTAGGCGGTCATGAGAGCAGCAGCGCGACCTGCGCGCGGCGTTGATCCAGTGAGAGACGGTGGAAGTACGACTCGAGAATCACCGGCGTGCCCGCGCCCTCGCCGATGACGCCAGCGTGCCGCTGAATGAAGACGTGGGAGACGTCGACCGCGAGGGTGAGCCCCGAATCCATCGCCACGTCGAGCGCCTCGAACGCGGCCTGCATCGGCCGACCCTGCAGGCAGCTGAGCGCGAGGTACAGCAGGCCAGTGTCTTTGGTTTTGGCCATGCCGAGGTCGTAGCAAGTAGAACGCTCGCATGTCCTCCCAGCCCGGCATTCTCGCGCCCCTGCCGAACGTGCCGTCGACGCAGCAGGCGCTGTGGCTTCTTCTGCAGGGCGCCGACCGCGGCACGCTCTTCGACATGTCGGTGACGGCGCTGGGCCTGCTCGACGACGGGTTCGTGCTCGATGACGCGATGGACCCGAAGGGCGACAAGGCAGAGGCGGCAGCGATTCGCCTCGACGGCTCGAGCTTCGTCGCGGTGCAGCGGTGGGTGCACGACCTCGGCACCTTCCGCGGGTTCGGGCGCCCGCAGCAGGACGACACGTTTGGCCGCCGCCACGCCACCAACGAAGAGTTCGCCGAGGCGCCGGTGACGGCGCACGTGAAGCGCGCCGCGCAAGAAAGCTTCGACCCCCCGGCGTTGATGGTGCGGCGCTCGATGCCCTGGGTCACGAACGGCCGGCTCGACCTCTCAGAGGTGCACCTTTGAACGTCGCGCTGCTGGTGCTCGGCATTCTGGCCAGCACAGCGCTGGCGTTCGCGCTGGTGTGGATTCCCATCACATCGCGACTGAGGAAGCGCATCGCCGAGCTGGGCCCCGAGCTCGCGGCGGAAGGCGACCCGGCCGTGCGCGGCCCCGAGCTGGGCACCTACCGGGGCGCCAGCGGCCACTACGGCAGGGTGACGGGGCTGGGTGTCATCGCCCTCACGCAAAAACGGCTGGTCTTCCGCGGCGTGTTCGGCAAACGCCTCGAGGTCGACCTCACCGAGCTCGCCGCCGTGCGCGAAGACAAGTGGTTTCTGCGCAGCTACAAAAGCGGCCGCCTGCACCTCATCCTGAAGACGAAGGCCGGCATCGAAGTCGGGTTCATCGTCAAGGACCACGCGGGTTGGATGGTGGCCCTGCGGAACATCATCGCGACCCAGCCGCTGGCCTGACTGCGCCCGTGACCGCTTCGACCTCGGGCTAACCCTGGGTGTTGCCGCCGTCTGGCTGGCCCGCATCGACGAACCCCGCGTCCGACGAAGGCCCCGTCGCCTTCTTGCAGAGCCCGTTCACGCAGAAGTAGCCCGCATCGGACAAGCACTGCTGGTACGGGTTCGGCTCGGCCTTGTCGCAGGGCTGACCTTCAGGGTCGAAGCCCGTCATCAAGCTGCAGCCCGTGAAGGCCACCACCGCCGCGCAGAACCTCAGCCGTCGCATCGGCTCAGGGTCCTACCACGACGAGCGCAGACCGCTGAAAGTCGATCACCTGCCGCGCGACGTCCTGCACCTGCTGCGCGGTGACGGCGCTGACCTCGTCGCCGTAGCGCAGGTGCCGTTCGGCTCCCAGGCCGTACGCCGCGTCCAGCGCCATCACTCCCGCGCGCGCGCCGTTTCGCTGTAGCCCGACTTCGTGCGTGCCCATCAGGTGCTGCTTCGCCCGCGACAGCTCGGCCTCGGACACCAGCCCCTCGCGCACCTTCGTCAGCTCGAGCCGGATTCCCGCGAGCGCCTGGTCGACCTTCTCGGGGCTCGTGCCGATGTAGACGGCGAAGTACCCGGGGTCGACGCCTTCGACCGTCATCGACGACACGCTGTAGCAAAGCGACTGCTTGTCGCGAAGCTCGATGAACAGCCGACCGCTCTGGCCAGACAGCATCGTCGACAGCACTTCCAGCGGGCGGCGCCACGCGTCCGTCACCTTCGCGCCGGGGAAGCCGAGCACCACGTGCGACTGCGCCTTCTGCAGCTGCTTGCGCACCGACCGCGGCCCATCGAAAGGCGCCTCGGGCGGAACGAATGGAGCGGCCCCACTTCCCGCGCTCTTCCCGAACGCCGCCTCGGCCTGCTTCACCACCGCGTCGATGTCGACGTCGCCCACCACCGCGAGCGTCATCTGCGACACGTCGAGGTTCTTCACGTGGAAGGCGCGCAGCGATTCCGGCGTCAGCGCCGACACTGTCTCGGCCTCGCCCAGCATCGACAGCCGGTACGGGTGCGTCAGGTACAGCGTCTTCGCGAAGAGCTCGAACGCCACCGAAGACGGGCGGTCATCGCGGCTGTGAATGTCTTGCAGCTGGCGCTGCTTCTCGCGCTCGACTTCCCCGGCGTCGAAAGCGGGAAAGCGCAGCACCTGCGCGAAGAGCCCGAAGGCGTCTTCGAAGTACCGACTCAAGAACTCGCCCCGAAGCGAGAAGCTGCTGCGCCCCGGCACCGTCGAGATTCCCCCGCACAGCGCGTCGACCCGTTGAGACACCTGCTCGGACGAGAGCTCGACCGTGCCGCGGCACAACGTGCGCGCGAGCAGCGCGGTCAGCCCATTCGCTGCTGGCGTCTCGTACCGAAGCCCGCCGGGGAAGGTCGCCCGCACCGCGAAGAGAGGCACCGCGGTCTCGCGGCGGACAATCAGCGTCGCGCCCGACGACAGCTTGTGGGTGACCAGCGGCACGGCGGGCGCTGTCGACAACGCCGAGCTGCGCGGCGCCTGCACCACCACGCGCTTCACCTGCATCGGCTGCGCGCCGTCGAGCACCTTCGTGAGGTCCGCTTCGCTCAAGCTGCAGCCTTCGGGCAACAACCCGCTGACCACCGCCTCGTCCCACTTGAAGTACTTCTTCGCCACCGCCAGCAGCGACGCCGGGGTGAGCTTCGCGACGGCCGCGTAGTAGCTGGCCTCGAGCTCGAGCCCGCCCATCGTCTGGTAGTAGCCGAGCCGCCGCGCCATGCCCTGGGCGGTTTCTCGCGCGTAGATGCTCTCGCTCTCGACCAGCGCCTGCACCGTCTGCAGCTCGCCTGGGTCGACCTCGCGCTCGGCCGCTCCGCGAAGCACCTGCACGGCGGCGTCGAACGCAAGGCCGACATTCTCGCTCGAGGCGGTCAGCGACAGCGCAAAGATGCCCGGGTCTTTCGGGGTGTACGCCCACGCGCTGACGTCGTTGCAGAGCGAACGGCGCCGCTTCACCTCCAACGACAGCCGCGAGCCATCGCCCTGGCCGAACACCATCGCCAGCACGTCCAGCGCCGGCACGTCTTCGTGGTCGACAGGCGGGCACGGGAAGGCGAGGTGCAGGTACGCCTCTTTCACCGCGTCGCGCTGCAGCTTGATGATTCGGCCGGCGCGCGGAGGCTCGACGTCGCGGTGCAGCGGTACGGAATACGGCCGGCCCCAGTCGCCCCCGAACAACTCCTCGGCCCACTGCCGCAGCTGCGCCTCGGTGAAGTCGCCCACCGCGGACAGGACGATGTTCTTCGGCGAATAGCAGCGAGAATAAAAGCCGACCATCTTCTCGCGCGAGTGGCCGCGCACGTCGGCCTCGAAGCCGATCACGGGGCGTCCATACGGGTGCTTGGTGAAGGCGGTGGCGAACAGCTCTTTGCTCGCCCGGCGCGACGGGGTGTCGAGGCTGCGCTTGATTTCTTCGCAGACGACTTCGATTTCGCGCGTCAGCTCTTCGGGGTCGAACGCCGAGTTCCGCACTGCGTCCGCGAGCACGTCGAGCCCCTCGCGCGCGAACTGGCTCGCCATCACCACGTGGTAGACGGTCTGGTCGTAGCTGGTCCACGCGTTGATTTCGCCGCCGTGGGCCTCGACGCTGCGGGCGATTTCCCCCGGGCCGCGGCGGGCGGTGCCCTTGAAGAGCAGGTGCTCGTGAAGGTGGGCGAGGCCGACCTCGCCGGGCCTTTCGTCCGCGCTGCCCACGTTCACCCAGACCTGAAACGCGGCGACCTTCGCGGTGTCGCGGGGCTCGGCGACGACCTTGAGGCCATTGGACAGTTCGAAAGTGATCGGCATTGGCAAAGGCTCATACCTCAATGGCGCGCTCGCAGAATCGGGGTAGGGTACGCCGCAGGAAAAACACGATGTCTGGCCAGCCTGACGACGATCTGCTGCTCGAGTTGCGCGACAGCCTGGAAGAGGGTGACGAGCCGCTTTTCGCTCCTCCTTCCCGGCCCGCCGCTGCCGCAGCCACGCCCGCAAAGGGACTTCCGCCTGCAGCGGGCCGCGCCCCTGCGACCGGACGGTATGGCCAGGCCCAGCCCATCAGCGGCGCTCACCCCGCCACCGCGCCTGTCTCTGCGCCGCCGCCACTGCCTCCGGGAAAGAGGCCCCCCGCGACCGGACCCCAGCCCGCCGTTTCGATGAAGACGACCGCTGGCTACCGGCCCGCACCTCCAGGCGCCGACCTTCACCCCCTGCCCCAGACCATCGTGCGCCCGCTGCAGGGGCAGGACCCTTTTCAGGAGCCTCCCGAGCCGCGCCTGGCTGCCGGTGGCGACCCCGAAGAGAAGCTCAAGACCTTCCGCCTCATCCTCAAGCAGAAGGAAGAGACGCTGGCGCGCGGCCGGTCGCTCTACAAAGCCGTCGACGACGAAGCGCTCGCTGTTCGCGCCGTCGCTGAGAAGCTGAGAGTCGAGCTCGACCTCGCGCTGCAGGAAGCCGCCCGCGGCAACGAGTACCCGCAGCAGATTCAGTCACTGAAAGAGATGCTCGAGAAGGACACCATCCGCGCCGACGACGCGGAAAAGCGCATGGACGCGCTGGTGACCCAGCTCGCGGAAGGCGAGGCCGAACGGAAAGACCTGACCCAGGCGCTGGCCGAGGTCGAGTCTCAGTTCACCGAGACGAACCACCGCCTCGAAGACGAAAGGAAGACGCGCGAGGCGCTGGCCGACGAGCTCATCGGAGCGAAGGAAGCGCTGTCGACCGCGCAAGACCGCGTCGCCGACCTGGGTGCGCGCGCCTCGGAAGCGCAGGGCTCCCTCGAGGCCACTTCCGAGCAGCTGACGTTCACTTCGCAGGAGCTCGAGACGGCGCAGCTCGAGGCCGAGACGCTGCGGCAGGAAGTCGCGCTGTCCGGCGAGCTCCGCGCCGAGCTCGAGGCCGCCACCGCGCGCGTGTCAGAGCTGGGCGAGAAGCTGGCCGAGGCCGAGGGCAAGGTCACCGCGCTCGAAGGTGAAGGCGAGTGGTCCCAGAGCTCGCTGGACCAGGCGCAGGCGCGCGTCGCCGAGCTCGAGCAGAAGACCGCCGAAGACACAGGCACCGTCGATGACCTCACGCGCCAGGTCTCGAAGCTGACCTCAGAGCTCGAGAGCGCCGAGGCCGAGAAGTCGGACGCGCTGAGCCGCGCCGCCGAGCTCGACGCCCAGCTCACCACCACGCGCGACGCGCTCGACGTCGCGACCTCCGAGAACGAGAAGCTGCGCGGGCTCGTCGCGAAGCATGACGCCGAGCTCACCAGGGCGCGCAGCGACACCGAGACGGGCGCGGTGAAGAAGGTGCGCACCGAGCTCAACCAGGCCAACCAGCGCGCGATGGAATCGGGAGCCACCGCCAGAAAAGAGAAGGAGCAGCGCGAGCAGTCCCTGAGGCAGTTAAACGACGCGAATGCGAAGCGCGAAGCGGCAGAAGCGAAGCTGCGCGACTTGAATGACCAGCTGCACGCCGCTCAAGCGCACGCATCGGCCGCCGAAGGCCGCGTCGCCCAGGCCCGCGCCGCCGCCCACGCCGAGATGGCCGAGAAGCTCAAGGCGGCGCAGGACCAGCTGGCGGCCGCCGAGCTCCGCGCCAGCCAGTCGGCGAAGTCGGCCGGCAGCTCGTCGGCGGTCGAGAACAAGCTCAAGGCCCTCGAAGAACAGCTGCGCGCCACCCAGACGATGAAGCTCGTGGTCGAGAAAGAGCTCGGGGCGCTGAAGGCGACTCCGCCGGCTGCAGGTGGTTCGAGCGGTGCCGAGGTCGAGAAGCTGCGCGCCGACCTCGCGGTGATGAAGAAGAAGATGGCGACCGCTGAGTCCGCGATCGAAGCCGCCGCGTCTCTGAAGGCGAAAGTGGCTCGCCTCGAGAATCAGCTCAAGGCGAAGTAGCGGCGACGGGCTCGACGAGCCCCGACGTGTGCAGGCGCTCCAAGGCCG